>Ga0197143_1002425_pt1 | contig 13771 bp, 14 predicted proteins | sample GBS70_MetaG_FD_148603 | JGI IMG/M metagenome (GOLD analysis project Ga0197143, IMG submission 148603) | Sediment microbial communities from Great Boiling Springs, Gerlach, Nevada, United States - GBS 70_MetaG | ecosystem: Environmental > Aquatic > Thermal springs > Hot (42-90C) > Sediment...
TATGGCTGAACAGCCCATTCTCACCCGTCAGAGCCGCGTGCTGGCAGCTCCCGATCGGATCATCGTGCGATTTGTCAGCGACTCGGCACGCACAGCGGCAGAACAGGCGGGCTTCACCATCTTGCGCGACATACCCGAAATTGGCTACACCGTGGTTCGGGTGCCATGGGGGCAGGTCGACGAGAGTATTGTGTGGCTGCGGCAAAAAGGGTGGGTTAGCGAAGCCTATCCCGATCGCGCCTACCGTCTGGCATATGAGCCCAATGATCCCCTGTTTCCCCAGCAGTGGAACCTGTTTCGAATGCAGCTTCCGAACGCGTGGGACTGGACGCGCGGCAATCCGCAGGTGATCGTCGCCGTGCTGGATACGGGAGTGGACTACAACCATCCTGAACTTGCCCCCAATCTCTGGGTGAACACAGGTGAGGTACCCCACAACGGCATCGACGACGATGCGAATGGGCTGGTGGACGACTATCTGGGCTATGATTTTGCCTACAACGACCCCGACCCGATGGATGACCATGGGCACGGCACTGCCTGCGCCGGTATTGTGGCGGCGGCAGGCAATAACAACTTGCAGATTGCAGGAGTGGCGTTCCAGTGTCGCATTATGTGCGTCAAGATTGGGCTGTCGAACGGCTACAGCTACGATTCGATGTTCGCCCCAGCAATTATCTATGCGGCACGGATGGGGGCAAAGGTGCAGAGTATCAGTTATTTCAGTGATGATTTAACCCCTGCCTTGCGTGCCGCCACCGATTACGCATGGAAACTTGGCTCGCTGCTGGTGGTGGCTGCGGGGAACTATAACGAGCCGTTGCCACTTTATCCCGCTGGTTATGATCGGGCGGTGGGCGTGGCAGCCAGCAATGCCTCTGACCGCAAAGCGGGCTTCTCGAACTTGGGTAGCTGGGTGGATGTGGCGGCGCCGGGGGTGGGCATCTATGCCACCACGCGTGGAGGTGGCTATACCAACTCCTTTGCGGGCACTTCGGCGGCTGCGCCCAACGCTGCTGGTGTCGCGGCTTTGCTCTGGTCATGGCTCCCCAACGCCCGCATCGAGACCATTCGGGAAGCGTTGGAGTATTCTGCTGAACCGATTCCCGACCCCCGTGTGGGCATGTATGTGAACTACGGCATCGTGAACGCCGATCGCGCGCTGCGCTACCTGCGTGAGGTGACGCTGCTGCCCGACGGCTTTGCCCTCTGGAACTCGATTCAGCCCGTCATTCACTGGGTCAGTCCACATCGCCTCCCGTACGAAGGCGGGCGCGTGACAATTGGGGGGCGCTACTTCGGTTGGAACCCACTGTGGGGACGGGTGATGCTGAACAACCAGCGGCTTCAGGTGCTGGAGTGGACGGATGGCAAGTTAGTGGTGTGGGTTCCGCGTGGCGCACGCCCCGGTTGGCTGCAGGTCATCGTGCGCGGCGTGCCCAGCAATCGCATCTGGCTGGAATCGGCTTATCACCCGCGTCGGCGCGGTGCCTCCCCAACCGACCGCCAGATTAAGGGCTACACGGTCGGCGCCTCCGTTACAGGGGGCTTCGACGAGCTGCGCTCTGCCGACGGTCGCCCCCTCATCGCCGATGCACGCGACGATAGCGGTGATTTGGTGCTTTATCTGTTGGTGCGTGGGCTGGACAAAAATCGCGTGCGCGGCACCCTGCGCTTCACCTATCGGCGCATGGGGCAGAACCTCTCATCCAATATCACGGAGCAGGTGCAACTCTATAATTTCGCCACCGGAAGCTATCCCTATGGCAATTTCCACACCGCGCTCAATGCCACCCCACCCATCGGGAGCTACGAAACCGTGGTGGTCACGCTGCTGGGCGACCCCGCACAATATGTTTCCTATGAGGGCGACCTCTTCGTGCGCATTCTTATTTCGGGGGCTGGTGCCAACGGGCAGCTTTGGATCGATCAGCTGCTGTTCGAGTGGGAAGAGTGATCAAACTTGTCGCACCTCCTTGACGAGCGTGAGCAGCAGCGCGAATGCTGCGCACAAGCATGCCCCTATCAACACGGCGGTCGGCGCGCCCAGCATCTGCGCTAACTTGCCTATCATCAGCGCAGCAAAGGGCGCAGGCGCATTAATTGCCCAAGTATGGAGCGAGACCACCCGCCCACGCAGGTAGTCGGGTGCTGCCATCTGCAGCGCAGTGTTGGTGGAGACAAGCTGCATCACGCCGAACATCCCCGCCAACGCCAGCATGAGCTTTGCCATCAGGGGATGCGGCAGTTGGGAGAACCCCACGAGGCTCCAGGCAAAGCCGTGCGCTGCGACCAGCACCAACACGCCGCGCGAGACCTCACCCGATAGACGCGCCACCAGCAGAAGCCCCACCAGCGAGCCAATCCCTGCAAAAGTGTAGAGTTGCCCAAGCCCCACCTTGCCAATTTGCAGCACCTCCGCTGCAAACACGGGCAACAATACCAGATAGGACAGCCCGAACAGGCTCAACACCATCACATTGAGCCAAAGCACAAACAGTCCCCGTCGCGCCTTGAGAAACCGAACCCCTTCCCGCAGCGACTGGAGCAACCCCACAGCACGCGCCTCTTCGAAACTCGACTGAACGCGGATGGTCAGCAGTGCCAGTATAATCGCGCTAAAACTGATGGCGTTCACCAGAAAGCAAGGCGCAGGTCCCACCCATTCTAATAATAGCCCCCCTATCGCGGGTCCCAAAATGCGAGCGGTGTGAAACGCAGCGGCGTTCAGCGCAATACCGTTCGCCAAATCCCGCTTCTCCACCAGATGGGCAACAAGCGATTGGCGCGTCGGCAGATCGACCGACATCACCAGCCCATTCAGCAGCACTAACAGCAAAATATACTCGTACCGAATCAGCCCCGTGTAGGTCAGGAGAGCCAGCAGCAGCGCGCTGAGCGCAAGACTACTCTGTGTGATAAGCAGAATCGTGCGGCGGTTCCAACGGTCAGAGATCACGCCTCCCAGCGGCGCAAGCAGCAACATCGGCAGTCCCTGCACAAATCCCACCACACCCAACAAAAACTCGGAACGGGTCAGCTCGTAGACCAACCAGCTCTGGGCAACATTCTGAATCCAAGAGCCAACAAACGACAAAAATGCGCCGATCCAGTACCGCCGAAAGACAGGGTACTGCATCGCTTGAAAGGTTCTGCCCAGCCTGCGCAACAGCAAAGACGCATCCCCCTGCGGGGGACTATCGGGAGGATCAGGCATCCCTGTAGGTAACCCTTGCACAACTGCCTTGAGGATACCCTGAACCGCCGCTCAATACGCCATCAGCACGGGGTTCTCCAGCACGCGCTTCAGCTCCTGTAGGAAGCGCGCGCCTGTCGCGCCATCCAGCACGCGATGGTCGCAGGAGAGGGTGACCTTCATGCGGGCGCGCGGCTGAATGGAGCCATCCTCCAGCACCACAGGCAGCTTTTTGACCGCACCTACCGCCAGAATCGCGCTCGCAGGTGGGTTGATGATGGCGCTGAACTCATCGATATCGAACATGCCGAGATTGGACACGGTGAAGGTGTTGCCTGTCATCTCGTCGGGTAGCAGCTTGCCCTCCCGCGCTTTTTGCACCAGCGCCTGTGCCTCTTGGGCGATGCGTCGGAGCGACTTGCCTTCGCAGTGGCGCACGACCGCCACCAGCAAGCCCTCCTCCACGGCGACGGCGATGCCGATGTGAATGCCATCGGGATAGACTAACTGCCCGTCTTGATAGGAGGCGTTCACGATGGGGTGCTTCTCCAGCGCGACGGCGCACGCCTTGACAATCATATCGTTCACGCTGATGCGGAGACTCTCTTCCAAGCTGTTGAGTTGTGCGCGCAGGGCGAGTGCCTCCTCCATATCGATCTCCATCGTGAGGTAGAAATGGGGGATGGTCTGCTTGGCTTCGGTGGTGCGCTGGGCGGTGATTTGGCGCAGGCGGTTCAGCGGCTCGGTGCGGGCAGCGATGGCAGGCGCGGGAGCAGCGGGAGCCACCGCCGGCGCAGGAGCCGGCACAGGCGGACGCATCTTCTCCAGATAAGCCAGCACATCACGCTCCACGATGCGACCCTGTGGACCAGTGCCCTGAAGCAGGCGCAGGTCGATGCCATGCTCTTGAGCGATTTTGCGTGCCAGTGGCGAGGCTTTGATGCGCTCCTCAGCAGCAGGGGCAGCGGCGACACGCGCTTCGGGCGGGGGTGAAACGGTCGGGGGTGCGACAGCAGGCGAAGGCGCAGCGCCGTCGCGTTTCGACTCTTCGGGCAGAGTCTCACCCTCAGACAGGATGTAAGCAAGCGGGGTGTTGATGGGCACGGTCGCCCCTTCCTGCACGCGAATGCCGCGCAGAACGCCTGACGCAGGCGCCTCCAGCTCGATGGTCGCCTTATCGGTGGCGATTTCGGCTATCGGTTCGCCCTCTTTTACCAGTTCGCCCTCCTGTTTGAGCCAGCGCACCAGCGTGCCTTCCTCCATCGCGTCGCCCATCTTCGGCATAATAATCGTCTGCATCGCCATCCCTCCTGAAACCCTTAGGCGATAATCTGTTTCACGGCTGCCACCACATCGTCCACTTGCGGATAGGCTGCGCGCTCCAGATATTTATTGTAGGGCATCGGCACATCGGCGCCTGCCACCCGCAGCACGGGCGCGTCCAACCAGTCGAAGGCATGCTCTTGGATTTGCGCCGCAATCTCGGCGCCGAAGCCTGCATAGCGCCAGTCATCGTGCAGCGCAATCGCCCGATGCGTCTTACGCACCGAATTGAACACCGTTTCCCAATCGCAGGGAACCAGCGTGCGCAGGTCGACAATCTCCACTTCGATGCCTTCCTGCTGCAGCCGTTCCGCCGCCTGCTGTGCCAGCAGCACGCCACGCGAGTAGGTGATGATCGACACATCACGCCCGACCCGCTTGATGTCCGCCACGCCGAATGGGATGGTGTAATCGCCGTCGGGCACCTCGCCGCGAGTGAGGTAAAGCTGGGGATGCTCGATGAACATCACCGGATTGTTATCCCGAATGGCGGTCTTCAGCAGCCCTTTGGCATCGGCGGGGGTAGAGGGCAGCACTACCTTCAAACCTGGTGAATGCGCCATCCACAGCTCGAAACTATGCGAGTGCTGCGCCGCCAACTGCTTGCCCGGACCTGCCGGACCGCGAATCACCAGCGGCACGGGGCACGCGCCACCCGACTTGTAAAGGATTTTGGCGGCGTGATTCACAATCTGATCCATCGCCAGGAAGGCGAAGCTCCAGGTCATCACCTCCACCACAGGGCGCAACCCCTCCATCGCCGCGCCAATCGCAATCGCAATAAAGCCCGGCTCCGAGATGGGGGTATCCCACACGCGGTGAGGACCATATTTCTGGAACAGTCCCTCGGTCACGCGAAAGGTGCCCTGATAGCGTCCGATGTCCTCGCCCATCAGGAACACTCGCTCATCCCGCTCCATCTCCTCTATCAATGCTTCCCGCAACGCCTCCCGAAAGAGTTTAACAGCCATCCCTAACCTCCCAGCAGCTGATTCAGTAGCACTACTTTCTGTGGTAAAGCTCTTTGCCAGTCGATGTCGTTTATAAGCACCATGTCTGCACTAAACAATAGAGCGGTCGCGAGGTGAATGGCGTCTGGAGTTTTTAGCCCCTCATGCAGCGCTCTAAGATTGACTGCCTCGTGGATTACATCAAGGGTGATGGGTAGTAGCACAAGATCGGACTCGAAGAGGTGTTCACGATAAGCCTGAACGAGTTGTGCATGATGTAAGCGTGTTGGAAGCACAAGACACTCCAGCACACTTAAATGGCTGGTCATAAGTATAAGCTGACGCCGATGACTCGCTTCCAGCATAGGCTGAATACATCCAGCAAACTGAGGGTGCTTCTCCACAATATCAAGATATACTTTGGCTCCCTCAGGCAGGTTTAACCATCCCATTGATCACGCTCCTCACGCAGTTGACACTCGTACTCTTCCCAAGTAGCAACTGCCTGGGGTGAACGCTCGGCAGGGTTCTCCAGAAATCGCTGGTACAGAGTTTTGCGTGCATCGCCCCGCCCTGCCAAAAGCACGATTAACTCCACAGGAGCGCCCTCGGGAAGTTGAGGGTGCATCACTTCTATACGATGTCCCCTAAGAACCGTTGTCCGTAGACGAATTGCTGTTTCCATCGCGAAGTTAAGCATACCCGAAGCGATTCAATCTGCGAATACATGCTGCCATAGCTCGTCCAGTGGTGGGTCTTGGCTTGCGTCGGCGAATTGGGCTGCCTCTTCGACGATGCGCTGTGCCTGCTGGTCGATGGCTTCCAGTTCCGCTTCGGTGCTGATGCCGTTTTCGATGAGGTATCGCTGCAAGTTCGCGATGGGGTCGCGCTTGCGCCACTCTTCGATCTCTTCGCGGGTGCGATAGGAGCCGGGGTCGGTGATGTCGGCAGCCCCATGTCCCACATAGCGATAGGTGATGGCTTCCACGAAGTAAGGCTCCTGATGGGTGCGCACATGGGCGATAATCTCGCGTGCCGCCTCGCGCACCTTCAGCACATCCATCCCGTCGATTTGGGTAGTGGGGAAGCCGTAGACCGAAGCGCGTTCTGCCAAGTTCGTCACCGCCGAGTGGAGTTCTACGGGCGTGCCCATCGCATATTTGTTGTTCTCCACGATGTAGACGATGGGCAGTTTCCACAAGCCTGCCATATTGAGGCACTCATGCAAAAGCCCTGCATTCATCGCGCCGTCGCCAAAAAAGCAGAGCGTGATGCCGCCCGTGTTTTCGTACTTTTGAGCGAAGGCGACGCCCGTTGCGATACCAATCACGCCGCCCACAATCGCGTAGCCGCCCAGAAAGTTGTGCGCCTTATCGTAAAAATGCATCGAGCCACCCTTGCCGCGGCACAGCCCCGTCACCTTGCCGTACAGCTCTGCCATCACCTTGCGCGGGTCGCTGCCAAGTGCCAGCACATAGCCATGGTCGCGATAGTGCCCCAGAACTCGATCGTTTGGCTGCAGTTGGGAGATGAATCCGACTGCGACCGCCTCCTCGCCGATATAGAGATGCAGATAGCCGCCGATTTTGTCTTGGCGATAGGCTTTATCGCAGTGCTGCTCGAAGTGGCGAATCAGCACCATCTGGCGATATAGCTCCAGTAGCTCCTCGCGCTCCTCCTTAGAGAAAGCCACCGCTTTTTTCGCTCGTGTTCGCGTGCCCATCAGAACCTCCGTTGGGAGTAGTATACCCTCTCCGCCCCACTCATGGGGGAAGTGGGGCGGGGCTATATGCCTATTGGAGTAAACCCGTATTCTTGCCTACCGCATTGCCCGATGGGAATGGCACAACTCCTTCACAGGACGGTGTTGAACCATGCTGACCGAGCTGAGCGCATTTCGGCAGGATGCCCTACGGGAGATTGGCAATATCGGGCTGGGTGGCGCAGTGACGGCGCTCTCCGATTTGACCGGCATCTGTTTCACCCTCGAAGTGCCCGAAGTGATGGAACTGACCACCACGCAGCTCCATCTCATCTGCCCATCAGAAGAGTGTCTAAGTGTGGGCACGGTGGCGCGTATCGAGGGGGATTGGTCGGGTGAAGCTGCTTTCCTGTTCCCGTGGCACAGCGCGGAGGTTCTCTGGCAGGCACTCATCGGAGCCGCTCCCGCCGAGCTGAGCGATTTGAACGAGCTGCACGAATCGGTGATTCGCGAGGTAGCGAACATCATGCTGGGCAGCTTCCTGAACGCTATTTCCCAGATGACGGGCTTCGAGCTGCACATGGAGCCACCCGCCTTCGCTGCCGATATGGCAGCCGCCCTGATGAGCAGCCTGATGGTGGAGGCACTCTACGGGCAGCGCGAACTGCTCGCTATCGAGACCCGCTTCTGCATGCCCGAGCAGCAGTTCGAAGGCTTCTTTTTCTTCCTACCCGACACAGGCAATCTCTACCGACTCTTCGATGCGCTGGGCATTTAGGAGGTCTCTGGTCATTCAGGGGAGGTCAGTCGATGCCATTACGCGTGTTGGATGTGCTGTTGGCGGGGATGGGCGAGATTAAGGTTGCCCACGGTGAAGGTGTGCTGGGCTGCATCGGTTTAGGCTCCTGCGTGGGCGTGGTGCTGTACGATGCCGCTACGGGCAAAGGGGCACTGGCGCATGTGATGCTGCCAGAGCCGCCGTTGGGTGAATCGGACGAGATGCCCGGCAAGTACGCCACCACCGCCGTTCCCGCCCTGCTCAAGGAGTTGGGAACACCCGCTCACGCCTTAAGCCGTTTGAAAGCCATGCTGATTGGCGGTGCCGAGCTGTTCCAGAATCGCCAGCATGCCTTGCAAATCGGCACGCGAAATGTGGAACAACTCCATCGACTGCTGGAGGCGCACCGCATCCCGATTATCTTCGAGGATACGGGCGGGCATCACGGGCGGTCGTTCGAGCTGGATTTGGCAACGGGGCAGCTCACCCTGCGTGTAGTGGGACAAGCCCCTGTGGTGCATAACCTGGCGATGGCGATGATGATACTGGCAAAAGCCAGCTAAGAGGAGGCAACGATGAGCAAAATCCGAGTGCTGGTGGTGGATGACTCGCTCTTTATGCGTCGGATGATTAGCGACCTGCTGACACGCGACCCAGAGCTGGAGGTGGTTGGCACGGCGCAGGATGGGCAGGAAGGGCTGGAGCAAGCCCGCCAGCTGAAACCCGATGTGATTACGCTCGATGTGGAGATGCCCGTGATGGATGGCATCACCATGCTGGAGCGGCTGATGGCGGAGCAGCCGACGCCTGTGGTGATGATTAGCAGCCTGACCCAAGAGGGCGCCGAGACCACCTTCCGCTGTCTGGAGCGTGGTGCTGTCGACTTCGTGCCGAAGCCTTCAGGGGCGATCTCGCTCGACCTCTATAAGGTCTCCTCCCAGATTATCGAGAAGGTGAAGGCGGCGGCGCGGGTGCCGCGCCATCGGCTGGTTCCCCAGCATAGGACAGCCCATCAAGAAGGGAGGAGCAGACCTGTGTATCTGCCCGATGACGGTAGGGGCAAACCGGCGCATCTTCCCAAGACAGGATACGGCGATGCACCCCTCGTGGTCATTGGCGCGTCCACAGGGGGACCGCGCGCCCTCAGCACCCTGATAAGCCAGCTGCCTCACGAGTTAGTAGTGCCGATGCTCATTATTCAGCACATGCCGGAGGGCTTTACGCGCTCCTTCGCTGAGCGATTGAATCAGCTCGCTCATATGAATGTGCGGGAGGCGCAGGAGGGTGATCGTCTACAGCCCGGCGTCGCCTATCTCGCGCCGGGAGGCTATCATCTGCACCTGCAGCCTAACGGACGGCTCCATCTCTCGCAGGAGCCACCCCTGCACGGCGTACGACCCGCAGTGGACATCACTTTGCTCTCCGTCGCCGAGCATTACAAGGGCAAAGTGGTGGTCGCAATTCTGACCGGCATGGGCACAGACGGTGCGATGGGGGTGCGTATGCTCCACGCCAAAGGGGCGCGCATCCTTGCCGAAGATGAAAGCTCCTGCGTCGTGTTCGGCATGCCACGCGCCGCCATCCAAACGGGCTGCGTGCATCGCGTGGTGCCCATCGAGCAGATGGCAGCCGCCCTTTACGAGGAGGTACTCCAACTATGCAAAACTTCCCAGGTGGCGTAAATGTGCCCCAAACGCCCGAGCTGCTGAGCGATTTCGAGCGGTTCAAGCAGCAACTGTATCAGCGTACGGGGCTTGATCTGAACCAATATAAATTCGACCAGACCTATCGTCGCATCTGGACGATGGTGGAGCGTGCAGGCTTCCAACGCTTCACCGATTACCTGCAGCACCTGCTGCAAGATGAGGCGCGTTTGCGTGCCTTCATTGACCGATTGGCGATTAATGTGTCGGAGCTGTTCCGCAACCCGGAGCAGTTCCAGATTCTGGAGCGGGAGATTCTGCCGTCGCTGCTGCGGCAGAGCTTCAGTTTGAGGCTTTGGAGCGCGGGCTGCTCCTATGGGGCGGAGGCGTACAGCATGGCAATCTTGTTGCATGAGCTGGCGCCGCGTCGTCCTCATCAGATTCTGGGCACCGACATCGATCAAGAGATGCTGGCGCGAGCGCAGCGGGGCATCTTTCAGGAGAACGATATGCGCAGTGTGCCACCTGCCTACCGTGAACGCTATTTCCGCCCCTTCACCGAGAACGGGCGTACCCTCTATGAGGCGGACCCCATCCTGCAGCGCTATCTGCGGTTCGAACGGCACAACCTGCTCGCCGACCCCTACCCGCAGGGATTCGACCTCATCGCCTGCCGCAATGTGGTCATCTATTTCTCGGAGGATGCCAAAGAGCGCGTCTTCCGAGAGTTCTACAACGCGCTCAAACCTGGTGGCTATCTCTTTCTGGGCAACACGGAGCGCATCTTCAACTATCAGCAAATCGGCTACGAGAACCCATACGCCTTTTACTATCGTAAACCAGAGGAGGTGCAACGATGGCGAAACGCATCCTGATTACCGATGACGCGCTCTTTATGCGCGTAACGCTCAAGAACATCCTCACCCAGAACGGGTTCGAGGTGGTTGGCGAGGCATCGAATGGACGCGAAGCGGTCGAACTCTACGAGAAGCTCAAGCCCGATGTGGTGTTTATGGACATCACGATGCCGGAGATGGATGGGCTGGCTGCGCTCAAAGCCATTCGCGCCAAAGATCCCAACGCCTATGTGGTGATGTGTACCGCGATGGGGCAGAAGCAGATTGTGCTGGAGGCGATTCAGCACGGCGCAAAGGATTTTATCGTGAAGCCGTTCCAGCCCGAGCGCATCGTGGAAGCCGTACAAAAAGCCGCATAAGGAGGGACACCGATGAAAGTGGAATACATCAGCCCATTTGTGACGGCAGCCATAGAGGTCTGCCAGATGATGCTGGGCATCACGCCCCAGCGCGGGCAGCTCAACGCCCGCAAAGGCATCTTCACCTCGCAGCAGTGCAATATCGTGCTGGGCGTCACGGGGCAGCTGGAGGGCATGATTATCTACGGCATGTCCATCTTCACTGCGGACAAAATCGCTTCCCAGATGCTGGGCACCACGATTCGCACCTTCGATGAGCTGGCAGCCAGCGCGATTGCCGAGTTGGGCAACATGATTTCGGGCAACGCGCTGACCAAGCTCGCCAGCACAGGCTACCAGTGCAACCTGTCGCCGCCTAGCATCATTCGGGGCAGCAGCGTCCGCATCAGCACGCTGGAGATCCCAACCTTAGTGATACCCTTGATAACCGAGTTGGGCGAGCTGGAGATTAATGTGGGGCTACAGGAACGCACCAAGTAGGGGCAGCCCTGTGTAGCTGCCCTCCTTAGCCCTGTTTGGCTGCCCTGCCATCTCTCTGTGGGATCTCTGCGGCTCCATGTAGCTGCCTCTTCTACTGGAGCGAGGGTATGATAAGGAGCAGGAATGCGCCGTTTTTACATCGGTTCGCCGGAGTGGTCGCCTCCGCGCGTGCCGTTGGAGCTACCAATTGGCACCGGCACGCTCGGCTGGCTCATCACGCTGATTCGTCGGCAGCGGCTGGATGTGTTGGAGGTTGCGCTTGCCCCCATCGCGCAAGCATGCTATGACTACTGGCAATCGGTGGGCGACCTGGACGAGGCAGCGGACGCACTGGCGGTGCTGGCTTATCTGATGGAGCGCAAGGCGGAACGGCTGCTGATGCCAGAACCTGCTACCCCAGAGCCAGAAACTTTGGAGGAGCCTGTTGCTTTGAGCCTACCGACACGCTATGTCCCCGTGGTGGAGTTCCTGCGCGAGCGCGAAGCACTTCAGGCACAACACTTTTTCCGCACGATGGAACCCGATGCCCTCGTTAGCAGCCATGCGGCAGACCTTGCGCCTGCGTTCGACTCGTTGCTGCCGTGGGGTGCTGGGCTAACCGATCAACTTTGGCTGGCGCTGCGTCGATTGTTGCAGCGTGTCGAGCCGATGCCCGATGCGATTCCCGAACGGCGATACTTTTCGATTCAAGCCCGTATGGTGGAGATTCGGCATTTTCTGCGTCGGGCAGGCACAGCGCAGCCGTTTGAGGCGGTTGCAGGTGCTGCCCGTACCGTCCTCGACCTACTGGTCTACTTTCTCGCCATGCTGGAGCTTTGGCGTCTGGGGCAGATCGAGGTGCAGATTCAGGAGGGCAACATCTTGCTGATGGCTCGCGACTGAGCCGAACTGTCCCCCTCTTACTGAGCAGGCTCTGGGTCGCTTAGGAGGCGTGTGGAAGCGGGGGCTGAGCCATGCGAGTGGCGGCGACCGCCATCGCCAGCGAGCGGTAGCCGTTCCATTCAGTCAGGCGACGCGAGTGCGACGGGTCGCGCAGATAGGCGAGCTGATCCCTCAGCATCGCCCGCAACAATCGCCCGTAGTTGTGCATTTTCAAATCGTCCAGCCCCCAGCGCAGTTCAATCATCTGGTAGAGGTCGCGCTCGCGGAAGCGGGAACGCGCTTGCCGCTCTTTACCCCCGTAAACAGCCGTGACATCCAGCAGCGCACGCGGAAACATCTCGCACAGAGCGCGCGTCTGCGCTTCGTCCACCACCGCATGCAAGCGCACCCGCGTCGGAATCCACTCATAAAGCGTTATATCACCTAACTCGAACACGAACCGCATCTCCTGCCGATCCATACGCGCCACCTGATGGAAGCCGTGATAAAAGTTCACCAGCACATTTTGACCATAGCGCACGGTGCATTGCACCTGCTCTTCCACACCGCTTTCGGGTCGCAACGCCCGCTGCGCCGCCACCACCTCGCCCTCACCCAGCCAACCCTCGAAGAGGTCAAAAAAGTGAACCCCGTGCTCGATAAAGATGCCGCCGCTTTTCTCAACATCCCAGAACCAGTGGTCGGGCGGGAGACCCTCATCGGTGGCGTAGTTCTCAAAATAGGCGTGCAGCAGCTCGCCCAGTGGCTTCTCCTCAATCAGCCGCTTGATGATGTCGAACAGGGGGTTATAGCGCTGCATGAGGTTTGTGATAAGCAGCCGCTGGTTGCGCTGTGCCAGCTCGATGAGCTCCCGCGCATGTTCTAGGTGAATGGCAAGGGGCTTCTCCACAATCACATGCTTGCCTGCTTCGAGGGCGAGCTTTGCCTGTGGGTAGTGGAGAAAAGGCGGGGTGGCGATATAGACGATCTCCACTTCGGGCATTGCGACGAGCTGTTCCACCTCGATGGGGTCGGGAATGCCGAAGCGTCGGGCGCACGCAATCGCTTGAGGGCGGTGTGTGCCCGCCATCGCCACGAGGCGCACCCCTTCCACCTGTGTAAAATGTTGCAGTGCGAACAACCCAAACCCGCCACATCCAACGACACCCAGCCCTATCGATTCCATCGCACCATAAGAATACCACCCTGGACTTGACACAGGCGGTATCGGGTATACTCTTTATATGCTGCGGGGTCGTCTAACGGCAGGATGCCAGCCTCCAGAGCTGGTCGTGGCGATTTGAACTCCGCCCAGACAAATTTCACAATCTGTCGTATGCCAATCCTATAAAGTCTTCACATATTGCGATTCACACCATCTCCAGACCCACAGAATTTTCGTGAGCCTATTAGCCTTGAACCACTACCTATTTCTCTCAGGGCGACAGGCAAACCCGCTGGGCTGAAACGCCCACTCGGCGCACACGCCTTCAGGCGAACCTTCGCCACTTGGAGCCTACGCAACGGCATTGACCTCGAACATCTGCGCCAACTGATGGGGCATAGCGATTACACCGTGCTGCGCCAGTATCTGGCTCTGGTGGAAGCCGACCTGAAACAGT
>Ga0197143_1002426_pt1 | contig 13757 bp, 10 predicted proteins | sample GBS70_MetaG_FD_148603 | JGI IMG/M metagenome (GOLD analysis project Ga0197143, IMG submission 148603) | Sediment microbial communities from Great Boiling Springs, Gerlach, Nevada, United States - GBS 70_MetaG | ecosystem: Environmental > Aquatic > Thermal springs > Hot (42-90C) > Sediment...
AACTTTGTAAAAATAAACACCATTAGCTAATTTATTGCCATACATATCAGTTCCATCCCATTTATAATCGGTTATATTTAAACCAATTCTTATATTTCCTAATTCTTCTTTTTTTATTTCTTTTACTAATTTACCATTAATATTAAATATTTGTATTCTTAAGTCATCGGGTATTTCAGAACCAGTAAGAGTAAATATAAATTGGGTACTGGTACTAAAAGGATTAGGATAATTGATTACATTTGTTATTGATGGTTTATTAATTACTTCAAATTCAACTTCGTAATAATTAGAACCGCTATAGTTTCCAGAAATATCTCGTGCATTAACTTTTAATATATATTTACCATCAGATAATGTTGGTTTTATATTAACAACACATTTATTTTCTGGTAAAGTTGCAGGTATAAATTCTATAGGATAAGGTATGTTATTAAAATTTACTTTAATTGATTTATTCGTATTTTTTTCTATAATAAAAATACTAAAGATAGAAGTATCGTTAAGAGGAAGAAATTTATTTTCGTCTTTTAGTACAATTTTTATTAGTGGTTTAGCAGAAACTATTTCGCCATTTAATATTCTGCGTCCATCAAAAGTAATATCTAATATTGGATTTGCTATATCTTTTTGAACATAAAAACTTTTTGTTGCATAATTATTAAAATGATATTGTTCTAATTGGTCAAAAGTGTTAGTTTGAGGATTAATGGTATTTACTTCATACCATAGAGTGTTAGTGCCGAATAAATTAATAGTATTGTATATTAATGTATCCATTAGTATATCTTTAGTAGGATGTTTTCGTAGTCGTTTAATTTTGGTAAAGGCAATTTCATTATTTGAATTTATTATCCAATATTTTACAAGAAGGCTATCCATATCAAATAGACTTATATTTTCTGTTGCTACTGAAAATATTAGATTTTCTCCTTGGTAAAGGGTATCTTTTTTAAAGACATATCCTAATTGTGGATTAATTGCAGTTTCTGGTGCTTGTTCATAAGTTATTATCCATTTGATAAGTTGAGGACTTGTTTTATTTGTTTTATCTTTCGTATAATAAATCAATTTAAGGAATGGATATTGAGTATATGATACAAGTGAATTGAGATTAGGGATAAAAAAGTTTGGTGGTTTTAAACTAAAAAGAAAGGTAGAATCATTTGTAAAATTGAAACCATAAACTTTAAGTTCAATAGTGTCGTTTTGTTCAATATTTGTAGGACTCCAAAAAAGAGAATTCCATTCAAAAGATGGTCCGATGAGAGTTGAGGTCATATAGCCTTCGTGGTAGTTTGTTTTTATTTCGTATTCAAAGTATAGTGTATCATAAGTATTACCATAAAGTTCTATTGTAGATTGTAAATTGCCTTTCTTTGTAAAGAAGATATATGCACCATCATTAGGTACATTTCTTATTAGGTTTGCCCCTAATGATTCAAATGTCTGATATAGTTCTTCTGGCCAATTTTGAAAATTACCGGATATAAAGTTGTAAATTAAAATATAGTGGCTATCAGGTACATTTTGTAACATTTCATTTAGATTTAATAAATGTGATGGATGGTAAGTATAGAATGTAAAATAATAATCTGGTACAGTTTTATTGAGGCAGACAGGGAAGTTTGCATGACCATAGTCTTCAATATCAGAAGACCATGGAATAATATATACAGGGTCAATTACAACAACTAAAATCGCACCAGCTGGACCACAAGAACCTTTACCTATATAGCCTTCTAGTTGGAACCAATAATCAAAATAACTAGAAGCTGCATTAGTTCCAAATGTTTTGCATCTTAATATTTTGGGTGTGTTTATATACTTTAGTTTCCTTTCATTTCTATTATAATTGAAGAATTTAAAAGAATTTTTTTTAAATTGGAAGAAATGAGCTTGTGCCCATCCAATTTTATTTTTTATGTGCATAAATGAACTTTCTTTCCATCTAAGTGTATGTTTAGGAGATACACGCCAAAAATATACTGTACTATCGATTAATGTAAAATCTAATTTACATTTAACTACTCCACCAATACTTGTTATTTCATAACTTTTTTTAAAAGGACTATTAAATAAATCGGTGGTATCTATTTCAAATAAATATTGTTGTAAAGGAGCAAATGGATTTCCAGTGCTTGCTTTCAATGTTAGTGTATCATATGGATAAATAGAAAATTCATAAGGGAATACTGGTGTGATATCCGAAATACTGATATTTGTGAGAAGACAAGTTTCATTGTTTAATTCATTGCATTCTAAAATATTATTAAAGAAATCAACGTAAATACAAAATTTATTTATGCCAGCACTTTTAAGCAATTCTGTTGGTAACTTTATAATTACAGTATCTTTATATAAGCACTTTAATCGTGATAAATAAATTTCTGAACTTGTTCCATCTGGAAAAAATCTTTTAAGTTTAATGGTATAATTCTTGTTAAATGCTCTACCTGCATTAGTAATAATAAATTTTAATTCGAAAGAATCAATATCTGTTTCTATAATTTTTGGAAAAAAGGAAATATCTGAATTTTTAACGAATAAATCTGGATTATTATTTACAGGTAAAATAATAGTAGGGTCTCCATGGTAAATATAATCATAACACGTTGCGGCAAGCTTTGTATAAAAATTATTATTTGTTAAATTTTTTATTGTATTTCTTATAATTGTACCTATAGGTTTATTAAAATTTTTGTAAGACAATTGTTTATAAAATTCTTCAGCAAAAATGTATAGATAATCTGTATATCCAATATCAGAAGATGCAAAAAAGGCTATTGCTCCTTTATTAGGAATAGTAACCCATTCTTCCGATATTCTTTTTGGTGGTAAAGGTAAAAATATATCACCAGAGAAACAAGTATTTGCAAAAATAAGTGGATACTTTTTGTAATTGTTATAATATTGAGGATTGTCTATGTTATGATCAAATCCTGTAGGTGTTGCATGACCAAAAAAGGTAATTATACTGCAACCATTATTAATAATGTTTTTTGCACTATCTGCAATAGATGTTTGAATTGGTTCGCTTGTAGTCTTATAAAAAGTGAAAACATTGGCACCATATAAAGTATCTTCTATTATATTTTTTAATGCATTTATGTATAATGAAATTGTTGTTTGTTCATTATATGTCATTCCGCCACTAAAATGTACAACTCTTTTATTCCATTCTTGACAACTTGAATTTTGATAATCTCTAAGTTTATTAAGATAATTAATAGCTTCTTCATTTGTAGATATAGAAAGTCTTCCAATAGAAAAATTTAATATACTATCTGCTATTAAATAAAGAAAATCAGATGGAGGGGTTCCATATGTAGGAATTAAATTTTGATTATAATAATTGGAATTTTTTCTTGAATATTCATTTCTAATACCTTTGCCAAATAATAATACAAATTTTTCCTTATTTGGAGTAAGTTTGTCATATAATTTTAAAAAATTTTTGATTCCTAATGGATGTTTTGGTATTCCATATGCATATTGATCGTATAATTCATCAACATTACAAATTAAAACATTATAACCATTTTGGACATAAAAGCTAGCAAATTGTTGAACTGATTCTAATAATGAGTTATGAGTTATTATTATATAGTTATAATTTGTATTTTGTAAATAATTTTTAAAAATTTTTCCAGTTAAAACCTTAGCATAAATTATTGAATCTTGAGGATATAAGAAAATTTTTCTTTTTTCACCAATATTTTTAATAAGGGCATGATAATATCCATTCTCGTAAGAAGTTAATATTTTTATGCCATTTATATAATCCCATAGTATTAAATTCTGGTTATAGGGGTAAGATAGTTTTAAATAAGAATAAGGGGTTGGTGTTTCATCAAATTCAAAGAAATTAGTATTATTAATTGTAGGATAAGAAACGTAGTAAATTTTTAAATAAGAAAAAGCAATTTTATCTGTGAGTAGATTTAAATCATCGTAAGAACAAAATTTAATATGAGTTGTATGAGATAAGTTTTGTGATAATATAAGATTTTTTTTTACGGAAGATGTACCAGTAAAGATTGTGTCAAATATTTCAATGTTATTAAGGAACACTTTTAGATGATGGTTCCCAGGTCCAGTATACGGCGAGTTAGATACACCAATACATTTAAATTCAAAAGTGAATGGTTCATTAGGGTATGGATCAGAAGAATTGACGTATACATCTAAACAACCACCAAGTTCAGTGTAATAACTAGCCCAACCTTCTCCTTTACCATACCAACTACCTTCTTCTCCATAATAATAATAATTTGGATAACTATTAATTACTTCTTTGTAAATTTTTGATATTTCCGGATAATTAAAATAATTTTGAAAAGAATCAATTTTTACTCGTAAGTTATTCATTGAATTATTCCAAGTAAGAAAATAATAAATAGTATCATTGAATAGTGAGTAGTAAGGATTAACAATTTCAATAGATGTAGGATAAAGTAAAGAATCTAACCATCCATCATTAGCTTTACCAAAAAACTCAATATAATCTTCATAATTGAAAATATTATCTTCTTCTCCTTCAATATATATAGGTATTTCTTTACCGTATGCATATATTTGAATGTTTTTTGGTGAAATATTGTCAATTGGAAAGCCTGCTTGTTCTAAAGCAGTTCTATTTATCCTATAAATTCCTGTTTTGTATACTGGAATAGGGTAATATTTTTTATTGTAATCTATCCAATCATGCTGACAAAATATTTCCTTATAGAAAAAATAATTTATAAAGTTTAATAAAAAAAAAGCAAAAGGTGTTTTAAATAATTTATTTAAACAAAGTTTCATTATTAAAATTAAGGTGTGGTTAGGAGTTGTTCTTTATATAATTTAATAGTTTCTTTTAAGCCGTAGTATAGGGCGTCGCTTATTAAGGCATGTCCAATAGAAACTTCAGAAAGGTAAGGTATGTTTTTAGCTAAATAATTAAGGTTTTCTAGGTTTAGGTCGTGGCCAGCATTTATTTCTAAGCCTAAAGATTTTGCTATTTCTGCTGCTTTAATATAAGGAGCTATAGCTTTTTCTTTATCAATTGGATACATTTCTGCATATGGACCAGTAAATAATTCTATCCTATTAGTTCCTGTTTTGGCTGCCCAAATGATATCTTCTTCATTTGGTTCTACAAAAATTGAAGTTCTAATGTTTAAAGATTGCAAAAATTTGATTGTTTTAGTTAAAAATTCAAAATTTTCTTTAACTTTCCATCCTGCATTAGAAGTAATTACGTTTGGTGGATCAGGTACAAGAGTAACTTGTGTTGGTATTACTTCTTGAATAAGTTTTAAAAATTTATCAGAAGGATAACCTTCAATATTAAATTCAACAGTAATAGCTTTTTTAATATTCCTAACATCATCATATTTAATATGACGTTCATCAGGTCTTGGATGCACAGTTATACCATCAGCTCCAAATCTTTCACAACTTATAGCGGCCTTTATTACATCTGGTACATTTCCTCCTCGGGAGTTCCTTATTACTGCAATCTTATTTATATTTACACTTAATTTTATCATATCAAAATTTTTTTTCAAATTTACAAAAACAAAAAATTAAAATTTTTGATGATAGCTAAAAGTTTAATAAATGAATATATACCTCCGTTAAGAACTTCTGATACAGGAAAAGAAGCTTTACAACATATGGAAATTTTTAAAGTTTCTCATTTACCAATAGTTAATAATTTAATATTACTGGGAATAATTTCAGAAAATGATATATATAATTTAAATGATCCAGAGCAACCATTAGGAAATCATAAATTAGAATTAAACAATGCTTATGTGTATGAATACCAACATATTTATGAAGTTGGTCAAATATTTTTTGAGAAAGATTTAACCCTTATACCTGTTGTCAAAGAAAATAAAGAATATTTAGGGTGTATAACTTTGAAAGATTTATTAAAAGGTTTTGTAAAAATAACGAATATAGAAAAAGTAGGATCAATTATTGTTTTAGAAATGAATATTAGAGATTATTCATTAGCAGAAATTGCTCGAATTGTAGAAGATGAAAATGCTAAAATTTTAAGTTGCTATATCTCAGAATTACCAGATAGCACAAAAATTCTAGTTACTTTAAAAGTTAATTTAGAAGATTTAACTAGGTTAATTAGCTCTTTTAATAGATTTAATTACGTAGTTAGAAATACTTTCCTTGATAATTCATATATAAGACAAATGTATAAAGAACGGTTAGATTATCTTTTTAAATACTTGGAAATATGATTAAGAAATTAGGATTGTATTCAAATAAATTACATTTTGAGTATTTGCAATATTTTTTAAATTTTATAAAAAAAGCAGAACTTCATAATTTTCAAGTATTTTTACATAAAAACCTACAAAATTTTTTAATTAATAACTTAGAAAATGATTATGAATTTTTTGATGAAAATAATAAAAGTATAGATTTATTAATTACAATAGGAGGTGATGGTACTTTTTTAAATGGTGTACATAAAGTATCAAATTATGAGATTCCGGTTCTTGGTATAAATATAGGAAAATTGGGTTTTTTGTCTGCTATTGAAGTTCAAGAAATTGATGCAATTTTTAGTAACATAATTAGTAATAATTTTATTATAGAGGAACGCTCTCTTATAGAGATAGATTCAAAATGTAATCTTAGAATTTATAATTATGCAATTAATGAATTTACTGTATATCGTTATAATTTATCAATGATAAGGATAGAGGTTTATATTAATGAGCTTTATTTTAATACATATTTGGCAGATGGTATTATAATATCAACTCCTACTGGAAGTACTGCTTATTCTCTTAGTTGTGGTGGCCCTATTATTTATCCGACTTTAAATGCTTTTGTTATTACTCCAGTTGCATGCCATAATCTGAGTATTAGACCTTTTGTTTTGCCTGACAATAGTATAATAAAAGTTAAAGTTGATGATAGCTCAAATAAATATATAATTTCTTCTGATAATACTTATCAATTAATAGAATCTAATATTGAATTTGTTATAAAAAAGTCAAAAAAAACATTTAAAGTTATGTATTTTAAGAATTATAACTTTTATCAGACATTGAGAAATAAATTAAATTGGGGTATAGACAAGAGGATTTAATGTTTTTATAAAAATCTTTAAAAATTTTTTAAAAAAATTTTAAATTTGTATAAAAAAACACTAAAAAAATTAAAAGTGTTTAATTTATTTTTAAAATTTAGAATGTTAATAAACTTATTAATTTATATTTTTTTACTTTTATCAAATTTTGATTTAATATCTCAGTCTTCGTATAGATGGAAGAGAATGAGATATGAATTGATTGGAGGATTAGGTTTTACAAATTGTTTAACAGACATTGGTGGTGCAGATCAAATAGGTACAAACTTTGTAAAAGATTTAGAATTATCTATGACTAAAATGTGTCTAAATTTTGGATTAAGATATAGGTTAAGTTATTCAATATATACAAAATTAACTTTTGCTTATGGAGTAATAAGTGGTGATGATAAATTAACAAAAGAACCAAGTAGAAACTATAGAAATATTTCTTTTAAAACTGATATTTTTGAGCTTGCAAATACTTATGAGTTTTCTATTGTAACTGAGAAAGAAGGAGCAAGATATAATTTGAGACGAGTAAGAGGAATGATGAGTTTAAAATTGAATATATATTTCTTTTTTGGTGGAGGTGTGTTTTTTTATAATCCAAAAGGTTATTATAATGGTAAGTGGTATGCATTACAACCACTTGGAACAGAGGGTCAAGGAATATTAGAAAGTAGGAAAAAATATTCAAGAATAGGATTTTGTATTCCTTGGGGTGTTGGCTTAAATTATCTTGTAGGCAAAAGAACTTCTTTAGGTTTTGAATTAGGGGTAAGAAAAACATTTACTGATTATTTAGATGATACAAGTACTAATTATGTTGATAAAGAACTTATTAGACAAAATAACGGAGATATAGCAGCTTATTTTGCAGATCCTTCTTCAGGAGAAAAACCCAATTGGACAGCACCTAACTGTCAAAGAGGTGACCCAAAAGATAAAGATGTATACATATTTTTGTTTATTAATTTAACTTATAAATTGAAAACAACAAGATCAGGGTTACCCAAATTTTTTAGGTAATTTTTCTTTACTGTTAAATGAATGTTAGAGTAAGAATTATATTATTTTTATTACTTTTAATCAGTACTTCTGTTTTTTCTCAGAGATGGAAAAGGTTTAGATATGAAGTATTTGTTGCTACAGGACCATCTATATTAAATGGTGATTTAGGTGGAGCAAATAGACCTGGTAGACATTTTTTGTCTGACATTGATATTTTAAGCACAAGGTATTTTTTTAGTTTAGGCGGAAGATATAAAATAAGAGAAAAATTTTCTTTTAAATTGAATTTTATTTTTGGTCGTTTATATTCTAGTGATACTTTTACTGAATATGAACCAAGAGCAATAAGAAATGTTACTTCTAAAACTTTTTTCTTTGAACCATCAATTCATTTTGAGTATTCAATTATAAAAGAAAGAATTGGTATAAGATATACCTTGCAATATCTAAATAGATTTAAAATAAGATATGTTAATACTTATGTTTTAATAGGAATAGGAGGTTTAACATTTAACCCAAGAACTGAAAATAAAGATTTTTTTACTAACAGAAATGAAAACTTTCTTAAATTTCAAGGAGTGTTACCATTAGGTATTGGTTTTAAATATGGTATAAATAGATTAACTACGTTAAGTATTGAGTTTATTCAAAGATATACAACTACCGATTATATAGATGGCTTTTCAGATAAATACAGTAAAGCAAGAGACTCTTATTTTACTGTTAATATTCTTGTAAGTAGAAGATTAAAAACTGCAAGAAGTGGCTTACCAATGCTCTAAAAAATATTTACTTTCCGTTTGTTTTGTTTTTTTTACTTTTAAATTTACATTTGTAGGTAAGATGTATACTCAAAGTTATACAGATTTTGGTTTATTTGGAGGCATGTCTTATTACCAGGGAGATATTAATCTTAGTAGATTATTTTATTTTCCAGATTTTGCTTATGGTGGATTTATAAGATATGTATTTCATTCTAGATGGGCAGTGAGAGGAAGCATTTTTACAGGAGGTTTAAATGCTTCGGATAAAAAATCAAAATATAATTATCAAAGAATTAGAGATAAAAGTTTTACTACACCAATTGTTGATATTACTGTTCAAATAGAATTGAATTTTTTTCCATATTTTTTTGGTACAACTGAAAAACTTTATAGATGGACTCCTTATGTATTAACTGGCTGTACTTATACTATCTCTTCTTGGTCTGAAACAGTTTTTTTTATATCTATTCCTTTTGGAATAGGTGTAAAATTCAATATTAGTAAAAAGTTAGCATTAGGTTTAGAATGGGCTTATAGAAAAGCTTTGACTGATAAACTCGATAATTTATATTGGTATAAAAAGCTAACTACAACAAAAGCAGAAAATTATAGTTTTATAAAACAAATTGCTTTAGCTAGAAATACTGATTTTTATTCTTTTATTGGAATATTTTTTACTTATAAGTTTCAATGGTATGTACCTGAATGCCATTCTTCATGGGATTGAATATGAAAGATCAAATTGATAAAGAAAAATTGCCAAAACATATTGCCATTATAATGGATGGCAATGGAAGATGGGCACAAAAAAATAGTTTACCAAGAATTTTAGGACATAAAAAAGGTGTAGAAAAAGCAAAAGAAATAATAGAAGCTACATTAGATCTTGAAATACCGTACCTTTCTCTCTTTGCTTTTTCTATTGAAAATTGGAATAGACCTAAACAAGAAGTTATAAACCTATTTAATTTGCTATCTGAATCTATAGACAATTATTTAAGTGATTTTTTGAATAATGGTATAAAATTAGTTGTAATTGGCGACTTATCTTTGTTGGATGAAAAATTAAGAAAAAAAATTCATGAAGCTATTGAAAAAACTAAAAATAATAATAAATTAAATCTATGTGTTGCTTTAAGTTATAGTGGTAGATGGGATATTTTACAAATGGTAAAAAAAATTTCTGCTTTAGTTAAAGAAGAAAAATTAAGTATAGATAACATAAATTATGATACTATAAAAAGTTATTTAACTACATCAGAGATACCCGATCCAGATTTGCTAATAAGAACAAGTGGAGAACTTAGAATTAGTAATTTTTACCTTTATCAATTGGCTTATACAGAAATATATGTCACTAATGTTTTATGGCCAGATTTTAATAAAAATGAATTTTATAAATGCATTATTGATTTTCAAAAAAGAGAAAGAAGGTTTGGTTTAACTTCTGAACAAATAAAAAATGAATTACCTTTTATTAAATAGAAAATTTTGTTTGTTGTTTTATTTATTTTTTTTTAAATTACTATATTCACAATTATCTTTAAACAACTTTATAGATTATGAAAATGTGCAAAAATATTGTGTTAAAGGAATAAATGTTGATGGAGTAAATTATTTTAGTAGTGATTTAGTAGTTAATATAGCTGGTATTAAATTATATGATACAATAGATATTCCAGGAGAAAAAATAACAAACGCTATAAAAAAAATTTGGAATCAAGGTTTATTTTCAGAAATTTCTATAGAAGTTGATAAAATAATTGATAATGATATTTATTTAATATACAAATTAAAAGAGAGACCACGCTTAAGTAAATATAAATTTTTTGGTATTTCTAAAGGTGAAGCAGATGATTTAAAAGATAAACTTAAATTATTTAGAGGTTCTCAAGTAACAGATCATTCTATTCGGTTTGCCTCTTATGTTATTTCTAAACATTTTAAAGAAAAAGGTTTTTATGATGTAAAAGTCGATGTTGATGTACTTACAGATACTACAATGCCTAATTATGTTATATTGCATTTTAATGTTTTTAAAGGAAAAAAACATAAAATAAAAAAAATTACTTTTGTATCTGATAAAGTATTTAATAATAAAATAGAAATTCATGGAGTTAATAAAAAATTTTTGATTTTTAATCAAAAAACAAAAAGAATTAATTTATTACGTGCAATGAAGAACACAAAAGAAAAAAAATTTTTTAGAATTTTTAAAGCATCAAAGTTTATTGAGGATAAATATGAAGAAGATAAAAAAAATGTGATTGAAAAGTTAAATGAATATGGTTTTAGAGATGCTGAAATTGTTAGAGATACTATTGTGAAGGTAGGAGATAATTTATTAGATATAAAAATTTGGCTTAATTTAGGTGATGTTTATTATTTTAGAAATATAAATTGGATAGGTAATACTATTTACTCTAAAGATACTTTAGAAAAGTTTTTGGGAATAAAAAAAGGAGATTTATATAATCAAAAATTATTAGAAAATAGGTTAATTAATGATATGAATAGTGTTTTGTCATTGTATCAAGATAATGGATATTTGTTTTCGTATATAAATGTAATAGAGACTAATGTAGAGAATGATTCTGTGGATATAGAAATAAGCATATATGAAGGTAAGAAAGCGAAAATAAACTATGTAAATATAATAGGGAATACTAAGACACATGAAAGGGTCATAAGGAGGGAGATGCATTCAAGGCCAGGAGACTTATATAGTAGAAATAATATAATAAGAACTATTAGAGAATTGGCATCATTAAATTATTTTGATCCTGAGAAGTTAGATGTTAAGCAAAATCCTAATGTAGCGGAGAGTACTGTAGATTTAGATTTTATTGTAGAAGAGAAGCCTTCAGATCAATTAGAGTTATCTGGGGGGTGGGGTGGTCGTATGGTTGTTGGTACAGTTGGAATTGCTTTAAATAATTTTAGTATAAAAGATTTTTTTAAAAAAGATGCTTGGAAACCTATACCATCTGGAGCAGGGCAACGACTTACAATTAGAGCACAAACAAATGGCTTGTATTACACTGCTATAACTACTTCTTTTATTGAACCTTGGTTTGGAGGTAAAAAACCTAATACCTTTTCGATTTCCGCTTTCTACACTTTACAATCTAATGGCATACCAAAAAATGATCCTGCACGTCAATCAATGACTATATTAGGAACATCTATTGGACTTGGCCATAGACTTAAATTCCCTGATGATTACTTTAGTTTATTCTATGATTTATCTTATCAAAGATATTATTTAAATAACTATAAATTTGGTTATATTTTTACTTTTTCAGATGGAGTGAGTAATAATGTTAGCTTAAGACTTACTTTTCAAAGAAATTCTATAGATCAACCAATTTACCCAAGACGTGGGTCCCTTTTTGTTATTTCTCTTCAAGCAACTCCGCCATACTCATTACTATCAAAAAAAGATTATTCTATGCTTTCAAGTAAAGAAAAATATAAATGGATAGAATATCACAAATGGAATTTTTCAACATCATTTTTTTCACCAATAATTAATAATTTCGTAATAAATTTAAAATTAGAATTTGGTTTTTTGGCAATGTATAATAAGAATTATGGATTTTCACCTTTTGAAAGTTTTTATGTTGGAGGAGATGGTTTAATGACCTATAACTTATACGGAAGAGAAACAGTGCCAGTCAGAGGTTATGGTAATGGCTCTCTTACACCATTAAAAGGCGGGAATATTTATAATAAATTTACCTTTGAATTAAGGTATCCACTTTCATTAAATCCTAGTGCTACTTTTTATTTGCTTGCTTTCTTTGAAGGAGGAAATAGTTTTTATGACTTTACAGAATTTGTACCTTTTGCTTTTAAGAGATCTGCCGGAGTAGGTGTACGAATTTTTCTACCTATGTTTGGAAAATTAGGAGTAGATTGGGGCTATGGCTTCGATGAACCAGTTATACCAGGAGAAAACAAAAGCCAATTCCATTTTATAATTGGACAAAATTTTTAAAAATATAAAATTATGAAAACAAGATTTTTTGTTTTTTTATCTTTTATTGTTTTTTATTCTTTCTATAAAGGTTACACTCAACAAAAAATTGGCTATGTAGATACTGATTACATCTTAAAAAATATTCCAGCTTATCAAGCTGCTCAAGCACAATTAGACAAAATTTCAGCAGATTGGCAAAAAGAAATTGAAAACCTTTATGCTCAAATAGATAAAATGTATCGAGAATATCAAACAGAAAAAATTTTACTCACAGAAGAAATGAGAATTAAACGTGAAAATGAAATAATTGCTAAAGAAAAAGAAGCTAAAGAACTACAAAAAAAATATTTTGGTAAAGATGGTGAATTGTTTAAAAAGAGACAAGAATTAATTAAACCTATTCAGGATGAAGTATTTAATGCAATTAAAGAAATTGCTACACAAGGTAACTTTGCTATTATAATTGATGTGGCTAATAACCCAAATATACTTTTTGTCGATCCTAAATATGATAAAAGTGACGAAGTACTTAAAAAATTAGGATATAAAAATTAATAAGTCTAACTTATTATCCATTAACCAGTAAAAAACAAATTAAAAATTAGCAAAAGTTAATTTTTTATTTTATTTTACATAAACTTTTTTTTCAGAGAAAAAATTTTTTTTAAAATTTATTTTAGCTTCAGTTTTTTTTTGATTAAAAAAATGTCTTATTTCAAAATTAAATTTTTAAATATTGTTAGAACTACTATGTCTAAAATTTAAAAAAAATTAGAAAATGTTTTTTGGTATCTTTTTTTGTAAAAAAATTGAAAGTGTTCGTATAAAAGGATTTTTATTTGTAAATCTTAATCCTTTTAAGAATACAGGTTTTAATAAAAAAATTTATGAATATTATTTTAATTAG
>Ga0197143_1002428_pt1 | contig 13739 bp, 11 predicted proteins | sample GBS70_MetaG_FD_148603 | JGI IMG/M metagenome (GOLD analysis project Ga0197143, IMG submission 148603) | Sediment microbial communities from Great Boiling Springs, Gerlach, Nevada, United States - GBS 70_MetaG | ecosystem: Environmental > Aquatic > Thermal springs > Hot (42-90C) > Sediment...
AATTTAAAGTTTTCAAAAGTATATGAACTTGTTATAAAAAATGAAATAAAGGATTCTTCTGGAAATTATCTTGACATAAATAATGATGGAAAACAGGAACTTGGTGAAGACACAGTCATACATTTTGCAACGGAAAAGGAAAATGGAGATCCAACGGAATTTCCTAAGGTTATAAGTGCAAATTTAGATATGAATTTAAAAATAATTAAAGTTAGATTTAATCATGAGATGAATACTTCTGATTTTAATTTCTCAAACATAAAAGTTTTTAAACAAAGATTTCCTTATCCTCAAGGATTTATTTCAGGAATAATAAGGGAAGACCCGGATAAAAAAGGATTTACATACTCACTTACTGAATGGGATGGAAATTTACCTTTATATTTATTTATTTCTTATAATTTAAAAAATAAAGAAGGATTTAAACTTGATGGGAATAATGATGGAATAGGAGGAATTATAGGGAAAGATAATTATTGGAAAGAGTTTTAATTTTTAAAAGGAGGTTAAAATGGTAAGGGTTGCAATTAATGGTTTTGGAAGAATTGGAAGGCAGGTCTTAAAGGAAGGGTTAAAAAGAAAAAATCTTGAATTTGTTGCAATAAATGACCTTGAAAAACCTGATGTCTTACTTCACCTTTTTAAATATGATACAATTTATGGTAAATTTGAAGGAAAATGCGAGATTAAAGAGAACAAAATGATAATAAATGGCAAAGAAATTTTTGTCTTTTGTGAAAAAGAACCTGCAAAACTTCCTTGGAAAGATTTAAAAGTTGATTATGTTGTTGAAGCAACAGGTGTATTTAGGAGTAAGGATAAAATGAAAGCACATATTGACGCAGGAGCAAAAAGGGTAATTCTTACTGCACCGGCTAAAGGAGAAATAGATTTAACAGTTGTAATGGGAGTAAATGAGCATATGTATGATCCCAAAAAACATATTTTTGTCTCTAATGCTTCCTGCACTACAAATTGCTTTGCTTTCCTTGTAAAAGTTCTTCATGAAAACTTCAAAATAAAAATGGGTGAAATGACAACAATACATTCCTATACAAATGATCAAAGAATACTTGACCTTGTTCATAAGGATTTAAGAAGAGCAAGGGCTGCTGCAATGAACATAATTCCAACATCAACAGGAGCTGCAAAGGCAATTGAAATAGTTTATCCTGAATTAAAGGGTAAATTAAAAGCAGTTGCTATAAGGGTTCCAACTCCTACTGTTTCTCTTTGTGATTTTTCAGCAATTGTTGAAAAAAGCACTAATGTGCAAGAAGTTAATGAAGCATTCAAAAAAGAAGCAGAAGGAAAACTTTCAAAATATCTTGGATATACTGAAGAAGAACTTGTTTCAAGTGATTTTATAGGTAATGAAAAATCTGCAATATTTGATGCTACATTAACAGAAGTTGTTGAAGGGAATTTTGTAAAGGTGTTTGGATGGTATGATAATGAATGGGGATATTCTGTAAGGGTTGTTGATTTACTTGAATATATGGCTGAAAGGGAATAAAATGAAAAGCATAAAAGATATTGAAATTAAAGAGGGAGAAAAAATATTTTTAAGGGTTGATTATAATGTTCCAATTGAAGGTGGAAAAGTTGTAGATGATACAAGAATAAGAAGAACAATCCCTACTCTTGAATATTTACTTGAAAGAAAGGCAATTTTAATACTATGTTCTCATCTTGGAAGACCAAAGGGAAAAACTCTACCTGAACTTTCTTTAAAACCGGTTGCAGAAAAACTTTCTGAAATAATTAATAGAAAAGTTCATTTTTCTGAAGAAATTATAGGTGAAAATTTAATTAAAAAAATAAATTCACTTTCGCCAGGTGATATAATTTTGATTGAAAATATAAGGTTTGATCCAAGGGAAGAAAAAGAGAATGAGGAATTTGCAAAAGAATTGAGAAAATTAGCAGATACATATGTTAATGATGCATTTGGAGCATCTCATAGAAAACATACAAGCGTTCATTTATTGCCAAAACTTTTTGAAAAAAAAGCAGCAGGATTTTTACTTTTTGAGGAAACAAAAAATTTAAAGAAAGTAAGAGAAAATCCTGAAAGACCTGCTATTGGAATTCTTGGTGGTGCAAAAATTGAAGACAAAATAGGAATTATAGAAGGTCTATTAAATGTAATGGATAAGGTTCTTATAGGCGGAGGAATGATGTTCACTTTCTGGAAAGCAATAGGAAAAAAGATTGGAAAATCAATACTAACAGAAGAATATGTGGAAAAGGTTAAAGAACTTTTAAATACAGGCAAAATAATTGTTGCAAATGATGCTCTTTGTGCAGAAAGTCTTGAAAGTGAGGAGATAAAAAATCTTGAAGAAATACCTGAAAATATGGCAGGATATGATATAGGTGAAAATTCCGTAGAAAATTTTAAAAGAGAAATAAATTTGGCAAAAACAATTTTTTGGAATGGACCTATGGGTGTTTTTGAAAATGAAAAATTTAAAAAAGGAACAATTGAAATTGCAAAAGAAATTGCAAAAAGAACTTCAGAAGGAGCATTTTCCCTTGCAGGAGGTGGAGAAACAATCTCAGCAATTAAATTGGCAGGTGTTAAGGAAAAATTTTCATATATTTCAACAGGAGGAGGCGCATCCTTAGAATTCATGGAAAAGGGAACATTACCAGGAATAGAAGCTTTAGAAGAATAATTTAGCATTATTTTCTCTCTTGACAGAAAAAAATTTTTATAGTATTATTATAAACTAAAATTATTTTTAAATAAAAGTGATTTTAAAAAGGAGGTTAAAATGATAGAAGTTGGTAAAGAAGCACCTGATTTTGAAGCAAGAGCTTATTTTCCTGAGGAACAAAAGATAAAAACAATAAAATTGTCTGATTATAAAGGTAGATGGGTAATTCTTACTTTCCATCCAGCAGATTTCACTTTTGTATGTGCCACGGATTTAGAAGCATTTGCTAATTATTATGAGAAATTTAAAAAAGAAGGAGCAGAAATACTTGCTATAAGTGTGGATTCAATATTTTCTCATAAGGTATGGGTTGAAACTTCACCAAGGGTTAAAAAAGTCCAGTATCCACTTGTTGAGGATATAAAAAGAGAAATCTCAACAAAATATGGTTTTTTAAATGAAAAAACAGGATTGACTAAAAGGGGAACAGTTATAATAAATCCTGATGGTGTTATTGAGTATATAGCTATTTTTAATGATAGATTAGGAAAAGATGTAAACCATATCTATAACTCCTTTATTGCTTTAAAATACCTCTATAAAAATCCTCCTACTCCAGAAGGATTTGAAATAATTCCAGCAGGATGGAAAGAAGGAGACGAACCCTTAAAAGTCAAAATACCTTTTGACATAGGGAAATTTTAAACTTTAAAATAAAAATGTGTTTAAACTTGTTACAGATTTAAAGCCAAGAGGAGATCAGCCAAAGGCGATAAAAGAACTTGTTGAAGGTTTAAAAGAAGGTTTAAAATTTCAAACACTTTTAGGGGTTACAGGAAGTGGAAAAACATTTACAATTGCAAATGTAATAAAAGAAATAAATAAACCTACTCTTATAATATCCCATAATAAAACACTTGCAGCACAAATTTATGGAGAGTTAAAACAACTTTTTCCAGAAAATGCAGTTGAATATTTCATAAGTTATTATGATTATTATCAACCAGAAGCATATATTCCTGAAACAGATACCTATATTGAAAAGGATGCTTCAATAAATGATGATATAGAAAGATTGAGATTAAGAACAACATCCTCTTTGCTTGAAAGGGATGATGTAATAGTAGTTGCATCAGTTTCTTGCATATATGGACTTGGAAATGTTGAAGAAGTTAAAAAACTTTATTTAATTTTAAGGGAAGGAGAAAATGTAGAAAGAGATTTTGTTATTGAAAGATTGGTTGAACTTGCTTATGCAAGGAATGACTTTTCTTTAGAAAGGGGAAATTTTAGAATAAGAGGTGAAAGTGTAGAAATTGTTCCTGCTTATGAAGATTATGTTATAAAATTGATTTTTAGTGGAAATACCCTTGAAAAAATATTAAAAGTTGATAGAATAACAAATGAAATTTTAGAAAGAAAGAAAAAAGTTGCAATACATCCTGCAACTCATTATGTTACAACAAGACCAAGACTTGAAGAAGCAATAAAATCAATTGAAGAAGAACTTGAAGAAAGGGTTATTGAACTTGAAAAGCAAGGTAAATATTTAGAGGCACAAAGACTTTTAACAAGAACAAAATTTGACTTAGAAATGCTAAGAGAAATAGGATATTGTCCAGGAATAGAAAATTATTCAAGACATCTTGATGGAAGAAAACCAGGAGAACGCCCTTGTTGTTTAATAGATTATTTTCCTGAAGAATTTTTAATTGTTATAGATGAATCACACGTTACTGTTCCCCAATTAAAAGCAATGTATAGAGGGGATAGAAGAAGAAAAGAAATACTTGTTGAATATGGTTTTAGATTGCCATCTGCACTTGATAACAGACCATTAAAATATGAAGAAATTGAATCTTTAATAGACCAGTGTATTTTTATGTCAGCAACACCTTCTCCTTTTGAAATAGAAAAAAGTGGTGGAAAAGTTATTGAACAAATAATAAGACCAACAGGCCTTGTTGATCCAAAAATTATAATAAAACCAACAAAAAATCAAGTTGATGATTTAATGGAAGAAATAAGAAAAAGAATTCAAAAAAAAGAAAGGGTTCTTGTAACAACTTTAACAAAAAGGATGGCTGAAGATTTAGCAGAATATTTAAAAATGTCAGGATTTAAAGTTGAATATTTACATTCAGAAATAGAGCCACTTTTAAGAGTAGAAATTTTAAGAAAATTAAGATTAGGAGAATTTGATGTTCTTGTTGGAGTAAATCTTTTAAGAGAAGGACTTGACTTACCAGAAGTGTCTCTTGTTGCTATAATGGATGCTGATAAAACAGGATTTTTAAGATCAGAAACAGCATTAATTCAAACAGCTGGAAGAGCAGCAAGAAATGCTTGTGGTGAGGTAATTCTTTATGCAGATAATATAACTGATGCAATTAAAAGAGCAATAGAAGAAACTGAAAGAAGAAGAAAAATACAAATTGAATACAATGAAAAACATGGTATAATTCCCAAAACAATTGTTAAATCAAAAGAACAAATCTTAAAAACAACGAGTGTTGCTGATGAAAGATATAAACCTGAAAAAGATTTTGAAGATATAGAAAAGGAAATAAAGGAAATGGAAAGGAAAATGACAAAAATTGAACTGATTTACTATTTAGAGAAAAAAATGAAGGAAGCAGCAGAAATTTATGAATTTGAAAGGGCTGCCAAATATAGAGACATGTGGTTAGAACTAAAAAAAGAAGTTGAACCTTTTAAAAAGGGTAAAAGAAGAAAAGGTAAAAGCTTTATAAAAAAACTTAAAGCAACAAGAAGAAAATTCTTATAAATTTTATTTTCCTTTAATTTTAATATTTTTGGGAATAATTAATCTAAAAATTGCACCTTCTGGAAAATAACTTTCAAATTCAACATTACATGCCATAAACCTTGAAAGTTCTTTAACCATAGAAAGACCCAATCCAAAACCCTTATAAAATCTCTCATGAAATTGCGTTAAAGGTAAAAAAATATCATCTTTTATTTCCTTTGGAATTCCTATACCATTATCTTTTATTTCAATATACACATTATAATTATCTTCTTTAAAAGAAATACTTATTTTCCCTTGATTTTTACAAGCCCATATAGAGTTTTTCAAAATTTCTATTAAGATAAATTTTAAAATACTTGGAGAAGAAACAAATTTAAAATCTTCTTCAACTAAAATTTCTAAATCTATATGGGTTAAATCTTCAAAATTTTTAATCTCAGAAATTACTTCTTGGATAAATTCTTTAGGGCAGATTTCCTTAAATTCACTAATTACTTTACCATCAATAATTTCAGATAATATCTCTAATCTTTTTAAAAAAAATTTTAATTTTTTTTCTCTTTCCTGCGGACTCATTAAATATATTCTTTTTATTATATTAAAAAGATGTTTTATAAAATAATTATAATTTTTATATTCTTTTTTATAAAGAGAAATATCCTTTTTATTTTTTGATTTTGGGAAAAAAATCATATAAATATTTTTATTTTATTCCAAAGCCCCCTTTCAACTTCTATATTCAAATTAAAACTATGAAGTTTAAAAATATGACCCACTAATGAAAAGGTATCTTCTTTTTCAGGATCTGGATTGCAAAGGGAAGCGATTTGATTTTTTGAAAAACCTATCCCTGTATCACTTATAAAAATAAATTTTTCTTCTTTATTTATTTCAATCTCCATTTCTCCATTAATTCTATTATTTTTTATTAACTCTTCAAAAAGGATAAAAAAAGCGTATTCTAAAAGTTCCCTATATCCATTCACAAAAATTTCTTCTTTTTTTAAAAACTTTGTATTTATATTTTTCTTAATTATATTTGGCTTTTCTTTTTCAATTACGAGCTCAATTATTTCTTTCAAATTAATTTTTTCTTCTTTAGATTTAAGTATTTGTTCTAATTTTGAAGGTAAAAAGAAGAAATTTTTTAAAAGCTTTAATTTAAGAGGAAAAACCTTTTCAAAATTTAAAAATTCTTTAGATTTCTCATAATATTCTTTAAAATTAATGATAAAGTATAAAAAAATGTTTAAATTTTTCATCAAATCAAAATAAAAATTATTATCTATATCTTCTTTTTTAAAAAGAAAATATAAATTATAGGAAAAATAGGGAGCAGAAAGAACATTTTTTAAAACAAAATATCTTTTCCATTTAATCTTATCTTCCTTTTCCTTTAAAACATCTTCAAAATCCTCTTTTCTTATTAATTTTGAAGAGGAGAAAAATTTTTGTATTTCTTCTTCTTTTTTTATAATAAGTATTATTTCCTCAATTTCAGGACAAGGCTCTTTAACAGATTTTATAATTAAATCAAAAACATTTTTTAATTCCTTTTCTCTTAAAATCAAAGGAAAGATTGAATTAAAAAAACAGAAAATTTTCCTGATTTTTTCAAAATTTTGAAAAAATGGATTATTAATTAGATAATATTCTTCAAAATTTTTTAACAAAGGAATAAATAAATTATAGAATTCCAAATTTTTTAAATCCTTTTCAAAATCAAAAGAATATTTTTTTTCAAAAATTCCTTTTAAAATTTCTAAATTTTTATATAACTTTTCATAAAATAAAAGAAAAGAAATTTCTTTTAATTTTCCTTCAAAAACGTGTTCAAAAAATTGATGAAATTCTTTAATTCCAATAAAATATTCAATTTCTCCAAAAGGGGTTTTAAATTTTCTTAAATTAACGGGGTCTTCGTAAGGTAAATTTTTAAAAAATCCATCTTTATCAAGATAAAATTCATCTTTTAAAAATGTAAGAGAAATTTTAAAATATAAAGGAAATTTACCTTCTATTTCTTCAAAATTTTTTTGTATATCCAATGCAAACTCTCTGTAATTTTTATATTCTTTGGGATAAATTTTATTTATAAAAATTTCAAAAGTATTTATTAATAGAAATCTATCTGGTAAAAAGTTTTCAATCAATTCATTTATTTTTTTACTATAAAAGAAAAATTTTTCAAAACCCCATAAAAGAACATTTTCACCATTTTTTATAATCTTAACATAATTTATATTTTCATCCTCTAAGAATTTTCTTAAATTATAATCCCTTAATTTGTCCAAACTTAAAATTTCTTCTTCAGGGAAAAAGGTAATAGAGAAAAATCTTTTTCCAAAATCTGGAAAAGAATAAATTAAAAAGTAAAAGGAATTATATTTCTCTTTAAGCCACAAAAATATTTTTGCTTCAGGAAAAATAAATTTAAACACACTCCCAAGAGTTTGAATGGAAATATAAGGTATTTTTAAAAAGTCCAAATTTTTAAAAATTTCATCTATATATATTTTTGAAAAAGTATTTTCTAAATAATCCTTTAAAATACTTATTTCATTTTTAAATTCCTTACCATCTTCTTTAAAAAGTAAAATAAAATTAGAATTTAATTTTTCATAATAATAATCCTCAAACCCCTCTTTTACAATGAAGGGCATATTTTCTCCATTTTGTGCTAAAATTATGTATCTTCCTTCTCCCTTCTTTATATAAATACCACATTCTTTTTCCTTAAATAAGATTTTCAAAATTTCCTCAAGTTTCTCTTTTATTTCCTTCATTTCTCTATGTATTTTATTTCTTTATAAAATTTTGAAAAATCAACATTTAATCCTAATAATTTACCAATTTTTGAATTATAATAGTAATTAAAATTATCAGGATATTGAATTGGAATAGCAAGTGGATTTTTGCCTTCACTTATTTTTTTAACAAAATTATAAATTTTATCCTTATATTTATTTTCTTCAACTTCAATTGAAAAAACAAAACCTTGTTCAGCTAAATCCTTTGAATATCCAATAATTATTTTCTTTTCTTCAAGAGAAAATCTTATAATATATTTTATAAAAATAGGATTTATTGTTATTTCATTTGGAAAAATCCATACAATATCTCCCTTTTTAAGCTCCTCTGAAACACCTGAGATATTACCAATTTTTGTTTCTAAAACATTTAAAATTATATTAAAATTATAAGAAGTTCTTTTTGCTTCATCAATATATGAAAAATCACTTTTTCCTTCAGGAACAATTGTTATTATTTTTTTATTTTTAAAACCAATTGAATTTAAAAAGGAAAAAACAATAGATGGCGGAATAGTATAAAAAATTCCAGTAGTATTTATGGGTAAAGGAATAAGAGGATCCTCAATATAAAGTAAAATACAGGGAATATCCTTAAATTTTTCTGGAAAATTAATTAAAAATTTTTTTTCAAAAACAAAAATTAAAAAAGGTTTAAAATCTATTTCATGGACATAATTAGAAGGAGAAATTACTATTTTTTCATTTTTAAAAAAACTTCCTATTTTTTTTATAATATCTTGATTTAATTCCTTTTTATCAGTAATCATTAAAATTTCGCTATTTAAATTACAAACTAAAAATATTAACAAAAACCTTCTCATAAGTTATTAAATAATAAAGAATTTAAATTAAAAAGTCAAATTTATATTAAATTTAACCTAAGAAATACCTATATGTTTTAAAAGCCATTAAAGTCTGTGTTCTTTCAATATTTTTAATTTTATGGATTTTTTCAACGATTATCTCACCGAGTTGTTCATATTTATCTGTTTCAAGAACTGCAAGTAAATCAAACTCTCCTGTTACCATGTAAAGGTCTTTAATCTCTTCAATTGCAAGAAGTTCTTTTGATACTTCTGGCAATTTTCCAACCACTACTTTCATTAAAACAAATGCAGTATATTTATTCATTTTTCCTCCTTTTTAAACATACAATATTATAAAGAAAAATCTTTTATTTTGTCAATTAATGTTTAAATACTTTATAATTTATAAATAAAAAGGAGTAAATGATGAAAGTTAAAGAAAAAATAGAAGAACTTAAAAATTTAAGGAAAAAAGCACTTTTGGGAGGAGGAAAAGAAAAAATAGAAGAACAGCATAAAAAAGGAAAATTAACCGCAAGAGAAAGAATAGAAATTTTATTAGATAAAGGAACTTTTGAAGAGTTTGATAGATTTGCTCTTCATCATTGTTATGATTTCGGAATGGAAAAGAAAAGAATCCTTGGTGACGGAGTAATTACAGGATATGGAAAAATAAAAGGAAGACCTGTCTTTGTTTTTTCGCAAGATTTTACAGTTTTTGGAGGTAGTTTATCCTATCAATATGCACAAAAAATATGCAAAATAATGGACTTAGCAATGCAAAATGGTGTTCCTATTATAGGTTTAAATGATTCAGGAGGAGCAAGAATTCAAGAAGGAGTTGTTTCACTTGCTGGTTATGCAGAAATATTTTGGAGAAATGTAATGGCATCAGGAGTAATTCCTCAAATTTCAGCAATAATGGGACCATGTGCAGGAGGAGCAGTTTATTCACCTGCTTTAACTGATTTTATCTTCATGGTAGAAAAAACAAGTTATATGTTTATAACAGGACCTGAAGTTATAAAGGCAGTAACAGGTGAAGTTGTAACTTTTGAAGAACTTGGAGGAGCAAAAGTTCATGCAGAAAAAACTGGAATAGCACATTTTATAGCAAAAGACGATTATGAATGTCTTGAAAAAATAAGAACACTTTTTGAATATTTACCTTTAAATAACTTAGAAGATCCTCCGTACGTTGAAACAGATGATCCTGAAGATAGAATATGTGAAGAACTTGATGAAATAATTCCTGATGATCCAAATATTCCATATGATATGAAAAAAGTAATTGAAAGTATTGTTGATATAGGAACATTTTTTGAAGTTCATGAACATTATGCTCCTAATTTAGTTGTTGGGTTTGCAAGAATGGGGGGGAAAGTAGTTGGAATAGTTGCGCAAAATCCACTTTATCTTGCAGGTGCTCTTGACATTGATGCTTCAATTAAAGGGGCAAGATTTGTAAGATTTTGTGATGCTTTTAATATTCCCCTTGTGATTCTTGAAGATGTCCCTGGATTTTTACCAGGGGTTCAACAGGAACATGGTGGAATAATAAAACATGGAGCAAAACTTTTATATGCCTTTTCAGAAGCAACAGTTCCAAGAATTACAGTTATAACAAGAAAATCTTATGGCGGTGCTTATTGTGTTATGTCTTCAAAACAAATAAGAGGAGATATAAATTTTGCATGGCCAACTGCTGAAATAGCAGTTATGGGTCCTGATGGTGCTGTAAATATAATATTTAGAAAAGAATTGGAAAAAAGTGAAAATCCCGAAGAATTAAGAGAAAAACTTATAAAAGAATATAGAGAAAAATTTGCAAATCCATATGTTGCTGCTTCTTATGGATATATTGATGATGTGATAGAACCAAGAGAAACAAGAAAAAAAATTATAAGTGCATTAAAAATGCTTGAAAATAAAAGTGTAAAACTTCCACCAAAAAAACATGGAAATATTCCTTTATGATTAAAAAAGTCTTAATTGCAAATAGAGGCGAAATTGCTATAAGGATTGCAAAAACATTAAGAGAAATGGGAATAAAAAGTGTTTCAATATATTCTGATGCTGATAGAGAATCACTTCATATAAGAAAAACTGATGAAACATATTATCTTGGTGCTTCAAGACCTTCTGAAAGTTATTTAAACATTGAAAAAATAATTGAAATAGCAAAAAAATGTAAAGCAGATGCAATTCATCCAGGATATGGATTTCTTGCAGAAAATTCAAAATTTGCGAAAGAATGTGAGAAAAATGGAATAATATTTATTGGACCATCAAGTGAGGCGTTAGAAAAAAGTGGGGATAAAATATTTGCAAGAAAAGCAGCAAAGGAATGTGGAGTTAATATAATTCCAGGAACTGAAACTGGAACAGAAAATTACGAAGAATTTGAAAAGATGGCAGAAAAAATAGGATTTCCACTTATGATAAAAGCAGCACTTGGAGGAGGCGGAAAAGGAATGAGAATTGTGGAAAGAAAAGAAGATTTAAAAACTTCTTTTGAACTTGCAAAAAAAGAAGCAATTGAGGCATTTGGAGATGGAACCCTTTATATTGAAAAATATTTAAAAAATCCAAGGCATATTGAAATTCAAATATTAGGTGATAAACATGGAAATTATATCCATCTATTTGAGAGAGAATGCTCAATACAAAGAAGACATCAAAAGATAATTGAAGAGGCACCTTCACCATTTATGGATGAAAAATTGAGAAAGGATATGACAGAAGCAGCAATAGAAATAGCAAAAAAAATAAATTATTATAATGCTGGAACAATAGAATTTCTTGTAGATGAAAATAAAAATTTTTATTTCCTTGAAATAAATGCAAGATTACAAGTAGAACATCCTGTAACTGAAATGGTAACAGGTAAGGACCTTGTTAAAACTCAAATTCAAATAGCAAATGGAGAAAAAATTCCTTATAAAAAAGAGGAAATAAATTTAAGGGGAAATGCAATAGAATGTAGAATTTATGCAGAAGATCCGGATAATAATTTTGCTCCTTCACCTGGCAAAATAGAATATTTAAGTGAACCAAAAGGACCGAATATAAGGGTTGATTCTGGAATATATGAAGGATGGGAAATTCCTGTATATTATGACCCTTTAATTTCAAAATTAATAGTATGGGCAGAAAAAAGAGAATATGCAATTGACAAAATGAAAGAAGCCTTGAAGGAATATATAATTATAGGTGTTAAAACAATTATACCTTTTTTAATTAAAATAATGGAAAATGAAAAATTTAGGGAAGGTAATTATAATACAAATTTTTTAAAAGAATTCAAATTTGAAAAAATAGAAGAAAGTGATGAAAAGCTTTTAGAGATTGCAATTTTAGCCCTATGCTTGGAAAATAAAGAAATTGAGATAAAACAAAAAGAAAAAAGTTATAATCCTTGGAAAATTATAAATAGGTTGAGGAACATATCTTGAAAAAACATATATTTGTAGAGGGGAAAGAATTTGAAATAGAAATTAAAAATGAAAAAGGTAAAAAGATATGTATTTATAATAATAAAAAATTTGAAGTAGATTTAATAGAAAAGAAAATTGAGGGAAAAATTTTTGCTATCATAAATGGAAAATGCATTGAATTTTTACCTTTAAAAAAAGAAAAAAATAAAAATTTAATATTTGTTGATGGGAAAGAATATGAAGTTGAAATTGGAACAAAAAAGGAAATTTTTGGAAAAGAAGCGAAAAACATAATATATGCACCCATGCCAGGAATAATAACAGAAATAAAAGTAAATATAGGACAAAAAGTTAAAAAAGGAGAATCTTTGATCATAATGGAATCTATGAAAATGCAATTAGAAATTTCTTCGCCAGATGAAGGTGAAATAGAAGAAATATATGTTCAAAAAAATTCTTCAATTAAAAAGGGAGATAAAATTTTAAAAATTAAAATATGAAAGAAAAATGTTATTTTACCCCTGATGATATAAAGGATATAAATTATCAAGAAGAAATAGGAAATCCAGGTGAATTTCCTTTTGTAAGGGGGATATATAAGACGATGTATAAGGGAAAATTGTGGACAATGAGACAATACGCAGGATATGGAACAGCAAAAGAAACAAATGAAAGATTTAAATATTTACTCTCTCAAGGGCAAACAGGACTTTCAGTTGCTTTTGACCTTCCAACACAACTTGGGCTTGACTCTGATCATCCTTTATCAAAAGGTGAAGTTGGAAAAGTAGGTGTTGCAGTGAGCACAATTTATGATATGGAAGAAATTTTTGAAGATATACCCCTTGACAAAGTTTCAACTTCTATGACAATAAATGCAACTGCAAATATAATTCTTGCAATGTATATATTAATTGCTAAAAAAAGAGGAATAAAAGAAGAAGCTTTAAGTGGAACAGTTCAAAATGACCCCTTAAAGGAATTTCTTGCAAGAGGAAATTATATATTTCCTCCAAAAGAATCTTTAAAACTTTCCATTGATATATGGGAATATTGTATAAAATATATGCCAAAATGGTATTTTGTGTCAGTTTCAGGATACCATATAAGAGAAAAGGGAGCAAATGCTTCTCAAGAAGTTGCATTTACATTTGCAAATGCAATTGAATATATAGAAAATGCCCTTTCAAGGGGAATTGATATAGATAAAATTGGAGAAAGAATTTCCTTCTTTTTTGGTGCACATA
>Ga0197143_1002429_pt1 | contig 13729 bp, 12 predicted proteins | sample GBS70_MetaG_FD_148603 | JGI IMG/M metagenome (GOLD analysis project Ga0197143, IMG submission 148603) | Sediment microbial communities from Great Boiling Springs, Gerlach, Nevada, United States - GBS 70_MetaG | ecosystem: Environmental > Aquatic > Thermal springs > Hot (42-90C) > Sediment...
AGCCTACCGAACATAGCGTCCAAGCACTGGGTCTACGAGCAGTACGACCACGAAGTGGGCTTAAGCACAGTCTTCAAACCGGGTCAGACAGGAGCAGCGGTCCTCCGCCTACCCAACGGCAGATTCATAGCGGTCAGAGCAGATGGAAACTCTAAGCACTGCTACCTCGACCCCTATAACGGAGCAGCTGGGGTCTTCGCCGAAGCCTGTAGAAACGTTTTAGCGGTCGGCACCGAACCTATAGCGATGCTAGACCACCTCCAGTTCGGCGACCCCTCTAATCCAGAGGTCTTCTGGGCGTTCAGCGAATGCGTGAAGGGCATTGCTGACTACGCCAAGAACCTCAACATACCCTGCATAGGTGGTAAGGTGAGCTTTTATAACGAGGATAAGGTTAGTGGTAAGGCTATAAAGCCTACACCAGTGGTAGCTGTGATAGGTTTGGCTGATAGCTTTGAGGTGCTGAGAAGATGTCATTTTGATGCTGGTACAATGGTCTTGATATTAGGTGAAACGAGATCTGAATTAGGCGGCTCAGAGTATTATGAGGGCATCCACGGTTTGGTTGGTGGGGTTGTGCCTCAAGTAGACTTCGAGTATGAGAAAAGGCTGCATAGGTGTATGCTGGAGATCATAAACCTAAGGTTAGCGAAGGCTATTGAAGACATATCTAAGGGTGGGTTAGCAGCAGCTTTAGCAGAGGTATGCATAAAATCAGGCGTCGGTATGGTAATAGACCTTAAGAAGGTTCCTAATAGATGTGAGCGAGTCGACGAGATCCTATTCTCCGAAACTCACGGGAGGTTCATAATCGGCGCTGAAAGAGGAGATGAGGATAAAATAAAGAGTGTATGCACCTCTTACAACATACCCTGCGAAACCATCGGTGAGGCTAAAGGAGAGGACTTAACCTTCGAGATCGGGGCTAGTAGGATAAAGGTGAAGGTTAAGGAACTTGAAAGCACTTGGAGGAGCACAATACCTAGGCTGATGGGTGATGAGGTTTGATAAGGGAGAAGTGCGGGCTGGCTGCTGCGAGTTCACAAAATGATACCAATGTACTCCCCTTAGTAGTCAATCTGCTGAGGGCGCTCCAACACAGAGGGCAAGAGGCTTGGGGTTTGGCCGTTCCGAGTAAGGAGCCTTGGCGCATGCTCGGCTTGGTCTCTGAAGGCTTGAGTAAAGCGGCTTCGATCTGCGCGAAGTCGCCTTCACCCTACGCAATAGGGCACACAAGATACTCTACCGTGGGTCGGACTGCGCTTGAAAATGCCCAGCCACTGATGGTTGGGAGGGATTTCGCTATAGCCCACAACGGAACCATCTCTAATACAGAGGAGATTCTAAGCACCCTTCCCGCTCACTATGAGATACCAGCTTGGGCTAGTGATACTTTGATTGTCGGCTATAGGCTATACCACATCCTATCAGAAGTAAACGGCGACTGGTTCAAGGCGTTCGAGGAACTTAGCCCAGAGGTTAACGGAGCATACTGCTTCGTCATTATAACCAAGACAGGAGAGATATATGCAGCGAGAGATGAGAAGGGCTTTAGGCCGCTTTGCCTAGGTTGGCACGCTGAAACATCATCTTATATAGTGGCATCCGAGTCATGCGCACTCTCAGCAATAGGGGCTGAGTTCATTAGAGACGTGAAGCCGGGTGAGGTTCTTAGGATCACGCGGGGTGTTCTCGAGTCACATATCTTCGCTGAATCTGATAGGGCTGCCCACTGCGCATTCGAATACACCTACTTCGCAAACCCGAGCTCGACACTCGATGGTGTGAATGTTTATGAGGCGCGTAAGAGGCTGGGTAAAGAGTTGGCTAAACTCTATAAAGTGGATGGTGATGTTGTTATACCTGTCCCGGACTCAGCCCGCCCGGCAGCCCTAGGCTTCTCTCAAGTATCAGGCATACCTCTTGAGGAGGGGCTTATGAAGGATCGCTATAGTAAGAAGGGTGGGCTTAGAAGCTTCATCGAACCTACTGTAAGAAGTAGGCTTGAGATAAACCGCTGGGTTATGCCTGTGGAGCACGTAGTGCGCGGGAAGAACGTTGTGCTCATAGATGACAGTATAGTGAGGGGAACGAGCTCCAAGCTGATAATTAAGGCGCTGAAGAGGGCTGGCGCGAAATCGATCTGTCTGCTCTCAACCTTCCCGCCTATACGCTACCCCTGCTTCGCCGGAATAGACTTCCCAACAAAAGAGGAGCTGATAGCCCACAGAGTAGGCGGAGGGGTAGAAGATCTGGAGGAGATAAACAGGAGGGTCGCTGAAGAAATAGGGGCGGATAGAGTGGGATACAACACACTAGAAGGCCTCTCTAAAGGTATAGGCTTACCCCTCTCAGATCTATGCACATCCTGCCACACAGGAAACTACTCTTGCCTAAAGAAGACACCTCAATATACGCAGCGGATGAAGAAGGGGAGATGGTAAAATGCCCGGCATAATGGGGTTCTACCCCTTCGGCGAGGGTAGGGAAAACTGGGATGCCTCTAGATTCCTCTACTACGGTTTGACAGCTCTACAGGGGAGGGGAGAAGCGTGCACAAGCATCGCTCTAATTGATAACGAATCTAAGCAGATAAACGTCTACACAAAAAACACCTACGTAGAGGAGTTCTACAAGCTCATCTCAGGCAACAAGGTTAGGGGCTACATAGGTATAGGTCAGGTTTCACCATCTGAAGACGATGCTCTCGTAGAGGTGGAGTCACCTATAAGGCTGGTTCTGGCTGGAGACGGCAAGCCTAGCTATGAAGGAGAAAGAGGAGAAGCCTTCCACAGACTCGCTGAAAGGCTCTCCACACTACTCGCTGAGAAGAAAGATCCTCTGGAGGCTGCTGCTCAAGTTATTTCAGAGGCTGGTGTTGGCTTCTCGTTCATCGCTTTGACCGAGAATGAGGAGATGATATGCTGCAGAGACCCTCTAGGTGTTAAGCCCCTTGAAGTAGGCGCGGTCGGCTTCGACCTAGGGATAGTATCTTCTGAAACCGCTGCTTTAGATGTAATCGGCGCAACACACTCAGGTCCAATTCAGGCTGGCGAGTGTGTATTATTCGACCCTTTAAGCATTAGAAGACGAAAGCAGAGCGGTTCAAGCCGCAGAGCGTACTGCGCATTTGAATACGTCTACTTAGCTAGAGCAGACTCATACATAAACGACATAGCGGTCTACACCGTCAGGGAGAGGATAGGTGAGGTGTTGGCTGAGGAGAAGGGTGTGGAGGGTGACGTCGTTATAGGCGTACCTGAGACAGCCCTACCCTTCGCACTCAGCTACTCTTACAAAAAATCTATACCAGTAAAGCTTGGGTTTATGAGGACTGGTAGGCATATTAGATCAGCACTAAAGCCTACTCAACTCGAGAGGTTAATCGGTGTGCAGCTGAAGCTGAACCCCATCAAAGCGGCTGTTGATGGTAAGGACGTTGTGCTCATAGATGATAGCGTGGTAAGGGGGAATACGCTGAAGAACACGGTGCTCAATCTTAGGAGGAGAGGCGCTAAAAGGGTTCACGTGAGAGTAGGCAGCCCAGCGATCATATCTCACTGCCCCTTCGGCACAGAGGTCCCTCCTGTAGATGAGCTTATCGGGAGGGCTCTGTCCGAGGATGAAATCGCTGAGATAATAGGCGCAGACAGCTTCTCCTACCTATCGATAGACGGCTTAGTCAGAGCCATAGGGTTGCCCAAACATATGCTCTGCCTCGGCTGCTTTACAGGAGAGTATCCGAGCAAGGAGGAGGCTTAGATGAAGATACTTGGTGTGGGCTCAGGGGCTAGAGAACACGCGATAGCCAAGAAGCTATCAGAGAGCAGATACAACCCAAAGATATACTGGATAGGTGAAAACAGGAACCCGGGGATACTGAGGATATGTGAGAGGAGTGGGGGAGAGTTCATACAAGGCAGCACAACAGACCCCGAATTCGTAGCCTCAACCGCTAAGAGGCTTGGTGTCGACTTCGTCTTCGTAGGCCCTGAGGAGCCAAACTTCCACGGTGTGCCAGATCGCTTAGAGGCGCTAAAGATACCTTGTATAGGCGCTAACAGAAGCGTGGCTCTAATAGAGATGTCGAAGGCTGAGATGAGGCGCCTACAATGGGAGTATGATATACCGGGCAAGCTACTTTTCCAGACATTTCGATCAGCGGAAGAAGCCTACGCAACACTACAAAAGTACTCTGAGACACTCACGTGGCTCCAAAACGTTGCGTTGAAGCCCGCTAGGCAAGCTGGCGGCAAGGGTGTGAAGGTGGTCGAAGATAGACAAATCTACCTTCACGATGAGAAACAGAGGTTTAAGTCGAAGCACATCGACTGGCTTGAGGGCTATATGCGTGGCTATGTTGATATTGAGGATAAGATTCTTGTTGAGGAGAATGTCTGGGGACCTGAGTATACGCTGCAGTGCTTCACCGATGGTAAGACGGTCCTCGGGATGCCGATGGTGCAAGATAATAAGAATGCACACGAGTTCGATATAGGGACCGAAACAGGTGGGATGGGTTCTATCTCTGGTCCAGATATGTGCCTACCCTTCCTTACGATGAGCGAATACGAGGAGTCTCTGCGTACAGTTGAGAAGATGGTCATGGCTATACAAGATAAGACGGGTAAGAGGTATCATGGTGTAGTTGCTGGGCAGATGATGCTTACCGAAATAGAGGGGCCTACCATAATAGAGATGTATAGTAGGTTAGGTGACCCAGAGGCGCTTAATGTGCTACATACGCTAAAGAACGATCTTGTGGATATATGCTTAGCGATAATAGATGAGAGGCTGAGCAACATTAAACTAGAATTCGAGAAAAAAGCGGTTGTTGTGAAAGCGATTGCGCCTAAAGGCTACCCTGATAACAGGCGGCTAGCAGCAGGCCACCCAGTTGAAGTGGATGAGGCTAGGATCGCTGAGGGGGGCTGTGAGCTATTTTGGGCGTCGTGTAACCTCCTAGAAGACGGTAGGATCATATCAGCAGGTTCAAGGCTCGTGGAGATACTTGCTTCAAGCGAAACCTTAGCAGAGGCTTCGGCGCGAATAGAGAGAATCGTTTCAGCGGTTAGGTTGGCGGATGGTTGGGGTTTATACCATCGAAGCGACATAGGGTCTGAGGAGCTCTTAAAGAGGAGGGCTGAGCTAGCGGAGAGGGTGAGGAGGCTTTACCAATATAGGTTGGAGAAGGGTACGGTTGGGAAGAGGGTTGATTGGCTGCCTGGTGTTGGTAAGGTGGATCCTGTGAAGATGCTGAAGGAGGGGTTGAGGAGATGACGGTGCCTATAGGTGTGTTGGCTTCTGGCAGGGGGACGAATCTCCAAGCGATAATAGACGCAATAAAATCTGGTTACATAAAGAACGCGGAGATCAAGGTTGTGATAAGTGATAGAGCAGATGCATACGCTCTGGAGAGGGCTAGAGCAGCATCCATACCAGCCGTCTACCTAGACCCAACTCCCTACAAGGGGAGGAGGGAAGAGTATGACAGCCTCATCATCAAGACGCTTATGGAGTATGGTGTCACACCTGAGGAGGGGCTTGTGCTCCTTGCGGGCTACATGAGAATACTTTCACCGATGTTTATTCGACGGTACTGGATGCGTATAATGAACATCCACCCATCGCTTTTACCAGCTTTCCCTGGGTTGAAGGCACAGAAGCAAGCGCTAGAATACGGCGTCAAGTACACTGGCTGCACGGTTCATTTCGCAGTGGAGGAGGTAGATAAAGGCCCTATAATACTACAAGCAGTGGTTCCTGTGTATGATGACGATACCGAAGAGACGCTCAGCGAGAGGATACTGAAGGAGGAGCATAGAATCTACCCAGAAGCGGTAAAGCTCTTCGTAGAGGGACGGTTAAAGATCGAGGGTAGAAGGGTGAAGATAATTAAATAAGAGGAGCGGGTTCGTCCTCGACCCTTAGGGGTAGCCCGTCCACTTCACCGAAATAAGTGTCGAAATTGCCCATTTTTATTCTCCTGTAATTTTTCATGAAGTGGTGTGCTCCAGAGATTAGATACTTCTTTCCTCCTCCCATAAACCTTCTTAGATTTTCATCAGAATAGCTGGATAAGAAGTCTATCCCTTTTTCGCTCAAGACGTAGACTGGGATCTTTGTCGCTATCTGTATCTTTGCTTTCCTACCAACCACCTCCCGCATATGAAGGGAGGCGCAGCTCCAAGCCAGATCCGCATACTCTGCTATCTCCTCTGCTCTCTCTTTTCCTATCCCAGTTGTGCAAACTACTAAAATGGTGACAGAAAGATCGTTACTTTCCTCCAATCTTCTAAATTCGCTTAAAGCTTCACCCAAATACCCATTTACCGTCACAGCAATCTTCTTATAACCGAGTTCGATCGCTTTTCTTACTCCTTCAATCTGATCTATTCTAGCAGCTTCTCGGAAAACTACATAACCACCCACATCTTCTATTCTTCTTATAATTTCGGGAATAGGTGTTGTGTAGAAGACTCCGGTCATTCTCGCACCTATCCCCTGAACTAGCGTTGGGCTACTAGTTACGACAGTCCCGGCTCCTTCACATACTATTACCGCTGCATCTATCGCCTTCTTCTCTAAGGCACACTTCATCATCTCCGAGGCCCCATATGGTACTTCGATACTCTCCCTACTTAACTCCCTATTAGGTGTGAAATAACCAAACCTTGATATTTTAAGCCGAATAGCTTCGCAAACCTCCTCTTGATCAAAATTCTTGAACTTATACAATTTATCGCTAACGCGTAAGGGACAATACTTTAACCGCGGCTTTTCCGCCTTTACTATCTTCCCATAAGAAACCGCTACTAGAGCGCAACACATTCTTGTCACATGGAGATCTTTCGGTAATCCTCCTAACTCTCTTTCTATTTCTTTCAAAAATTCCTCAAGCTTTTCCCTACTCTTCATTTAATCTTGTTCCCCGCTACATATTCAACTTCTCCTCTATTATGCTTAATGAAGCCCTACCTCAACACGCTCGAAGAACTTAGGCTGAAGAAGAATAAAAAGCGGCTTCAAGAGAAAAGGCTGGGCGTGTTACTAGATGTGGTCAAAGGAGAACTATCTAGATTTGGAAGACGTCTCCAGCTTTGGGCGCGTACGCTTCAAACCCAAAGTTTTCTCTAACAGTCTTTGCGAAGGATATACAGGATTCTTCTTCGCCGTGAACCATAAGGATCTTTGGGTTGCCTTTGACTTTGCGGATCAGATTAATTAGCCCGCTTTTGCCGCAGTGGGATGAGAAATCGAATCTTTTTATCTCAGCCTTTACTTTTGTCGGTCTGCCGTTTACAAGCGCTAACCCTTTTTCAAGGAGGGTTCTTCCGGGTGTTCCTTGGACTTGGTAGGCTACTATCGCTATGGCGTTCCTCTCTCTCTGCGCTATCTGCTGGTTGTAGAAGACCGCTGCGCCACCGACAAGCATACCCGCTGGTGAGATTATGACTGATGGTGTGTTGATGATCCTCTTCCTCTGCTTCCAAGAAGTTACCACTTCGATGTTGTTTATCGCTTTTCTAAAGAGCCTTGGGTTTCGTAAATACTCTGGGTATCTAAATAGGATTTCGTTGGTCTTTAGCGCCATACCATCCATATAGATTTGATATGGAAAGTTGTACGAATATAGTACGCAAGCTACTTCCTGCGCACGCCCTACCGAGAACGCTGGTACGAATAGCACGCCGCCGCGCTCAACGACCTCTTTAGCATACTCTACAAAGCTCTCCTCAACATCTTTTCTGGGCGGGTGGTCTTCGGTTGCGTAGGTGCTTTCTGTTATCAGTAAGTCGAGCTCGCCTACCTCATAATCAGCTCCTTTTAGAAGCTGTGTGTCCTCATCGTTTATGTCTCCTGTGTAGAGGATGCGCTTCCCCTCCCCCTCTAATAGAATTGATGTCGAGCCTGGTATGTGCCCAGCGTCGTAGAAGGTTACTTCGAAATCGGAAATCTTTACTGTTTCGTTTGGGCTTATGGCTATGGTCTTCTTCATCATTTCGAGTAGGTCTATGTATTCGAAGGGGAGGTAGAAGCCTGAGATTCTGAGAAAGTCTTCTATGAGAAGCCTTGTAAGCTCTAGTGTGAGTGGTGTTGTGTAAGTCTTAGGACCGTTGCTTAGGTAGAAGAGTGGTAGTGCTCCTGAGTGGTCTAGGTGTGCGTGGCTCAGTAGGATGGCGTCTACATCTTTGGGCTGCACGTGCACTGGGAAGCCTATCTCTTTCTGCACCAAGACACCGAAATCGAGGAGAAGGTTTACGCTGCTACTCTTCAGTAGCACAGCAGATCTTCCTACTTCTCTTGCTGAGCCGAGGACCTTTACTTCCATCTTCAGATTACCTTTTATAGACATCTTTTCGAATAGGTGGTAAGTTAAGTCTTTCGCTAGAGGGTGAGTATGTGGTTGATATTAAGAGCATTCCCGCCTAACGTCCGCTTCGACGGCTGTAGCCTAATTACCGGTTTCCACGGCATAGGTGCGACGGGGTACTGGACTGTGAAGTATCTTATCCAGAAGCTTGCGCCTGAGAGGGTTGTCATATTTGACTCCGATTTCATCGCGCCTATTTCTTCAACTTTCCAAGGTAGGTTGGTTACGCCTTATGAGGTATTTAGAAAGGGTTCACTTGCTATATTAAAGGTGGAGGCGCCCCCATATAAGGATTCTGAGGTTGAGTTCTTCAGAGCCATAGGTGAGTGGATCATACAGTCCGGGTTTGAGGAGGTTGCGCTCGTAGGCGGGCTGGATTCGAATCTGAGGTATGATGACACCACCTATAGGATAGCGTATACCTCAAGGTATAAGCCGAGAGGGGAGTTAGAGGGAGCAAAGGTCCTAGAAGACGATCACATCATAGTCGGACCTGTAGCGATCCTTCTAAACTACTTTGAGGCAAGAGGCTACCCGGCTTTCGCAATATTGGCTTACGCTTCTACCGAGCGCATGGATCCGAGGGCTACCGCTACAGCGGTTAGCGTGCTATCAAGATACTATGGGTTTGAGGTCGATGTCTCAACACTACTCAAGGGTGCCGAAATCATCGAATCCGAGCTGCAGAAGGCTCAGACTAGGGCGAGTAAGGCTGGTGAGTCGATCTACACTTAGGGCGATGCGCAGAGAAGACGTAGCACTTCTTCGGCAGCTTCTGTCTGCCCTTTTGAGCCCCGTTTACAGTAGTCTAGTAGCTTGAGGTTGAGTTTGTTTGCTAAGGTTGTTAGTTTAGTGTGTAGGTGCTTGTTTAGGCAGACCGCTACGATCCGCTTGTATCCTCCTTTCTCTACTATTCTTTTGGCTTCTTTGTGTAGAGTTCGTGTGGGTAGGTTGTGTAGACTGGTCGGATGGAGTGTTTGCGAGAAGGGGTAGATTTCTGTGAGCTCTATGGGTACTAGGCGGTAGATCGGCGATAAGTAGAGGAGCTGGTGCTCTTCTACCCCTTGTTGTAGGAGGCGTCTGCAGAAGGGTGTTGCCGAAATCCTCTCTCCAGTCGATAGGGTGAATATGATTAAGGTGCCTTTCTTCTTTGGGCGATACTCTCTTCTTATCTTGGCTATCGCTCTCTTTACTTCTGGTCTCTTCAGATCTTCTTCTGTGTATAGATAGATGGCTCTCCTTTTGAAAAGAGGTGTGCCGTCTTCCAGTAGTTTAGAGTACTTTGTGAAGTCTTCAAATGCTGACCAGAGCCTCGGATGGCTTCTGGCCTTATGCGCCACTGCCTCCCATAGCCTACCATCGAATATTGCTTGCTTAAGCTGCTTGATCTCTGATTGTAGGAGATATAGGTTGTGTGTGGCTAGGAGTCTGATACGCTCCGCTTTCCCAGAAGCCTTTATTTCGTTTATTGTGTAGTACGTGCAGACTGGGCAGGGGCAAGTTAGCTCCACTAATTCATCCAGTTTTAAGGTGCCAGTAGGTGTTAGGTAGCGGTCGTCTTTAGCGTATAAGATGTAGGAGGCTGAGTCAAAGAGGTCGCAGCCTAAAGCTACCGCTACGGGCATCGTTAGGGGGTGGCCTGCTCCAAAGAGGTGGAGTGGTCTACTCAAAGGGATGTTTGTTTTAGCCGCTACTATCATCTTGACTAGGTAACGGTAGTGGTATGATTTCATGACTTCGGTTGGGCTTCCTAGAGCGTGTAGGTCGAATGGTAAGGATGATGTGCTCCTAGCGCTTTCTGCAACTAGGTCTGTGAAGAGGCCTCCTTGGATAGGCCCTACCCAGAGTATGTCGCCTCTCTTCTTTGTTTCTATCGTTTCTTGGGCTGCTTTGAGTGTTTCGTTGACGGTCTGTTCTGCAAAGGCTCGGTTTCTGCTGAAGCCTGTGGGTTTGTCTAGTACTATGGCTATGTCTGAGCCGATTTCCTCTTGGAAGGTGGTCATCTTAGCTGGTGTGACATCCACATCACCGTATTCTAAAGCTTGGTATCCTCCTGAGTCTGTCATGATGATGCCGTCGAAGCCTATTATGGAGTGTATGCCTCTTTTTGATGCCTCTTCCCCTATACGTTTTAGTGTGATGTAGGCGTTGGTCATCACAGCCTTAAAGCCCATCTTTTTGATGGTGTTTAGGTCGATTTCTTGGTTTATTGGGTGCACTACTGGGAGGAGGGCTGGTGTGTCCAGTGCTCCGTGTCTGGTGTAGAGCCTTCCTACTCTGCCAAGGAGGTCGGTTGCCTTGACTTCGAAGCACCTTCTGCTCAAGGTTGCGTCTGTTTAACTTCTTTTAGAAATTGTTCGTAGACGGTCTTGACCTTTTCCGCTGCTAACCCTGTTCCCTCTACGCCTTCTGGTGTGACCTTAATCTTCTCCATTACTATGATGGCGCCGATATCTTCTCTTAGCTTAACCATCCCTGGGAAGACTTTGTTGAGCCTCTCTGCTAGAGCCTTTAGGTCGAAGGGTTTTTCAACTAGGCAGATTTCTTGAATGAATCTTCCGTTTATGACTATTTTAAAGGCCTTTTCTTTGGCACCAGTTACGTTGTTTAGTATGATGTTTAGGTTTTCATCTACGCCTACTAGGTCTCCTTCATAGGTTTTGTTGTAGGTGGTCGAGACGGCTACCCTCTTCCCGATCAATGTGACTACTTCTTCTGCAAAGCGTCTGAAGGCCGTTGCTGCCAGATCTGGCTCACCTCTTGTGGTATACGGTAGCATACTATTTGAAAATATTGGCAGCCACACATATAACAAGGATGTAGCGTGGTTAGGCTCTACTAAGCCTTCCTCGCAGCCAGCACATTCTCCACCTCTGTTGTTAGAGGGAGCTTCTTCGCCTCCAGCGCCCTTAGTAGCGCTGCGTGCACCTCTTGCCGAATAATATAGCCTGCTTTATGGAGTATTGTGTCGCCTAATTCTGGGTCGACATCCATGCTCGCTGTGCAAGGGTAGCCGTGGTGTGCGTTGGAGGTGTTTTGGTTAAGGTCTTTTATGTGTGTGAATCTGAGCTTCTGAGCCACATACCACGTATTTCCACAGGGTGCGCTCCTCTTAACCACAACGTTCTTTATCAGGTAGCCTTCGAGCTCCATCTCAATCTTAGGTCTGCCGATAGAGTATCTGCGTATGAATTCGTCGATAATCTTGCTTCCGCTCTCCTCAAGTGCGCAGAAGGGTTTGGGGAAGGCTGATTCGACACCAAGCGCGCTAAGCTCATCCTGTAATCTAGCCCTTAGGGCTGGAGGACACCAAACCCTGTTCTCAATAGGTACGATAACAGCCTTAGCTTCACATCTAGATACGACTGAAGATATTTCAGCCAATGTGTCTGGGTGGATGCCTATCGGGATAATTACATCCGCCTTGGGGGGCGACTTGGGTAGATAATCGCTTGGGTTGTCTAGGAAAGGTGGTAGGTTAGGCGGGATAGGGTGTAGCCCCACTATATCTTGGACATGTGAGCCGTAGCCGATCCTACAGTATCCGCAGGCAAGGCCGCAAGGTTTACAGAAGGTTGGTAGATTGACTAGATTGCCTACGACTTTTTCGCCGAATTCGTGGCCGATTATAAAGTAGAGCCTCAATCTATAAAATAGTGTGTAGGAAGTGGTATAAATAGTGGACGCCTAGCTGTTAGTACTTCGGTTTGGTCAGCTTAGCCCAAGCCGCTACAGCTGCTACTGTGATAAGCGAGGTTGCTAACCCTGTTATGGTCGCTCCGACTAGTCTAGGGTCTATGCTCATCAAATATGGTATTAGAGCTGCTAAGGCTTCTGCGAGTGCTGGAAACGCTAAGTAGGCTATGAAGCCGATGGCGTATCCTAATAACCATATACCCAAGATCGCTTTTACCCTACCCATATTAGGTCGATTACTACTTCTTTAGCTAGCGATTTATTAGAGCAAAACAATATTAGTTTACTTAGCGGTTAAGAATGCTTACCTCCAATTTAGAGACCTATCTTGCGGAGACCTAGCTTCTCAGCCAAGCTCCTAGCCCTATTCACAATATCCCAAGCCCGCATCCTTTCACCGACAAGCTCAGCCTTCTGCATAATCATGAGGTCGCTTGTGGCGATGATGATCAACTTACTCCCAGTCTTCAACCCGAGCTTATCTCTAACCTCTTTCGGTATAACGATCTGCCCCTTCTCCGAAACCTTCGTCATATCTATAGAAAGGTCTGACAACCTACCCCTTCGCATCTCTACTAAATCGCTATATAAGACTACTCTTTATCTAAAGAAGCGATGGATCGAATCTCTAAAGTGCTAGCATCTATCACCATAAGGGAACTGATTCTGATATGGCTTGCCATTCACCTCCTCCTAATAACCCAACCAAATTCGCCTGTCTTTGATGAAGCCCACTATACTCAAGCAGCAAGGGACCTACTCAAAGGTGTGGCGAGCAACATAGAGCACCCCTTCTTGGGGAAGGCTTGGGGCGCCTTAGGTATGCTGATCTTCGGAGACAACGCTTTCGGTTGGAGGATCATAATCATAGTGTTTGGCGCACTAACCGTCTACACCTTCTACCACCTAGCCCGCCGATATCTTTCCGAGAGGATGGCGCTTCTAGCAGCAGCTTACCTTGGCTTTGACCACATGTTCTTCACTCACTCAGGCCTCTTTCTACTCGAGATACCCGCGCTCTTCTTCGCCATACTTGCCTTCAAATACTACTTTGAGCGTAGAATCGTTTTAGCGGCCGTCTCCATGGGGGTATCTATCCTCAGCAAAGAAACGAGCCTATTCCTCCTCTTTACACTCATCCTCCTACACCTAGCGACTACAAGACGACCGTCAACCAGAGATGTTATTAAAGCGCTGAAGTTTACGGGTGTACTCCTAGCAACCGTAGCCATACCTCTGCAGATCTACATCATAACCTACAAACCATCGGCATCAGAGAGGATCGTAGAGATAGTAGGCCCAGCAGTCATTGTAGCACCAAACGGCTCGGATATAACAATCACGACCACCACGTGGAGTAGGGAGCGTGAATACATTACAAACGTATTTGAGTACTGGCGCTTCATATTCACATACCACTCCAGCCTAACCATTGACTCTAACGTTGGTCCTGAGAACTATCCGTGGAACTGGTTCATACCCACCCAGCAGAGGGAGATGATATACTATAGGGCTGAGGTCATAAAGAACATCACCTATTACACCGATGGTGTGTACGCTGGCTCAAGGATCGAGAGGGTGTGTCCGATAAACTGGCGTGGAGTCACCAACCTCCCGCTCTGGTACTCTATCTGGCTCGTCACACCCCTATCAATCTAT
>Ga0197143_1002431_pt1 | contig 13722 bp, 9 predicted proteins | sample GBS70_MetaG_FD_148603 | JGI IMG/M metagenome (GOLD analysis project Ga0197143, IMG submission 148603) | Sediment microbial communities from Great Boiling Springs, Gerlach, Nevada, United States - GBS 70_MetaG | ecosystem: Environmental > Aquatic > Thermal springs > Hot (42-90C) > Sediment...
TCTGTTGAACGGAATAGGCATAGTCCCAATTACCTCCTCCGAAAGTTTTAGCCCACTGCAAGTTCCCTGATGCATCAGTCTTGAGAAGAAATACGTCATTATATCCCGCACCGAAAGAGCGTGTATATCCAGCCACGATGTAACCTCCATCGCTCGTCTGTTGAACAGAAGAGGCATAGTCGGTAGTATCTCCTCCGAAAGTTTTAGCAAATGAGATGGCGAAGGAGTAAGACTTGTTAGGGCATAAGATGGCATATAACCTGTTGGGGCTTAGGGCTAAAAGCATAACCCCCATAAAGCTTATGCTTGAAAAAAAGTTTAAGCTTTTCATGATATGGGTATTATAAGGTTAAGAAGAGCTCGACAAAGTAAATACCCCTTTCCAAGGTTTATTCTAAGCCCCCTTTACCCTTCACATCCTTTATGACTTAAACTCTCTGACTTTGCGTTTATTGGAGTTGTTAATGTAACCTCCATCGCTTGTCTGTTGGACGGAATAGGATTCGTCGTAACAACTTCCTCCGAAAGTTTCAGCGAAGGCGGAAACTCTATTTACCATTAGGGCCGAAAGGAATACCCCAGTTCCTACCCAGTATAGGATAGATGCTAAATTTATCCTTTTCATAGCTATGTGGATTATAAATATAACGGATACGCCTTTGGTAGGAATTTCAAGGTATAACGTAAGCTATCCCAAAACTACCTTCTTCCCTACACCTATAACGTTAAGTTGCCCCTACCTCTCACCTCACAATAACCCTTTCAACCCTCTTAATCTCCCTTGACAAAACCTCAACGAAATAAACCCCTTCTTCCCTACACCTATAACGTTAAGTTGCCCCTACCTCTCACCTCACAATAACCCTTTCAACCCTCTTAATCTCCCTTGACAAAACCTCAACGAAATAAACCCCCTTCTTAAGGCTTATCCTAAGAACCCCTTTACCTTCCACATCCTTCACAACGTTTCCACTTACATCGTAAACCTTAACCCTAAACTCACCTACCGAACTTACGGTTATGTGCCCTTTTCCAACCCTTAAAACATCCGCAAAGCACCCATCAAACCTTTGTTCCTCCGAGATTGAAAGAGAACAGGGTTCGCTTACAGTTAAGGTTGGTGATGTAACGGTTGGAGATGGGGTTGTTATGATGGGAGTTGGAGAAGTTACAGTAGGTATTGGACTTGCTACACTTGGACTTGGTGTATTTACAGTGGGAGTTACACTTGCTACTATCGCACATGTCCCTATGTTTCCGTTTGCATCCGTCTTGAGAAGAAATGCGTCATAACTTCCCGCACCGAAAGAGCTTGTCCTTCCAGCCACAATGTAACCTCCATCGCTCGTCTGTTGAACGGAATAGGTCCGGTCGTAATCACCTCCTCCGAAAGTTTTAGCCCATTGTAAGTTCCCTGATGCATCCGTCTTGAGAAGAAATACGTCACCTCCCGCACCGAAAGAGCGTGTATATCCAGCCACTATGTAACCTCCATCGCTCGTCTGTTGAACGGAATAGGCACGGTCGTTAGAACTTCCTCCGAAAGTTTTAGCCCACTGCAAGTTCCCTGATGCATCCGTTTTGAGAAGAAATACGTCAGAACTTCCCGCACCGAAAGAGTATGTCCCTCCAGCCACTATGTAACCTCCATCGCTCGTCTGTTGAACGGAAAAGGCAGAGTCTACATAACTTCCTCCGAAAGTTTTAGCCCACTGCAAGTTCCCTGATGCATCCGTTTTGAGAAGAAATACGTCAGAACCTCCCGCACCGAAAGAGCGTGTCTCTCCAGCCACGATGTAACCTCCATCGCTCGTCTGTTGAACGGAAAGGGCATAGTCGTAATAACTTCCTCCGAAAGTTTTAGCCCACTGCAAGTTCCCTGATGCATCTGTCTTGAGAAGAAATACTTCACTCAAACCCGCACCGAAAGAGTATGTATATCCAGCCACGATGTAACCTCCATCGATCGTCTGTTGAACGGAATAGGCAACGTCGCCAGAACTTCCTCCGAAAGTTTTAGCCCACTGTAAGTTCCCTAATGCATCTGTCTTGAGAAGAAATACTTCACTCAAACCCGCACCAAAAGAGAGTGTATATCCAGCCACTATGTAACCTCCATCGCTCGTCTGTTGAACGGAATAGGCATAGTCCCAATTACCTCCTCCGAAAGTTTTAGCCCACTGCAAGTTCCCTGATGCATCAGTCTTGAGAAGAAATGCGTCAGAACTTCCCGCACCGAAAGAGCGTGTCTCTCCAGCCACGATGTAACCTCCATCGCTCGTCTGTTGAACGGAATAGGCATAGTCGGTAGTATCTCCTCCGAAAGTTTTAGCAAATGAGATGGCGAAGGAGTAAGACTTGTTAGGGCATAAGATGGCATATAACCTGTTGGGGCTTAGGGCTAAAAGCATAACCCCCATAAAGCTTATGCTTGAAAAAAAGTTTAAGCTTTTCATAATATGGGTATTATAAGGTTAAGAAGAGCTCGACAAAGTAAATACCCCTTTCCAAGGTTTATTCTAAGCACCCCTTTACCCTTCACATCCTTTATGACTTAAACTCTCTGACTTTACGTTTATTGGGGTTGTTAATGTAACCTCCATCGCTTGTTTGTTGAACGGAATGGGCTCTGTCACTATTACTTCTTCCGAAAGTTTTAGCAAGCGAAACGGCGTAGGTTCTGTCAAGGCTTAGCGATAAGAATATTTAAAATCTTCGTTTGGGTAGCGGCCTTAGAATTTTAAGACTCCCATGGCCGAGTTCGTTCATTTGCATGTTCACAGTGAGTATAGTTTGTTGGATGGGGCGGCGAGGATAGACGATCTGATAAATAGTGCTAAAGAACTCGGCTTTAAGGCTCTTGCGTTAACCGATCACGGAAACCTTTTTGGATCGATAGAATTTTATGTTAAGGCTAAGGAGGCAGAAATAAAACCGATTTTGGGGATGGAGGCTTACATTGTTGATGACATTGAGAAAAAAGATAAGAACTATTACCATATCACACTCCTTGCTATGGACGAGAAGGGTTGGAAAAATCTGATGAAGCTTTCCTCCATAGGTTACATCAAGGGATTTTACGGAAAGCCAAGGATAGATAAGAGGTATTTGGAAGAACATTCGGAAGGTATTATAGTTCTTTCGGGTTGCCCATCCGGAGAAATTGCTCGCCACATAATAACCGATAACTTTAAGAAGGCGGATGAAGCGATAGGTTGGTACAAGGAGGTTTTCAAAGATAGGTTTTTCCTTGAGGTTCAGGATGTTGGGATGGAGGAAAATCAGAAGATAAACAATTATCTACTTGAAGCTTCAAAAAGATTCAACTTAAAGCTCGTTGCAACAAACGATGTGCATTACATAAGAAGGGAGGACAAACATTTGCAAGATATTTTGATATGCATTGCCCAGGGCGTAAAGTATTCGGATGCCAAGAGATTCAGGATAAATACGGAAGAAATTTATATGAAATCTGCCGATGAAATGTTGAAGCTATTCAGTTGGCATCCCGATGCGGTAAAAAACACGCTCCTTGTGGCGGAAATGGCAAACTTAAATCTCGATATCGATCCTCAGAAACTCAAACTACCCCTTCCCCCCAACGTCTCTGATCCATTTGAGGATTTAAAAAGAAAAGCTTACGAGGGTTTGAAAAGGAAGCTCGGGGAAATACCGGAAGAGTACCAAAGGAGGCTCGAGTACGAGCTTGAAGTAATAAAAAATACGGGATTTAGCGGATACTTCTTGATAATAGGTGACATAATTCGGTTTTGTAGGGAAAGGGATATAATGGTGGGAATAGGAAGGGGATCCGCCGCCGGTTCCCTCGTTCTATACGCGCTTGATATAACCGACGTAGATCCATTAAAGTACGGGCTACTTTTCGAAAGGTTTTTAAACCCGGAGAGAGTTTCACCACCGGACGTTGATATAGACTTTGAGGATAGAAGGAGGGATGAGGTGATAGATTACATTAGGAAAACTTACGGGGAAAATTCAACCGCCCAGATAATCACCTTTAGTAAGCTCAAATCTAGGGCAGTTTTAAAAGATACGGCAAGGGTTTACGGAATGGAGTTCGAGAAGGTAAATAGAATAACCAAACTCATACCAAACATCCCATCGGATCCCATAACTTTGGCGGAAGCGTACGAAAAGGTTGAAGATTTTAAAAAGGCGGTTTCAAATCCTGAATGGAAGGAAATAGTTGAAAGTGCGATAAGAATAGAGAATTTTACGAGGGGGTTAAGCGTACACGCCGCGGGTATAGTAATAACACCCGGTGAGATAACCGATTTCGTACCCCTTGCGGTCGTTAAGGATAAAGTAGTGACACAGTTTGATAAAAACATTCTTGAACTTCTGGGAATACTTAAGATAGATGTTTTGGGCTTGAGAACGTTAAGCGCACTTAGCTCCGCGGAAAAGATGATAAGGTATCACTACGATCCAAACTTCTCAATAAAGAACATACCCCTTGATGATAAGGAAACTTTTGAACTTTTACAGCAGGGTAAAACTATGGGAGTTTTCCAGCTTGAAAGCCCGGCCATGAGAAAACTCTTAGTTAGGCTTAAACCGAACCATATAAACGATCTCATTGCAATAAACGCCCTATACAGGCCCGGACCAATACAAAGCGGTATGGTGGATGAGTACATTGAGAGAAAGCATGGGAAAAAATTTGAGTACGATTTTGAGGAATTAAAACCCATACTTGAGGAAACTTACGGGCTTATAGTTTATCAGGAGCAGGTGATGTTGGCAGCGCAAGTTTTGGCGGGCTTTACACCCGGCGAAGCGGATACCCTTAGGAAGGCGATAGGAAAGAAGAAGAAGGAACTTATGGATGCTATGAGGGAGAAGTTTATAAACGGTGCCAAGGAGAGGGGATACGATGAAAGAAAGATAGAAGAGCTATGGGAAAAAATAGAGAAATTCGCAAGTTATTCCTTTAACAAATCCCACTCCGTTGCCTATGCCATAACATCCTTTTGGACGGCTTATATAAAGGCCCATTATCCACTTGTATTTTACGCCTCAACGCTATCCTCATTTAGGACCTCTGGACAGCAAAAGTTCTTTGATAACGTTCCGCTGTTTATTCATGAATTGAGGGAGATGGGAATAAAGGTTGAGGCACCGGATGTAAACAAAAGTGGGGTTGAGTTTGAAATAGACGTTAAAGAAAATTCCATAATTTGGGGGCTTGGATTCATAAAGTCCGTAGGAGATGCTACGGCGGAAGAGATAGTTAGGGAGAGGGAAAGAAGGGGACCTTATATGTCCCTTGACGAGTTTGTAAAAAGGACTAAGGTAAATAAGAAAACGCTTGAAGGGTTGGCGAAGGCTGGAGCGTTCAGATCTATAACAAATATGAACAAGAAGGATCTGATAAGGTACATAAACTTCGGGAAACAGGTATCCAAGGGGATTTCTAAGGGGCTTTTCGATTTGAAGGTGGGAAATACCGAAAGTGAGGATTTCAAATTTAATCTAATGGCGGAAAGGGAAGCTTTAGGGTTTTACGTATCCGAAAACCCCTTTTATAGATTCAGAGCCCTAAGGGATGCTTTGAACTTAAAGAAGATAGAGGATATAGGGGATGATGAGGATGTTGAGATAATGGGGGCTTTAACCCACTTTTCAAAAAAGAAGTTTAAAAATGGAACAAGGTTTACCATGAGACTTGAGGATGACAGTGGATATGTCGATGCCATAATCTTCATAAATGACGATCCGAACGCTTTTGAGAGGAAGCTCTCTGAGAACTTGGTTTTATATGTTAAAGGAAAGACACAAACCGTTGAGGGGGAGGAAGAGGAGGAAGAAGGGGAGACGTACCTTGAGGTAAGGGTAGAGTCACCCGAAAACGTTAAGACCGTTGAGGAGCTAATCTCCTCAAGAATCTCGGAAAGTTTAAATCTTGAGAAAATTTGGGAGAAGTTCCTTGCGGAGAAAAACTTCCATTTCAACGGAGCAAGGGAAGAAGATATTAAGGAAGAGTTTGTGAGATTCTGGATAAGGGAGATAGCCGGGGAAGAGTTCGATGCAAATGTACCTTACGAGTGGGGTTTGAAGGTTTTGAAGACTTTAAAAATCGAAGGTGCCAAGGTTTTGGAGAAGAACGGGAAAAATCCATCCTTCTTGGGTGCAAAGGCTATAATCCTCAAAGACCTAAAACTTTGGGATGAGTTTTTAAGGAGTTTGGGATGATATTTCCCATATGCCTTCCTTACCATCCTATCTTTGGAGAAAGAAAATGCGAGGTGTATTTACTATATTCCTTTAAGGATGCGTTCAGATTCTCATACGAGAGGACGGTTTTTTTGCCGCCTGCCTCCGAAACTACATTCACCGATATATACACATACAGGGCTTTTTACGGAATTTCCGATTTTCAAACCGTTGGTTTTAACTTCTCATCCGGGAACCTCGTAGGTTCCGCGTACACCGAAAGGGTTATATACGAAAATTACGGTTTCGGATTTTCTGGGAAATATAAATGGTTTTCCGTAGAGGTTTTGAAGGGAAAAAGGGGAGAAGAGGAAAAGGCTTACTTTTTAAACCTTTCTGGATGGGTATTTTCAATAACGGGAGGATGGGATGGTGGTCCAAGCTTTGGTGCAACTCTTGGAAATAGGTTTTTCCTAAGGGGAGCATACTACTCCTCCCTTGATACCTTTTGGGGAGTGGGATTAGGATTTATGTGGGAAAATTTAAGGGCTCATTTAATGGGCGGAAGGGGGATCCTGGGAGAAATTTCCATAAAATTTTCCAATTTCCAAATTCTCGGCAACTATAACAGAACCCTCAAGCTCAACTCTGGTATCCTCACCTTTAAGTATGACGAAATTTTGGGTTTTTCCTTGGTGGGCGGTAGGAGAATATGGGGGGATAAGGTGGTAAATTCGCCGGAATTCCAAGGAAAGATTTCCCTTAAAAATCCCATATTTTCCGCTTATTCCGGCGGAGCTATAATATTAAAGGATACTTATAGGATTTCAGGAGGTGCAATTTTGAATTTCCTGAGGTATAAGGATGCAATAAGGTTCTACCCAAAAATTGAGGCTTATTACGAGGAAAATGGGAGAGTTTGGATTAACGGGGGAATTGACGCAATTTTTTACGGGGATCTTAGAATAGGGGTTTTTTACGAAATGTGGGTGAATGATAGGTGGATAAGATTAGAAATTTCTTGGAGGCTTTGGGATTAGGATTCGACCTTAAAATATTTACCTACGGAGAGGTGCCCGAGCGGCCGAAGGGGCACGACTGGAAATCGTGCGTCCTCCCAAAAGGAGGACCGAGGGTTCAAATCCCTCCCTCTCCGTTTTGAAGTTTGGTGTAAGGTTCTCCTATCTCTTAACGATGGAGGATGAAAGTTATATTGAGGATGGTTTTATCATTGTTGAGGAGGATAAAATAGCTTTTGTGGGAAAATACAGGGAAATTCCGGAAATTCCGGTTATAGACACAAGACCCTCAATAGGCCTCCCGACGTTGATAAATACACATACCCATACCGCCATGGTTGCATACAGGGGGCTTGCGGACGATTTACCTCTATTTAAATGGCTCCAGGAATACATTTGGCCCGCCGAGGCAAAAACCGTAAACGAGGATATGGTAAAGCTTGCATACAAGCTCGCCATATCGGAGATGGTGAGTGGGGGTACGGGGGCGATAAACGATATGTACTTTTTCCAGGAGGTGGGTGCTGAGGTGATGGAGGAGATAGGATTTAGGGGTTTGTTGGGCGAGGGTTTAATAGACTTTCCGACTCCTTCCTTTAAAAAGGTTGATGAGGGTTTAAAAAGGGTGGAAAACCAGCTGAAAACAAAAAATTTATATAAATTTGTGAGGTTTTCCGTATGCTTGCACGCCCCATATTCTTGTTCCCCAGAGCTGATAAAGGCCGGATACGAGCTTGCCAGAGAGCATGACGTACCTTTGCATATGCACGTTGCCGAAACTTTAACTGAGGTTGAACAGATAAAGGAAAGGTACGGGAAAAGGCCGGTTGAATATTTGGAAAGCCTTGGAGTTTTACACGATAAATTTATCGCCGCGCATTCAGTACATCTGGAGGAGCACGAGATTGAAATTTATAGGGAGAGGGGGGTGAAGGTGGCGCACGATCCTCAAAGTAACATGAAGCTCGCATCGGGAATAGCACCAGTTGATAAATATCTGGAAAATGGTATAATTGTGGGACTTGCAACGGATGGATGCGCATCAAACAACGATCTTGATATGTTTGAGGAAATGAGAACGGCGGCCCTCCTCCACAAAGTAAATAGAATGAACCCTGAGGTTTTGAACGCCAAAACGATTGTAAAAATGGCCACAATTTACGCGGCTAAGGTCCTTGGGTTTGACGATATAATAGGATCTTTAAAGGTTGGGAAAAAGGCGGACTTTATAGCCGTATCCCTTGAAAGTCCCCATATGCAACCGGTATATGACCCTTACTCCCATTTGGTTTATACCGCCAAGGCATCCGACGTTAAGTGGGTTTTCATTGATGGAAAACCCTTAAAAAGGGATGGGAAATTAACATTTATAACCGAAGAGGAAATTTTGGAAATTGGAAAGAGATTGAAGGATATGGTACTTAAGGCTTTGAAAGGGGAGTAAGGCTCAGCGAAATTCCAAGCAAAAGCCCCAAGAACCACAAAGAAATGGTGAGGATAATGGATATTTTATCGTGATGGATCTCAACCCTATGGGAGCCTTTTGGAACCTCAAGGGCAATAAACGTCCAATTTGCCCTCATGATTCTAATATCCTTCCCATCGATCTTAGCCCTCCAATAGGGATATATTGGTAAGGAAATGTAAAGGATCCCTTCCCTTTTCGAAGAGTACTCAAGGATTATACTTGTGTAATCGTACTTTAAGATTTTGGCGGGTATGCAAGGTTCAAATTTTTCATATTTCCCTTTTGGTTCATCTTGCAAATACACAATGTTTCTTGTGTCAAATTTCTTAAGGTTTCCGAAGAATTCTCCGCTATCCTTTACCACCTCAGCCTTAAAAAATACGCATGATCTGGGTAAATAACCCGGATTTTCCCTAAATCCCTCCTCCGTAATGTAAAACCTAACGTTCCCCATATCCAAAAGCTTTTCGAAACCCTCAATTCTGTTTATTAAGTTTCTGTAATATTCAAGGTAAAACTTTGAGACGAGAGGTTCGTATCCGTCCAAAAGCTCCAAACCGTTTATCATTCCGGAGTTTCTCGGGAGCGCCAAACCCAAATTGAACCTCGCGTTTATCCTATACTCCCCCAAACCTTTGGGCATTAAATCCGATACAAAAGTTGGTTTATAATAACTTTCGGTATCTATTCTCCTTTTTAGGTAAGGATTTCCAGCAAGGTAAAGGTCGAAGAACGTTAAGGCGGTTATAGAATTTGGCAAAATTCCCCTCAATCTCAAAAGGGCATAAGTTAATATTATTAGGACAAAGAATTTCAAGATCTCGCCGGAATTATCTATCCGGGGCCTTTGTAAGAGGAAGGGTATGGAAAAGGCAAGAATCAATAGGGTGATTTTAAGTATAGTATTTTCATCCCTGCGTTCCAGAAAGGATCTCAAACCGTAAGCTGAAAAAAGTGAGACAAAAATCGGCAAAATATGCAAAGCTCTAACGGGATCCCTAAGCCCCTTTATTATGCCCGTAGAGTAAAGGAAATTGATTAAGGGATTCTGATCCCCCAAAGCTAAGAGGAACAATATTATACTTGAAATTGCGAAAACCTTAACTTCAAAAATTTTCCAATTTTTTACTATTCCGTAAATTCCAAGAATTAGTGCGGGAATCGAAAAGTATATACTCATCTGCATAAAAAAGTGGTACGGTCCTCCTACGTATACCGAACCTTCCTCCAAAGAGCCGTAAAACTTGGGAATTATCAAGGAAACAAACTTATCAAAGTGATAGGATGATTCAAGGAGGGAGCTTATGTTCCATGTTACCCTCTCGCTGAATTTGAACAGATCTTTTGATTGGAAGTAGTTGGCAAGAAGGAAAGGTAGTAGGACGAAGAAATATAAAATTAATATCCTAAACCTGCGACCTAAGAGAAGGTATAGTGCTATGGGGATAAAAAGATAGAGGGGTTTTTGAGGGTGACCGGTGTGAAAGGAAATTCCAAATATAGTTGCGGATATCAAGGGCTTTTCCTCCAAAAAGTAAAATATCAGGGGGATTAGTGGTATAAGGTCGAAAGAGTGGGGATGAACTATCGTGGTGATGTGGTTCATGGAAAAGGTGTAGGTAACCGAACCAAACAAGGAAATTGCTTCATCGAACCTCTTCCGCAGGAATATATAAGCAAAAAATAGGGAAAATAGGTAGTTTATGGAAACCAAAACGTTATACGTATAAAGGGAGTTGCTTAAAAGGCCAAACAGATGACGGAGTAAAAAGAAGGGGTTAAGGGCAAAGTACTGGGGTTCGTTTAGGAAAGGGAAGGATGCGAAGAAATGATGATTAAAAAATGGAAAATTTCCTTTTTTTAAGCTTTCGGTGAAGAAGTGAAAAGCCGGGTAGAACTCTTCAACGGTGTCATCAAAAAGTGTAGAACCTTGGAATATTGGAAGGAAAAAGATGAGCCATAAGAAAAATCCTATGATTGGAGTATAAAAGCGCATATGTAATTCTAACTCCGCAGGGATATCAGGTTTGCTATGGAGGATACGATCATAAATACTATTGCAAAATTGAGGAAGAGGAACTTAACATCAAGATCGTAAAAGAAGCTTATGAGAACAAGGGTTGAGGAGATTCCAAAGAGCCTTCCTATGGGGTTTGACGAGGGAAAGTAACCCGTTTTTATCTTTACATATAGAGCAACCGCTATGGTTAAAATTTCCCTAAGAAGCAAAAGAAAAAAGATCCAAAAGGGCAAACCGTAAAATAAGCTCAATACGAAGGATGATGATAGAATAAGGCCCTTATCTACAACATGATCCAAAACCTTTCCGAGATCAGAAACAGCGTTTAACTTCCTCGCCAAAAAACCGTCAAGTGCATCGGAAATAACGGTGAGAATCATGGAAATCCAAAACATAAAAATTTCCTTATGTATGAGAGAACTTATGAGCAAGAAACCGAAAATAATCCTGCTTAAGCTTACGAGATTTGGAAATTGCTTATAAATATTTTTTGATTTCGGAAATGAGGGCATTTAATACCTCTTCCTCGGTTCCGAAGATCTTGCAACCCGCGGAAAAGTAATGTCCCCCACCCCCGAACTTTTTTGCAATTTCCGCGACGTTGGGTCCCCCTTCCTTACTCCTTAATCCCACCTTCCAATAACCCCTTGGATCCCATTCCATCTTGAAGGCAACCATGACCCCCTTCACCGATAAAGGATACTCCGCGATCTCTTCCGTGTGTTCCTTGTTTGCCCCCGTCTCTCTGAAAAATTCCTCCCTAACTATTACATATGCTATCTTTTCTTCCAAAACCGTTAGGGTTTTCAAGACCAAGGGTAAAATCCTGTACGTTTCGATTGGAATCTCCCTAAATACTTTCTCCGCAACCCATCTGGGATTTACCCCCTTTTTCACCAAATATAAGGCATCTTCAAAGGATTTTGTTCCTTCCCTGTTTTTAAAACTCCCGGTATCCGTCAGAAGTCCAACGTACAGAGGTAAAGCTACGTTATAATCTATGGAGTTCTCATCCCAAAATCTCAAAAAATCCAGTATAACCGATGTTGCACTTGGGTAACCGTTTAATAGTATATCCATTTCTGAGTATCTTTCACCCGTTAGGTGGTGGTCGAACCTTATTATGGGTTTGTTTGGCCTTTCAAAGCCCGTTCTGTTCCAATCGCTCGCATCCACAAGGATATAAACCTCAGCATCGGGAAGGAAATTTACTATCTTCTCCCATCCCTCTATGAACCTGAATATCTTTGGCACTTCGTCCTTTAAAACTCCGAACGTCTCAAAACCCTTTTTTTCCAAAAAATTTACAAGCCCTAACACACTTCCAACCGCATCACCATCAGGCCTCTCATGGGACACAACCGCTATTTTCTTGGATTTTGATATAACTTCAACCGCCTTTCTCAAACGGGTATTATACAACCGACACCTTTAAAATTGCCCCTCGATGTTCCTCGAAGAGATAAAGGAGGAAGAACTTAAAAGGGCGGTTTATCATGCTTCGTTGGGAAACGGGGAATTTTATAAGCTGGCTTTATTAGGAGATGCAGTTTTGAATCTTTACCTAGTTTTGAAGTTTTACGATAGGGGAAGCTTGGAAGAAGTTTACACCTTAGTATCCGAATACAAGAGCAACAAAGCTTTATATTCCGCGGTTGAGGATATGAATTTAAAAGGACTTTTGATTGCGGATCCCAACCACCTCAGCGATTATATTTATGCCTCGATGCTTGAAGCATTAACGGGCCTTATATACCAAAAATTTGGCTTGGAAGGCGCTTTTAGGTTTTTGGAGGAGGAAGTTTTGCCTATACTTGAAAGAAACAGGGAAAAATTCAGAAACTACTGGGAAGAGCTTAGGAAAAGGGAAAAGGGGAATATAAAGGTATCATTTTATGAGGAAAACGGAGAATTTGTAGCCGAAATAAAAGTTGGGAATGAGATTTTTTTGGGTAAAGGTAGGAACAAAAAGGAAGCGAGGAACGAAGCCGCTAAAAGGGCACTTAGTGTTAAATGATCTGGGAGCCTTTGGTATTTGTAAAGTTGGATACTTCGGAGTTTAGGATGGGTTACGAAGTTTATTTTTCAAATGCGGATACGATATTTTGGAGACCAGGATTGCACTTTTGGATAAGGGAAGGATTGAGGATCTTAGGGAACGATCTGGATTTCAACTTTGATGGGAAGGTTGATGTATTTCTCATGAATTCGGAGTGGTATTACGGCTATCCGTATGCGCATATTTTCCTCAACAATGGGGATAGAACTTTTTCCCTTGAAACTTTCCAGTTTGCCGAGACAATAGATAGCTTTTGCACCGACGCAGTTTGGGTTGGTGATATTAACGGCGATGGGAAATTGGATTTTGTTATGGGGACTATGAGCAACAGGTCACCCAGAACTTCACTCCTTCCCACTTTCATCTACTTCGGATACCCTTTCAATATGGGAAACGCGGATACAATTTTACCTTCATCCAACGAAACACCTTATGTGGCAGATATGAACAACGACGGTTATTTAGATATAATAACTGGAGTATGGAGGGATTACGATTTTTCCAATTTGGTAACTTGCTCCTGGGTGTATTGGGGATCCGAAGAGGGCTGGAGTGATAGCAATAGGATATGTTTGCCAGGGGCGGGTACGCATCCCGTATTCCCCGCGGACTTTAACAGGGACGGTTTCTTGGATATTTTTGTTGGGAACTTATATTATCCAGGCTATTTCCCCCCAATATATCCACCGAAGATCTATAAGAATTTGGGATATGGTTTCGATTCCACGTTTTTTGATGCCGTGTTTTTCAAAGATAGTCCCTTTGATTCCATAGGTACATATGGTGCCACGGTTGCCGATTTAAACAACGATGGATATTTGGACATAATAGGGTGCGCATACGGTTACGGTGTTGTGATGTGGGGAAGCGATGTGGGATACTCACCTTACAACAAGCACGAGTTTTTATCTTTGATGGATTGCAGGAACGTTCAAGCTTATGACATAAACAACGATGGGTGGGTGGATGTAATTTTTGG
>Ga0197143_1002432_pt1 | contig 13718 bp, 13 predicted proteins | sample GBS70_MetaG_FD_148603 | JGI IMG/M metagenome (GOLD analysis project Ga0197143, IMG submission 148603) | Sediment microbial communities from Great Boiling Springs, Gerlach, Nevada, United States - GBS 70_MetaG | ecosystem: Environmental > Aquatic > Thermal springs > Hot (42-90C) > Sediment...
TTTCACAAAATTTTTGTATTGATTGCCATGAAGAAAATTATGAGAATGATTTTATTTCAAAAAAAGAAAAGATAAAAAATTTAATTTATGAGATTGAAAAAATTTTTAGAGAAAAGGAAAAGAAAATGGAAGGAGAAAAATTAATTGAATTTTTGAAAATTTATTATGAATTCAATGAATTCAAAAAAGATAAATCTTTTGGTGCCCACAATTTTTTAAACTATGAAGATTACCTTTTAAATATCAAAGAAAAAATTGAAAAATTTTAATTAAATTCCTTATAATAAATTTTTAACTTGAAAGATGAAAATTTTAATTCTTTTAATTTCTTATTTAATAGGTTCAATACCAAATGCCTTTATAGTTTCAAAGATTATAAAAAAAGTTGATATAAGTAAAGTTGGTGAAGGAAATGTTGGTGCAAGGAATGTATGGCATGTAGTTTCTCCCTTTTGGGGAATTTTTGTATTTTTCTTAGATTTTTTAAAGGGATTAATAGCATTTTTAATTTCCTTTTATTTTTTAAAAAATGAAAATTTGATATGGTTAGGAGGATTTGCATGTGTTCTTGGGCATGGTTTTCCAATATTTCTTAAATTTAGAGGAGGTAAAGGACTTGCAACAGCAACAGGATTTTTATTTGGAAAATTTCCCGAAATAACTTTAATTGGCATCTTTATTTATTTAATTCTTTTTCTCATTTTAAAGAACTTTCACATATCTGTATCAATTGCGATAACTTTAACAATTCTTTTCATATTTCCTTTATTTAAAAAATCCTCATTAGAAACTTTTAATACAGTCCTTTTTTTATTATGGCTTGGTATAAAAAGGTTGATTGATGAACCATATATGAAAGAAATTAAATTGAGCAATTCCCCCCACAAATGATAGATTTATTTATATTTAAAAATTTAAAATTTTTAAGATTGAATTTTTTACCAGAAGGATGGATGGGTAAAAATTTCGCTTGCTGGAATGGTTTTTCTTTATCAAAAGGTGAATATCTTCTTTTAAATGGTAAAATCTTTACAACCCTTGCCTTGGTGTAAACGGAAAGTTAAAAGCTCAGGATACCCCTGATTACCCGAAGGAGATTATTTGAAAAAAGAAATTTTAAAACTTATAATTTAAAATATGCGGGAGTAGCTCAGTGTGGTAGAGCACTACCTTGCCAAGGTAGGGGTCGCGGGTTCAAATCCCGTCTCCCGCTTTAAAAATCTGGTTTATAAAAGGGTATTGGGTTCTATCCCTTTTTTATTATCATAAATCTTTAAAGTTTCTTTTCAATGTGGACAGCAGAAAAATTGAGAGCTTCATATTTAAAATTTTTTGAAGAAAGAGGGCATACTATTGTTCCCTCCTCATCCCTTATTCCTGAGAAAGATCCTACCCTGCTCTTTACAACTGCAGGAATGGTCCAGTTCAAAGCCTTTTACTCAGGGACGGTTCCACTTCCCTTCAAGAGGGCAACTTCCTGTCAGAAGTGTTTAAGAGCAACAGACCTTGAAAATGTGGGATATACCATAAGACATCATACCTTTTTTGAAATGCTCGGTAATTTTTCGTTTGGGGATTATTTCAAAAAAGAAGCAATTGAATGGGCATATGAATTTGTTACAAAAGTTTTAAATCTTAATTTAAAAAAACTTTATTTCAGCGTTTATGAAGAAGACAATGAAAGCTACGATATATGGAGATCTCTTGGCATTAAAGAAGAAAAAATCTTAAAACTTGGTAAAGAAACAAATTTCTGGGGTCCTGCAGGTAAAACAGGAGCATGTGGTCCCTCAACGGAGATTTACTATGACCTTGGAGAAAAATACGGATGTGGAAAAGCAGAATGTAAACCAGGATGTGATTGTGATAGATTCCTTGAAATATGGAACATTGTATTTCCTCAGTATGATATGCAGGAAGATGGCACACTCCTTTTTCTAAAAAACAGAGGGGTTGATACAGGAATGGGACTTGAAAGGGTTTTAATGGTGCTTCAGGAAAAAGAATCATCCTATGAAACAGAACTCTTTGATAAAGCAAAGAAAAAACTTGAAAAGATTTTAAACAGAAAATATGAAGATTCAAAAACACTTTTCAGAATAATTCTTGACCATGCAAGGGCATTAACCTTTGCAATAGGAGATGGTGCCTATCCCTCAAATGAGGGAAGGGGATACGTTTTAAGAAGAATTTTAAGAAGGGCTTTAAAACATGCATACAGAAAGGGAATGAGAGAGCCATTTATGTATGAGCTTGTCCCCTATTTTGCAGAGATCTATGAAGAAAGATATAAAGAAATAAGAGAAAAAAGAGAAGAAATCGGAGTAATAATAAAATCAGAAGAAGAGAGATTTTTAAACACCCTTTTCAAAAATATGGTTTATGTAGAAAAAGCAATTGAAAAAGCATATAAAACTGACAAAATAATAAAAGGGAACGATATCTTTAAACTCTATGACACCTATGGAATCCCTGTTGATTTCATAGAGGAAATTGCAAAAGAAAAAAAACTTAAAGTTGACCTTAAAGGTTTTAGAGAGGAACTTGAAAAAGCAAAAGAAAAAGCAAAAGAAAAAAGCAAATTTGAAGAAATAAAAATCGAATGGAAAATTTTAAAAGAAAATAAAAAAACAGAATTTGTGGGTTATACAGAATTTGAAACAGAAACAGAGATAATAAAATTTGCCTTTGTAAAAGATAATATTTACATTGTTCTTGAAAAAACTCCCTTTTATGCAGAAGCAGGTGGACAAGTGGGAGATAAAGGTATAATAAAAGGGAAAGATTTTGAAATAAAAATTTCAGATACTCAGTGGATAGGAGAAGAAATTATTCATATAGGAAAATTAAAAGGCGAAATAAAGGATAAAAAAGTAAAGGCAATTGTTGATAATGAAAAAAGAAAAGGAGCCCAGAGAGCCCATACTGCAACCCATATCTTACATGCAACTTTAAAAAGGACCTTAGGTGAATTTGTAAAACAGGAAGGCTCACTTGTTGAAGACGATAGATTAAGATTTGATTTTACATACCCAAAAAGCCTTGACCCTATTATTCTGAAAGACATTGAGGAAAAGGTCAATAAGATAATCCTTGAAAATAGAAAGGTAAAATGGGAATGGAAAAAATTTGAGGAAGCAGTTAAAGAAGCCATAGCTTTATTTAAGGAAAAATACGGAGATATGGTAAGAGTTGTAGAAGTGGAAAATTACTCAAAGGAATTATGCGGGGGAACACATTGTAACAGAACTGGTAATATAGGATTCTTTAAAATAATTAAAGAAGAGGCAATAGGTGCAGGAGTCAGAAGAATTGAAGCATTAACAGGTATAAAGGCACTGGAATTTGTCCGTAAGAAGGAGGAAACTTTAAATAAAATATCAGAAACACTTTTAACAGATACAGAAAATGTATTAAAGAGAATTTTGAAATTAAAGGAGGAAATTAAAGAAAAAGAAAGAGAAGTTGAGAAATTAAAAGATAAAATTGCTTTTAACCTTTCAGAAAAACTTGAGATAAAGATGAAAAACGGAAAAAAATATGTGATAGATTATTTTGAGGAATTAGACCAGGATACCTTAAGAAGAATTTCAGATATTACATGGGAAAAAGAAAAAGATTTAACTCTCACCTTCTTTGTTACAGCAAAAGATAAAATTTACTTTTTCTGTAAAGTCAACAAAAATTCAGAACTGGATGCAAGAGATTTCGTTAAAACCTTTGGGCAATTTGTTAAAGGAGGAGGTGGAGGAAACAAAGAAAAGGCAGAAGGAGGAGGGAAGGATAAAAGCAAAATAAAGGAGGGACTTAAAAAAATTGAGGAAATGATATGAAAAAAATTACATTAAAAGATTTAATGAGAAACAAAAAAACTCTGAAATATATAAGGGAAGCAGATGAATATTTAGAGAAAATAGGTTATACAGAACACGGTTTAAGACATGCAAAGTATGTGGGAAAAACAGCAGGAAGGATATTAAGAGAACTGAAATTTCCTGAAAGAAGAGCAGAACTTGCGGAAATTGCAGGATTTTTACATGATATCGGAAATGTAATCCACAGAGACCATCATGCTCAATTCGGTGCTCTGATAGCTCATGAAATTTTACTTGAAATGGGAATGAATCTTGATGAGGTTATTGAAATTATACATGCAATAGGAAATCACCATGAAGAGGATGGAATCCCTGTGAAAGATATAACTGCTGCTGTTATCATTGCTGATAAATCCGATGTCCACAGAACAAGGGTAAGAAGAAGGCATGCTGATATAAAAAAAGATATACATGACAGAGTAAACTATTCTGCAAGAAAATCAAAGGTAATTACGATTCCTAATAAAAATGTAATCAAATTTGATATAGAAATTAACACAAAAATTTCACCTGTTATGGAATATTTTGAAATATTTTTACAAAGAATGATAATTGCCTCAAAAGCAGCAAAGAGTCTGGGACAGAAATTTGAACTTTTTATAAATGGAACACGAATGCTTTAGAAGGGGTAATTAAAGGTGGATTGTTACTTTGGTAAAGGGGAAGAGAATTTTATCTTATGTTGGAGGGTTTTGAATTTAGGAAGCATAAAGGTTCAAATCCTTTTTACATTTTAAAAAGAGATGATTAGTATTTTGGAGTTAAAACAGAAAAAAACAAACGAACTTATTTCCCTTGCAAAGGAGATGGGAATAAAACTTCCTCAATCAGTAAAAAAAGAGGAACTTGTTTATATGATTGTTCAGGAATATGCAAAAAGAGAGGGTGCCGAGCTCAGAGAAGGTGTCCTTGAAATCCATTCTGATGGGTATGGATTTTTAAGATCGCCCAATAACAGTTATCTACAAGGACCAGAGGATGTCTATATTTCTCAATCCCAGATTAAAAGATTTGGATTAAAAACAGGAGACTTTGTTTCCGGTTATATAAAGGTTCCAATTGATGGAAGTGTTAAATTTCCTGCAATGGTTAAAATAGAACTCGTAAATGGTGTTCCTACTTCAGAACTTAAAAAAAGACCCGAATTTGATGAGCTTATTCCTTATTTCCCGACAAGAAAGATAAAGCTGGAAATTGAAGAGGATGAAGACTTAACAAGAAGAATTATTGATTTATTTGTCCCCATAGGTCATGGTCAAAGAGGTCTTATTGTATCTCCTCCGAGAGCAGGAAAAACTATAATGTTACAAAAAATTGCTCAGAGCATAAGAAAAAATCATCCTGAAACCTATGTAATTGTTCTTTTAATTGATGAAAGACCTGAAGAGGTGACTGACTGGAAGAGAAAGGTGGATGCAGAAATCATATCTTCCACCTTTGATGAACCTGCTGAAAGGCATGCACAGGTCTCAAGAATAGTTCTTGAAAGAGCAAAAAGAATTGTTGAAATGGGAAAGGATGTGGTAATACTCCTTGATTCTTTAACAAGATTAACAAGAGCCCATAATGTATTAGCAGCTCATTCAGGAAGAACATTATCAGGTGGTCTTGATGCAACTGCTTTAATTGAACCGAGAAAATTTTTTGGTGCAGCAAGAAATACAGAAGGAGGAGGTTCACTTACAATACTTGCCTCCTGTCTAATTGAAACAGGTTCAAGGATGGATGATGTTATCTATGAAGAATTCAAAGGAACAGGCAATATGGAAATAATACTTGACAGAAAACTGGCTGAAAGAAGGATATTCCCTGCAATTGACCTTAAAAAATCAGGAACAAGAAGAGAAGAACTTTTGCTTTCCAGCTCTGTTTTAAATAGAATATGGATTTTAAGAAAACTTATCGCTGAAATGAGTAATATTGAATCAATGGAATTCCTGATTCAAAAGATGAGATTATACAGAACAAACGAAGAATTCCTTAATGCAATGGCTCAGCAGAAATGATTATAATTTTATGTATGGGCGGGTAGTTCAGCCTGGTTAGAACACCTGTCTCACATACAGGAAGTCGCAGGTTCAAATCCTGCCCCGCCCACTCTTAGGGAACTATCTGAGTTCCCCATTTTCCCTTAAAACCCTCTATACATCTTTCAAGTGATGTTATAACTGCTCTCCTCCCTGTTTTTTTCACAAAGGATATTGAGGCTTCGACTTTTGGTAACATACTTCCTCTTGCAAAATGCCCCTCTCTAATAAACCTCTCAAGTTCTGATACTCTAATTTCTTTTAACTCTCTTTGATTTTCCCTTCCAAAATTTATGTAGACAAAATCAACATCCGTTAAAATCATAAACAAATCAGCATCAATAAGAACAGCAAGAAGGGATGATGCTCTGTCCTTATCAATTACTGCAAGCTGTGCCTTTAATCTTGTTCCTTTTTTGAAAACAGGTATTCCCCCACCTCCAACTGCAACTGTTATAATTCCATCTTCTGAAAGTTTTTTTAAAACATCTTTCTCAATTATATCTATGGGCTTAGGTGAAGGAACAGTTATTCTGTAACCCCTACCTGCATCCTGTTTTATAGGCCAAGGAAACTTTGATCTCAATAATTCTGCTTCTTCTTTTTTAAAAAATGGCCCTATTGGTTTTGATGGATTTTTAAATTCAGGGTCATCCTCCGAAACCACAACCTGGGTAACAAGAGCAACAACCTCCTTATCAATTTTTTCTTCCCAGAAAATTTCCCTCAAAAGATGAACAATCATATACCCCATCCATCCCTGAGTTTCAGCACCAAGAATATCAAGAGGATAGGGAGGCGTTACCTCTCTTGCATAGAAACTTCTTAAAAATTCAATTCCCACCTGTGGACCATTTCCGTGGGTTATTATTGCACTTTTTGCAACTTCAAGAAGAGGAACAAGTTTCCTCAAGGTTTTTTCAGTGTTTTCAAATTGGGTGACTATATCAGGAACTGCTCCCTTAGGTAAAATGGCATTCCCTCCCAATGCAAGAACAAGTTTCATTACACTTCCTCCTTATTTTGTTATCCCCCTTTTGGAACTTTCAATAAAGTCAATTAAAAGTTTTATATCCTTATTGCCTTCAAAATCATTTTTTAACCTCTCAACCGCCTGAGTCGTATTTAAATTACTGAAAAACAAAATTTTAAAGGCCCTCTTTATATTCAAAAGCCTTTCACCCCCAAATCCTCTCCTTTTAAGTCCAACAGTATTTATCCCCTTTATCTCAGCATCAGGATTTCCCATACACATAGCATAAGGAACTACATCCATCTTAACCCTTGTCCCCCCTCCTATTATCACATAACTCCCTATCCTCACAAACTGATGAATTAAACAATTAGAACTTATAAAAGCATAATCATAAACTTCAACATGTCCACCAAGCTGTGCACCATTAACTATTATAGTCTCATTTCCTATTTTACAGTTATGAGCAATGTGAGAATAAGCCATTAAAAAATTACCATTACCTATAACTGTTTTTTCTCCTTCTCCTACTGCTTTGTGAATGGTCACAAATTCTCTAATTATATTATTATCACCTATTATTATCTCTGTATCCTCTCCCTTATATTTTATATCCTGAGGGGGAAACCCTATTTTAACTCCTGAAAATATCTGATTGTTTTTACCTATATTAACATTCCCCTTTATAACAACATGAGAATCAATATATGTTCCATCACCTACTTCAATTTTCCCTTCAATTACAGAATATGGTCCAATATAAACATTTTTCCCTATCTTAACATCACCTTTTATAATTGAACTTTTATGAATATTATTATCCAAATTTATTACCTCCTTTCTGTTATAGCTGCTGTAAGAACTGCTTCACATACTATTTTATCATCTTTAACAGCATAACCCTTCATTTTGCAAATCTTTCCCTTAAATCTCAAAAGATTAAGAACAAAATAAAGGGTATCACCAGGATAAACAGGATTCCTAAACTTTGCATTATCTATAGATGTAAAGAAAACCATTTTGTTCTCCTTCTCTTTTATTTTATTCAAAAGTAAAATACCACCTGTTTGAGCCATTGCCTCTATCATTATAACACCAGGCATTATTCTCCTTTCAGGAAAATGTCCCTCAAAAAAGCCTTCATTGTAAGTTACATTTTTAATACCCACAACCCTATCCTCTTCAAGGGATATTATTTTATCAACAAATAGAAAAGGATAATCATGAGGCATAACTCTTCTGATTGTTTCTATATCTAATTCTCTTCCACATCCCGAATATGCTTCAAGAAAAGGCAAGAATTTCAAATGGTCTCTATGCCCTGTGCCTTCAAATATAAATCTTCCCTTAAATCTTTTACCTGTTAAGCTCAAATCACCAAGCACATCAAGAATTTTATGCCTTGCAGGTTCATCTTCAAAAGTTTGAATCTCCTTATTTAATACCTTTCCATCTTTATATATAAGAGCAAGTTTTTCATCACCTCCCTTATAATAACCCTTTTCTCTCAATGTCACTGCTTCCTCATATGTTATAAAGGTTTTTGAAGGGGCTATTTCTTTAATGTAATTTTGCTCCTTAAAAACAAAAGTATACTCAAGAAAAGGCTCTCTTGTAAATCTGTATATAATTTCAAATTTATCATTGGGTAATATGCTTATACTTGAATTTTCAAAATCCATTTTAAAAGGTCTTTTTATTTCGTAATATTTAAGCTCTTCTTCATTTTCAATAACCCCTGCCTTCTTTATTTCATCAACAAAAACCTTTGAAGAACCATCAAAAAAGGGAATTTCATCACCTTCAATTTCCATTATAACATCATCAATTCCTACACCATATAAGGCAGACATTAAATGCTCTACATAATATATTCTTTTTTTATCAAGAACCAAACAGGTCCCTCTCTTTTCTGATGTGAATTCAATATCTCCTAAGTTATAGATTTTACCCTCGATTTTAAGCTTTATTCCCTTCTCCCTTGAAGGATAAAGCACAACTTTGCAAGATTTTCCTGCATCGAGTCCTTTACCTTCAAAAATAACCTCTTTTTTTATTGTTTTTCTTTTTTCCATAATAAAAAGGTTTTTATTGTGTTTACATGTATTTCTATCAAATCCTCAATCACCGCAGAGTATCCTCCTCCAAGTGTTATAGCAATATTATAACCTTTCTCAAGAGTATATCTTCTTACAATTTCGTCTCTTTTTTTTAAACCATTTATAGAAATTTTTAAGTCTCCAAGCAGGTCTTTTTCATAAGGGTCAGCTCCTGCCTGATAAAGAATTAAATCAAATTTATTTTCAGAAAATATTTTTTCAAGGGCTTCTCCAAGTTTTTCAAGATAGGTTTTCTCATCTGTTCCTCTCCAGAGCCCAATATCAAGGTCACTTTTTTCTTTGGGAACAGGATATAAATCTTCCTGATGCATTGAAAAAGTAAAAACTTCAGGGTCATCTTGAAAAAAATATGCTGTTCCATTTCCCTGATGTACATCAAGGTCAATAACAAGTGCCTTTTTTATTTTACCCTCATTTTTCAATTTTTTTATGGCAAAAGCTAAATCATTTATATAACAGAAACCTTCTGCTCTATCAGGAAAAGCATGATGCCATCCTCCCCCAATATGTATTCCAAGTCCCTTCTCTAAGGCATCGATACATGCAATAAGTGTCCCTTTTGCTCCTAAAAGATAAAAATCTATAATTTCTTTACTCATAGGGAGTTCTGAAAACATTGTTCTTCTCGTCCATCGCATATTCTTTAAATCCTCAAGGTATTCCTTTGTATGAACAATTTCAAGTTCCTCAAAAGCTACAGGCTCTGGCTCAAAGAAGTCCTCTTCTTTTGCTATTTTCTCCCTTATTAACCTCTCTTTTATTAACCTGTATTTATAAGTGGGAAAAACATGAGGGCCTATGTCAACCTCATATCTCGAGGAATAAATCAATCTCATTTTCTGTAAAGTCCTTTTTTAAAAATATACTCTTCAACTTCAGGATGAACCATAAGATAAATATTTTTCCCCTCTTTTATTCTTCTTCTTATTTCCTTTGCAGAGATCTCTATTCGTCTTGTATTAAGCAAAAGAACCCTCTCTTTAAATTTAAAATCCTTAGGAATGGGCTTTTTTTCCCTTTCACATACAACAATGTTTGCAAATTCAAAAAGCGATTCATACTCATACCATGTATCAATATTCACAAATTGGTCTGACCCCATTATGAAAAATAATTCTTCATCTTTTCTCCTTTTTTTCCATTCGGCAAGAACAATTGCAGTATAAGTTGGAGCAAATTTAAGGCGTGATTCAAAATCTGAAACATAAAAGGGAGGACCTGGAAGCATAAGTTCAACCATTTTTATTCTATCTTCAAAATCTGCTCTTATTTTTCTATGAGGGGGTCTATATGTAACAAGGAAGTAAAGTTCATCAAGCCCAAGTATCTCAAGCACATCCTGAGCTATCAGGAAATGCCCTATATGAGGAGGATCAAAACTTCCACCCAGAATTCCAACCCTTTTCATTTTTTCCCGATTTTTTCCCTTGCTCTTTCTGCCCAGATTGTATCAGGGTATTTTTCAAGCAATTCCTTATAATATATTTCTGCTGATTTAAATCTTCCCATTTTTTCATATAATTCCGCTATCTTATAAATCTTTTCAGCAAGTAAATTCAATATCTCACTTTTCATTGCCTTTACTTCTTCTTTAAATCTTGATTCAGGATACCTCTCCATAAATGTTTTAATTTTTGATAGGGAGTTTTCAAGTTCTTCTGTCTCATGCAAAGAAGACTGTATTTTCAAAGTATAAATCTTCAAAATATCAAACTCTGCCTCCTCTATATGCTCAGAGTTTGGAAATTGAGTTACTAAAAAATTATATTCTGAAAGTGCTGTTTCATATTCCTTTTCTCTTAAATATGATTTTGCAATATAAAACTGCGCATCATCTGTTATTTCCGTTATTTCACCCGAAAAAAGAACCTTATTAAGATACTCTCTTGCCTTACCATACTTTCCTTTATAAAAATGATAAAGTCCGAGTTCAAAATTCCTCTCAGGTGAAAACTCCTCCACCCTACCTTTTCTAAGAAAGCAGGAAATAAAAAAAACAAAAACAAAAGATATTAAAAATTTTTTCATAAGAAAAAGTATTATATTAAAAATTTTGAAAAATAATCAACTTTGATTTATAATATTTTATTCAACGGGTTCTAATCCCATCTTAAAACCCCTTAATAAAAAAATGAAAAAAGTAAGAATCGCAATCAATGGTTTTGGAAGGATTGGTAGACAAGTTTTAAAAGAAGGATTAAAAAGGGAAAATCTCGAATTTGTAGCAATAAACGACCTTTCAGACCCAAAAGCTCTTGCTCATCTTTATAAATACGATTCTGTTTTTGGCATTACTAAGGATGAAATTAAAGTAGAACCAGATGGATTTATAATTAACGGAAAAAAGATAAAAGTTTTTTCTGAAAAGGACCCCTCCAAACTTCCATGGAAAGACCTTGAAATTGATTATGTGGTAGAAGCAACAGGTATTTTTATAGACAGAAAAAAAGCAGGGGAACATTTAACCGCAGGAGCAAAAAGAGTGGTTATAACAGCACCAGGAAAAGGAACACCACCTGATATAACAATTGTTCTTGGAGCAAATGAGGACAAATACGATCCTGAAAAACACTTTGTTATATCAAATGCTTCCTGCACAACAAACTGCTTCGCTTTTCTTGTAAAAGTCCTTCATGAAAATTTCGGAATTGAAAAAGGTGAATTAACCACAATCCACTCTTATACAAATGACCAGAGAATTCTTGACCAGATTCACAAGGATTTAAGAAGGGCAAGAGCAGCTTCTATGAACATAATTCCCACATCAACAGGTGCAGCAAAGGCAATAGAACTTATTTATCCTGAATTAAAGGGAAAATTAAAGGCAATTGCTATAAGGGTTCCAACACCCGATGTGTCCTTCTGCGATTTTACAGCTATACTTAAAAAAGAAGTCACAAAAGAAGAGGTAAATGAAGCCTTTAAAAAGGAAGCGGAAAAATTACCAAAATATCTTGAATATTGCGATGAACCCCTTGTTTCCTCAGATTTCATAGGAAATCCCCATTCCTGTATTTTTGATGCCACATTAACAGAAACAATTGAAAATATGGTTAAAGTAGGTGGGTGGTACGACAACGAATGGGGTTATTCTGTAAGGGTTGTTGATTTGCTTGAATATATGGCTGAAAAGGAAAAGTGATTGATAAATTCGGAGGATAAAATGAAAACATTAAGGGAAATAGGTGAAATTAGAGGGAAAAGAGTATTTTTAAGAGTTGATTTTAATGTTCCTTTGAAAGGAGGGAAGATACTTGATGATACAAGAATTAAAAAGGCACTTCCTACAATAAAATTCCTTTCCGAAAAAGGAGCAAAATTAATTCTTGCTTCTCATCTCGGAAGACCAAAAGGAGAAAGAAAACCTGAACTTTCCTTAAAATCCTGTGCTGAAAGATTGAAAGAACTCTTAAACAAAGATGTAAGATTTACAGAAGAAGTTTACGGAGAAAGTGTAAAAAAAATAATAGAAAGCATGAAGGAAGGAGATATTCTCCTCATCGAAAATACAAGATTTGAAAAAGGAGAGGGGAAGGATGACATAGAGCTTGCTAAAAAATGGAAAGAACTTGCAGATATATATGTAAATGAAGCATTTTCTGCATCCCATAGAAAACATGCCTCAGTTCATACTCTGCCAAGACTTTTTGAGGAAAAATATGCGGGCTTCCTTTTTGAAGAGGAAATAAAAAATCTCTCAAAAATTCTTGAAAATCCAGAAAGACCATTTGTCGCAATACTTGGTGGTGCAAAGGTAAAAGATAAAATAGGAGTAATTAAAGCTTTATCCTCAAAATGTGATAAAATCCTTATAGGTGGTGGAATGATGTTCACTTTTTGGAAAGCAAAGGGTAAAAATATAGGAAATTCAATTGTGGATGAAAGTTTTATTGATGAAGTTAAAAAATTACCTGAGAAAAAAATACTTTTGCCCTTAGACACAAAATATTCAGATTCACCAGAAAGTAAGGACTACAAGGAGGGAGAAGAAGTTCCCGAAGGAAAGATGGGACTTGATATCGGAGGAAAAACCATAAACCTTTTCAGGGAAGAAATTGAAAAAGGGAAAACAATATTTTGGAATGGTCCAATGGGAGTTTTTGAAAATGAAGTATTTGCAGAAGGAACATATGAAATAGCAAAAAGCTTAAAAGAGGCAGGTGAAAAAGGAGCATTTACTGTATGCGGTGGCGGAGAAACCATAACAGCCTTAAAGAACCTTGATCTTGAGGGAAAAATCTCCTTTGTGTCAACAGGGGGAGGAGCTTCACTTGAATTTATAGAAAAGAAAACACTACCAGGAATAGAAGCACTCACATAAATTCAAGAGATAAAAAATAATTCTGAAGCAAGGAGAAAGTAAAAGTTAAATAAGTACAACCCATAAAATTAGAATTTTGTTAAACATAAAGAAATAACATTTATATGAAAGATTTGAATTGAATAAATTTATTTAATTATAATTAAAATATGATGGCTTTGAGCATTGCAATAGCAATTCTTGGTTTTGGAATAACAAGTTTATCAGCAGTTATTGCTTATTTAACTTGGCAAAATGGAAAATGGATAAAAGAAACTATAAATAGACAAACTGAAATGCTTTATAAACAAACTGAAATATTAAATAAACATGGAGAAATGCTTTTAGAAATTAAAAATGCTATTTTATATATGGAAGAAAATGCACAAAAAAGACACCTTGAAATTGTTAAAATACTTGCTG
>Ga0197143_1002433_pt1 | contig 13706 bp, 10 predicted proteins | sample GBS70_MetaG_FD_148603 | JGI IMG/M metagenome (GOLD analysis project Ga0197143, IMG submission 148603) | Sediment microbial communities from Great Boiling Springs, Gerlach, Nevada, United States - GBS 70_MetaG | ecosystem: Environmental > Aquatic > Thermal springs > Hot (42-90C) > Sediment...
CTGAGGTCTCTTCCCGGCCCCGGATTTTCGGCAAGTCGCCTGCCAAGGCGTTTCGCAGGTATCATGCACAGGTGCCGGGGGCGGGATTCGAACCCGCACGGCCTGGGCGGCCACCTGATTTTGAGTCCACTCCCGCCCTCCGCTCTCTCGCCCTCCTGTCCTTACCGCATGTAGCGGTCATACATCTCCTTCAGATCTCTCCCGGTGAGCCTGACGTAGATCTCCGTGACCAGCGGCGTGCTGTGCCCCATCAGGCGCTGCAGCGCCAGCGTGGGCATCCCCGCCTTCGCCATGCGGATGCCGAAGGCATGGCGCCAGGCATGCGCCCCCCACGGGCCCCTGACGCCGGCCCGGGCGGCCAGACGCCTCAGGATCGCCCGCAGGCCGCTGTAGCGCAGCGGAAACACCCAATCCCCGTCCGACTCCTCCCGCCACCGCCGCAGCGCCTCCGCCGTCTCCTGCGTGAAGAAGACCACGCGGGCCTTCCGTCCCTTCCCCACGATCTGGCAGGAGCGGTCCTCCAGGTCGATCTGGCTCCAGCGCAGGGAGAGCAGCTCCGAGGCCCGCATCCCCGTGTCCCGCAGGAGCAGCAGCAGCGCGCGGTCCCGCGCCGATCGGGCCGCCCGGAGGATGGCCTCCTGATCCGCCTCTGAAATCGCCCGGGGGAGGCGCTCGGAGCGGGGGATCCGGATCCCGGCCAGGGGATCCCGGCTCAGGATGCCAGCGCGGACCAGGAAGGCGGCGAAGTGGCGCAGGGCCCGCAGGTAAGAGGCGGCGGTGTGAGGAGAGCGCCGGCTGCGGATCCGGGCCACGAAGGTCCGGAACCGGATCGGGGAAAGATCGGGGAGGTCCCGGACGAACAGATCCAGGATGTCCCGATACCAGTCCAGGGTCTTGGGGGAGACCCCGCGCTCCACCTCCAGGTAGCGCAGGAACTCCTGAACGGCTGCGGCAGGGTCGGTGCGATGGAAGCGGCGCCTGGGCATGGCAAGCCTCCATGGATGCGAAGATCCTGCATCCATGGGATTTAGCCGGGCTCTGCCCTCATGCTCTCACAGGGAGAGAAGAAAAGCGGGGAGATTTCGGAGGCCCTCACAGCTCGCGGGCCTCGCGGCGGGGGAAGTCCAGAAGGAAGACCCGGCGCTCCCCATCCGCGGACCGGACCCAGGCGATCACGCCCGGGCCGTCGGGCAGCATGGCGAGGATCTCCCCCGCGAAGGGGGGAAGAGGCCTGCGGAGACGGAAGCGCAGCTCCCGGTCCTCCAGGATCAGGGCCAGGCGGTCCGCCAGGGCGAAAAGCATACGAGCCTCCCGGCGCGGAAGGGCGCGCTCATGAAGATGATAGCCGGGAGAGCAGCTGGCCACTCCTTCCCGGTCCCTGCCGGGTTCAAAACGCGTAAGGACCGCCTGCAGCCTCTGCCAGCCGGTCCAGCAGGCGTCCGATCTCCCAGGCTTCCGGGCCCTCGATCAGGACTCCGAGCTCGTGGTTGGCCACCAGGCCGCCCCAGGTCAGGTTGGCGGATCCGATCACCGCCCGTTCCCGGTCCACCAGGACCACCTTGGCATGCAGCAGACCTCCGGCAGCCCTGCGGAAATCCACCACCCGCACCCGGGGCCGGCGGCCCATGGATTCCAGCCGTTCCCGGACCGGCGCGGGCTGATCCTCCAGGGCGCTCACCAGGATCAGGATCCAGACCTCCCGGGCCGCGGCCTGCTCCAGCAGATCCAGCAGCGGGAGGGCGGACGCGTCGATCCGGTAGATGGCGATCTGAATCTCCCGGCGCGCGGTCTCCAGCAGCCCGGCGATCACCGCATCGAAGGCCCTCACACCTTCTCCCACCAGACGCTCCCCGGTGGCCAGCAGGACAATCCGCCCCATCTCACAGCCATCCGGTCTCCAGCAGCACCTGGCGGTCCAGCCAGAAGTTGCGATGCTCGCAGCTGGTCTCGGAGATCAGGCAGCAGGCGTGACATGCCGCCCCCACCACCTGCCCGGGCCGGAACATATGCTCCCGGCACAGCGGATCGGCAGAGCAGATGCGGGCCATCTCCGCCGCCCGTTCCAGGATCCGGTCAAAGCTCCGGGCCAGGGCCAGCAGCCCCCCAGGGATCCGTCCCCGCCCCGGGAAGCGGCGTAGAGCAGGATCCCGCCCCGCACCCGCCCATCCGGAGTCTCCCCATGCAACGATGATCCCCGGGATGGCCCGACGTCCGGCTCGCATCCGGGGCATCAACCCAAATTCTCCGATCTCCTCGTCCATCGGGATTATGCGAGGGCCTTCCACGAGGCCTCTGTCGGTGGGATTCATCCCGCGAGCAGAAGCCCGGCGGGGGAAGATCCGGGCCGGGGCGAGGAGGCTGCGGGGCGGCTTATCGGGCGGCGGCGCCCTGCTCGCTTCCGCCGCAGACGGCGGTCAGGGGAAGGGAGTGATGAATGATCGGACCGCACGCCGCCGCGATGCGCCGGCCTCCTCCGTTTAGGTTCTCTCTTATGGCTGTTTGCCCACAGAAAAAACGACAACGGCCAGCCCCGCTGTGATCAGCTCGCGGATCATCCGCAAGGCCGTCAACGCCTCCCGGCTTCCCAGAACCACCCCGGCCTCCAAGTTTGAGGTTAAGCCGGGTCCGGTCAGATTGGCCGAGCCCAGGATCATGCGCTCGCCATCGGCGATCACCAGCTTGGCATGGAGGAGCCCCCGATCGGCCGTGGAGACCGAGTAGACGATCAGCCGCCCCTGGATCCGTTCCGCCTCCCGCCGGATCGCCTCCAGCGCAATGCTCTGGGGAGAAGACAGGTCGTCCGCCGCGTGGGTCAGCACGGTCAGCCCAACGCCCCGCTTCAGAGCCCGGATCAAGGCGCCGAAGATCTCCTGAATCCCCCGCTCGTGGATGAAAGGCGAGGTCATCACCAACTCTTCCCGGGCCCCGTCCACTGTCTCCAGAACGGCTTGAAGATAGGTGTTGCCATGCTCCGGGAAGGACGGATGGGCTTCTGGGAGCGTCCAGACCAGGCGCGGCGCGATCTTCCCCGGCCTCTCTCCCGCCAGATCGCCCAGCCATGCAGCCAGCGCATCCGGGCGGATCCGGCCTTCTGAATCGAAAACACCGGCCTCCCGCAGCGTCTCCCAGATCAGAAGATCGCCCCCCTCTCCCAGGAGCGGGACCGCCCAGTCCAGATCCCGGGGGCTCAAGCGGGTGCCGGCGCGGAACCAGAGGGCCGCCCCCAGCCGGCGGAGGCGATCCATGTCCAGACGACGGCGAAGCTCCTCATGCATCACCCATCGGCCCAATATCCGCAACGGATCTCTCTGGGATCCAGGCCTTCCCATTCCACCGGGCCGCCGTACAGGACGGAGCGGGACAGATAGCGATTGAAATAAGGGCAGTTGTGCTCTCGATGTAGGCAGCCGGCGCAGCTGGCTCCGCTTTCGGCGCAGATGGGATCATAGATGCAGCATCGTCCTCCCTGCGCGCCGTCCTGCAGCCACTCCGTCAGCCTCAAGTCGAACAGCGTGGCCAGGCCGCCGATTCGGGATCCATCGAAGCGATTGACAAACAATATGAAGGACAGGGTCTCCGGCATGAAGTACTCGCCCAGGCTTTGCGGAGAGAACCCGCTCCATTCGATGCGCTGTAAAAGAACATGGCTGATGCTGTGCAGCAGACACAGGATCCCCTGCGCGGCCCAGGAGAGATCCCAGCCCACGCGAAACCCCTCGGCGAGGACCTCCCGATACAGGCGGGCCCATGCCTCCTCCTGGCTTTCCGGCATCGAGCCTGAGGCCATGTCGTTTTGAATCAGCCAGCTCAGCACCCGCCGGGGATCCAGATGAAACCACAGGCCCTCCGTCTCCGCCGGCAGAACAAACAGCGGGAAGCGTCCCTCCTCGTCCGGCGGGAAGGGGTTCAGGATCGCCCGCTGCGGATCCCGGAAAATCCGGCTGTATCCGAAGGCCAGCATGGCAATCGGGAAATCGTCGATGTGGACGATCTCCCGCAACCCCAACCTCTCCAGCTCCTCCCTCCCGATCTTTCCGGACGAGCCGGCCGGGCTCAACCGGTGACGATCGGAATCCATCAGAAGGACGTGCTCCACCAGGCGGCGGGGCGGAACGCCGCTCAGCAGATCGTCGGGGACCAGCTCCCGAACGCGCAGGACCGCCTCCTGCCCCGGCGGGGAAGCGAGCCTCCTCTCGTATTCGCCTGCCTTTTCAGGGGCATATTGGCGTAGCTGCTCTATTATCTCCTTGATATTCGGATCCCTTGGCAGCCCCCTGCTTCGCTCCTTGAGGACCTGGGGGACAGGGTCGTCCAGCACCCCCCAACACCGAGCCAGGAGAAGAGCGTGGCTGTCCGGATCTGTGGAGAAGCGCTGCTCTTCCGATTGATCGAAATTCACGAAGGCGGTGATGTGCGGGATGTAGAGGCCCGGCTCGGTGACCGGATACAGGCGGAGGAACCGCTCATATTGTTGCCGCTCCGATCCAGGTTGTCGGATCCGCTTGGTGTAGGAGCACTCGCAAGGCGTCATGCGGGGCTTCTGGATCTCACCTCCGCATACGCCGCACATCCAGCGGGCCAGCTGCACACGCCCGGGATCGAAAAAGCGAAGATGCGACCTGCCGTGCTGCGGGCATCCCCGATTGGGCAGATGGATTTCCTCCAGGCGTCCGCAATTGTGGGCTTCGACATAGCGCAGTTGAACCAGCTGCCCCCCGCAGTTTTCCCGGGGGCATCGCCCATCAAACGGACCCGCGGGATGGGGCCGGAAGACATGGCCACATTGCTGACACTTGAAAGTGAGCGGGAAAGGCGAGAAGAGCACTTCCCGGGGCCGCCCGATGCGGTACTGCCGACGCTTGTTTTCATCCCGGGGATCCGGGAACTCCGGAGGGATGCCGGCGCGGTGCCAGGCCTGAAGCGCTTCGCCCAGCGCCTCGAACAGCGCCAGCTCGTTGATCCGATCCGGGAGATCCACCACCACGCGATCCACCCGGCATAGCCCATACTGGTCATGCTCGAAGATGGATCCTGGAAGATACCGGTAGAGGATCTGGGTCTGCCCGCGCTCGAACCGGGCCATCTCTCCCTCCTCACCGTCGCCCCCGCATTCGCAGCACCCGCTCATCCGCCTCCGGCGAGGGCCGGAAGGGAACGCCGGGCTCGATGTCCCGCAGGCTGCGCATCGGGGCGGGCCGCATGGCTTCCCAGATGCGCCCCATCCGCGAATTGCGCAGCACCATCTCCTGCTTGGAGAAGGCGTCTTTCAGAAGATCGTCCATCAGGCGCTCCAAATCGTCCTCATACACCCCCCGGCCCAGCCCGTAGGCCCTTCGTATCCGCTCGCTCAGCTGTCGCATTTCTTGAGGGTTGTTCAAGATGGCATGCCGGATCTGATCCAGGCGGCTCAGCCCCTCGCGGGCCATAATCAGTCCGCAGAGGATGCCCGGCAGGGTCCGCTCGACGGCGCGTCGGGCGAAACGGTTGACCGGCACGGGCTGGACCATCCGATCCAGATGATCGTGGAATTCCCGAAAGCGGTTGTAAATGCTGGAGGCGCGTATGGAGTAAGCGGGAAGGACGGAGACCACCAGGCCCAAGTGCCTTCGCCCGCAACGGCTGGTCGCCTGGATGTATTCGGAAACATCGCCGGGGAAATGGTCCAGGATCATCAGGTTTGCGCGCTCGAAATCCACGCCGTGGCTGATCATGTTGGTGGCCACGACGGCATCCAGGTGCCCCTCGTCCGTCCATGGGGGAGGATGGTCGGCCGCCTCTATCACGCGGGTGATCTCCGCCGGCGTGGAACGGCTGGACAGATACTCGACGTTGATCTCCCGCCCGAAACGGATCCTGTAGCCATGGGCCAGGTTTTCCCTGGCCCGGGTTCCCCCGGGGAGGGTGCCGACGTAGATCAGGGCCATGTTGTAAAGCTCCAGAAGCGAGTAGAGCGCCCTTTCGTCCCTTAACCCCTGAAGGACCGCCAGGCCCTGATACGGATTCTCGATCATTTCGGCTACGGCCTCCAGCAGGATCTCCGCGCACCCGGATGCCGCGTCGGTCGGATGCCCCCCGGTCGGCCGAAAACCGAGGAAAATCCGGTGCAGCTTCACCCCGTCGCCCGCCGTCTCCGGCTCCATATAGAAATTCCGGTAACGCTCATACCCGCGGGCGGGAAACCTCCGGGCCCGTCGCACCCCGTAAAGATGCCGCATCTGATGCTCAAACCCCTCGATGGTGGCCGTGGCCGCGATCACCTTGGGGGGATGGCCCGATCCATCCTCCGCCAGATAGCGGAGGAGCGTCTCGTAATGGCCCGCAAAGGCCCCCAGCTCCTCCTGCAGGAGATGAAGCTCGTCCTGGATGTACAGGCTCGGGGCCGGATCACGGATGGACACCGGACTCCGCCTCCTTCCGCTACAGCCGAAATCGCAGCGCTCGCCGCGTCCATATCCATGAGCGCATCGCCACTCCGGGCCCCGGATGAGAACCCCCAAGCGCTGCTGCATCCCAATGGCGGCGATCTTATCGACCGTCCCGATGACCAGGGCGGGCAGGAAGCGGTAGATCTCCGAATCGGAGATCAGAAGAGGAAGCTCCGCCCCGCACGCGTCGCAGCGGTGCAGAATCCGCACGTTCTGACGGTCTGGATGGACCCGAACGGTTCCCCTGCCTCCGCACCTCACGCAATTGGGCACAAGACGCAGCCGCTCCAGGCCCTGATCATCGAGCCGATCCAGATCCTTCGGGCTGAGGATGTTCGGCGTGGCCCCCGAGCCCACAAAATAACCCAGGCGGATGGGATCGGACAGGTCGGCCTGGCTTCCGAGGAGCGCCCGGCGCTCCTGCTCAGCCTCCCAGATCATCCGGAGGGCCCGCTGAAGCTGCTGGATGCTCAGCATCCGCAGGGGCAGCCTCAGCCAGGCCGTCACCCCGCCCTTTTTGCCGCGAAGCCGATCGTAGAGAACGGCGCAGCAGACCAGGCCCAGATAGGCCTCCGTCTTGCCGCCGCCGGTTGGGATCCACAACACCTCCCCGATCTCCAGATGGTCCTCCCACCTCCGGGGTCTTTCGGGCGGCCATTCCCCGCGGTGACGGCCCTCGCGGACGGCCAGGGCGGGAAGCTGAGATACGATGAAGACCACCTGGAACAGGCGCCAGCGGTCAAAGCGGGATCCGGCCACCCGTCCCATCACCCGATTCATGGCCTTGAAGGCTTCCAGAAGCCGCTGGTCCACAACCATGGCGGCGATCCCGCATGCGAACTGATCGATCTCTTCTCGAAATAACTCCAGGTCCTTCCGGCAGGCCTCCAGGGATTCCGCATCCAGCCCCAGCTCGTTCGTGTCCAGCTTCCGCTCCCACTCCCGGGCAAAGGCTTCCATGTCGTTCCAGATTTGGCCCAGAGCTCCCAGGGGATCCTGGCTCAGAACATCGAACCGGGCGTTCTCCGAGGACCGCAAGGCCAGCCGGGGCTGCTCGTAGCGAGCCAGGGTTCGGGTGCGAAACGTCCGCCGGTCCGCATCCGCCTCCACCGAAGCGTTGTGGCCCACGGCCCACACCCGCCGGTCATACATGTAATCCTTGGGAACAGGCAGGATCTCCACCGGAGACGCCTCCCCCCGGAGGAGGCGGACCATCATCTGGACGTCCGCCAGGATGTGGTAGTAGTCCTCGGAGCGCTTGTTTCGGTTGGACGGCGTGCGATTTTCCAAATAGACCTGAATCTGAACATCCCCGTTCGCCCGAGGCCGCGCGTGGACGGTCAGGGCCGCCCGAAGAGGCGGCCGAACGGGCGGGCGATGGAGGATCTCCCCGGCCAGCCACTGTTGAAAGCTTTCCTCGCTGGCCAGGGCCTGCTCCGGCACCTCGGGGACGCGCATAAGCGCCCGCATGGCATCCGGCCGGACGCAGGCCTGATTCAGGATCCCCTCGAGGGCCCTCTGGACCGCCCCCCGATCGTCCGCGCGGAAGGGGCGATCGACGGGAACGCGAAAACGGACAGGCCCCGGATGGACCGTCCAGCGCTGACAAACCTCCGCCAGGGTCATGGGCCCCGCCGCCCCCTCGGGGCGGGCCTCGCCGCCGAGGGAGCGACGCTGCTCCTCGAAAGTCGGAAGATGCCGCGTGTAAACGGCGAACTCGACCTTCACCTCCAAGAGGATCTCCCCGCCTTCCGGCCGGATCCGCAGCTCCATCCCCAAGGCCGAAGGTGGACGGCGGAGAGGGAGACGCTCCTCGCGCGCCTCAGCGCTCCCCATTTCCTCCCCTTCAGCCGCCTCATCGGGGCCGCTGGCCGTCCCGCCGGGCCCGACGGCCGTTCGGACCGGCTCTTCCGATGGGGAGCCGTCCGGCTCCTCCACCGGTTCCCCTTCCGCGAACTCCGGCTCCTCCGTCTGGCGCTCGGATGGGAGCAGAACCCCGAGGCGGCAATGATCCACGGGAAGCCGGTTGACAATCCGGTCTTCCTCTCGCCCCGCCAGCCGGCGCTCCAGGCGATCAGCCAGGAATTGAACCAGCTTCAGCTCGTGCTCATAAAGGTCCTGTCCACCCATTGGGGCATGCCTCCCTTCGTCATTCTCGGCGCACGTCGCGCACGGTTGCCACCTCGACCGCTGTCATGATGTCGTAGATCTCATGGCCGATCTCTTGGGCGATCCGCAAAGCCTCGCAGTATCCCTCCCCGGTCACGATGCCGCGGAGGAGCTGATGCAGCGCCCGGCCGGTCTGACGACGCAGCCGTCTCTCCCGCTGGATCCACCGGAAGGTCTCGCGGATCAGCGCGTTGTCCTGAAACAGGCCGCTGCGCTGCGCCAGAATAGCCATGTCCTCATACCTTTGCGGCGCCAGGGTTCCCTCGTCCAAATCGTCCCCCTTGAAATAGGCCGCGAAGGCCCCATAGCTCACTCCCAAGCCTTCCCCGACGAGCCGCTCATAAAGACCCTTTAGGTTCGGATGTTCTTTTCGAAGCTTGGCCTTTGCGGTCTGCCAGAGATCCAGGTATAGACGGCCCACCCCTATCTGCTTCCTCAGCGCGTCCAGCAATCTCTCATAAATCCCCTCGTAGCTGTTATCGACCAGCAACACCAGGCGCATGTTGGGACGCAAGCCCCGCGCTTGGAGACGCCAGACCCGATCCTGGCTCTCGTAGAACACATACACGAATTGGCCAGCCCAGTAAGATAGCTGCCGGCCGTCCTCCAGGATGACGCGGATCCGCTCGCCGGGCCGAGAGGAAGCCTGTGGAGAGGAGGCATCCATGCCTTCCTCTTCCGGTTCCGGTTCCAGTTGCAGCTCTGACTCCAATTCCTGATCCCAGATCTCCAGCAGGCGGCTGAGCGCAGGCCTGGCGGCGACGGTCAGGGGGCGGACCGGGCGAGGCCGCGGCGCCTCCAGCTCCTTCACGATCAGATCCGGACGGCGAGAGGAGACTTCCCACTTGGGCGGGGGATCCAGCCCCAGCCGGGCCAGCATCATGCGCCGCGTTTCCGACCCCTGCCACCACTCCAGATCGTCGTAAGCCCGCATGAAGATCTCTCTCTCCCGCTCGGCCTCGTAGGAGTACGCGAAAACCTCGACGGGCTTGGGGAAGTAGAGATCAAGGAATCGATAGGTCACCGGGCGGCATCCCGGCAACAGCGTCCATCGAACCTCGCCCGCTGCGACACGGCGCGCCTCCTGAATAGGGGTGAGGATCTCGATTTTCTCAACCGCCTGTCGTTCAAAGAGCTGGATCAGCATGAGGCTTAGGAGCGTGGCGTGCTCTCGACGAGGCACGACGATGCGAAGCTTCTCCTCCGCCTCAACGCAAGGAAGGAGATCATGCAAGCGCTGAGCAAGAGCCCAGAATTTTGGCGGCTCCTTGAGGTCGATCAGACGCCGATAAGCCTCGTTGAGCGCTGAAAGCAAACGATCCCAGTGCCTCTCTGCGTCGGCCCGCGAGGGATTCTGTCCACGCATCCAGTCTAGGCGGCGGCGCAGGGAGGGGCGGGTGAGCTCTTCGAGGTCGGCCAGGGAGACCGTCAGCTGGCGAAGCTGGTGATAAATTCCCCAGGCCTCCCGCAGCGGAGGGAACGTGTCTGAAAGGATCTCCAGGCACTTCCCCAAGCATTCCTCCGCCTTCGTGAGCTCTTCTTCCAGGCCATCTTCCGGGCTGACCCAGACACACCGCGGGGCTCCTGAAGATTCTTCTCGGATGGCAGGATCCCAGAGCCAGACCGTCCATTCCTCATGGTCCAGAATTGTCCGCAATTTCTCTTGCAAGAGAGGAGGGGTGATCAGGATGGAGATCGGAACGTTTCGGAAATTGCTCAGCAGCTCGGGGAGTCGATGGAGCGCAGAAGGCAGCATGGCCTCTATAACGATCGCCGCCACGCCCCGATTCGGCATGACGGATAGGTCGATCCTCGGATTGGCGAAATACACGCGGGGCTTGTTCCCTCCGCCTTTGGACGTATAACGGGTCAGGCTCTCAACTTCCCAGACCTGGCCCAGCGTCACATCCCCCAGCTGGAGGCTCTGCAGCAGCCCCATGGATCCCCCCGCAGCGGCGGTCAGCGCCACCAGGTCGCCATAGAGCAAAGGCCGGCCCGCCAGGCGGCGGGCGGCCAGATCCTGGACAAGCAGGCCGGCGGCCGTCGCGGGGAGCAGGTTGTTGGCTGGCGGAGAGGCCATGAGAAGCAGGCGCAGCGGACGAGGCGATCTTTCCGTGGCCACAGCCACTATAGCTGCTGTCAGCTTCTCAAATTGGCGAAATTCCTTCGGGAGAAGCCGCAGCATCGCCTCGGGCGGCGTGCGGGGCTCTGGATTCCAGAACCCGCTATTGAATCCAGGCTTTTTCCCGGAGTCCAAGCCGCCTCCTCCATTTATGAAAGATCTCCGGCAGGCGCTCGCTCTGGCCTTTCCGAAGCGCTTCCGCCATGGCCAGGCCTGCGGCCAGCAGCGCCCTTTCCTCGTCGCTGCGGCCCGCATAGACATAAGGCCGAGCCGGCGCGGGAGCCTCCGGCCCCATGCATTCCAGAATCAGGTCGTGACGCAGGGAGCGGCTTCCTTTGCGGGTCGGATCTCGCAGCTCGTCCGTCCGAAGCGTTGCTATGGCGTGGATTCGAAACCCGGCCCGGTTCAGGGCGTTGCACAAAGCCTGCCAGGCCTGAAGCTTCCGATTGCGAAAGGTGAACACCAGCCGTCCCCCGGGTTGGAGAACCCGCCGGCATTCTAAGAGGCAGCGTTCAAGGATCCTCGCATAGCCCTTGCGGCCATTTCTCGCGCGATTAGGAACCGCCTCCTCCTCCTCGTCGATGTCCGGCAGCTCGCGGTAGCGCCGCAGCCAGAAATGAAAGAGCCTTGCCAGCTCGCCGTACTGAACATCATCGTGATAGGGGGGATCCGTGAGGATCAGATCCACGGCGCCGTCCTTCAAAGCCATCCGGACGCTGCTCCCGAGGGCCAGGTAGACGCCTGATTCCAGACGAACGCGTTCGGATAGATCCGGAAGCAAGCGCGCAAAGAAATCCGCCCCCAGCTCCCGATGAATCCACTCCGCCGCTCCCTGGAGCGCGCGAAGCCTGCGAGGAAGGGTTCCCCGGCCTGTGGGGGAGAGGAGATTGGTCTCCACGGCCAACAGCGTATGCGCATAGCGGTGATGAGCCATGGCCTCGATCGCCTTTGGGTGATAGCGCTCCCATCGCGTCAGGAAAGCGGGCATCTCGGCGGCCCCCAGAAGCGCGAGGGCCAGATGATCCCGAACAGAACTCTCCATTTCTGCAAGCGCTCGAAGCCCCTCTAACAGGACTGCCGCCTGGCGCTCGGTGTATAGATCTCCCCAGGTTTGGAAGCCGGCGTTGCGCAGGCGGTTGGTTTCCTGACCGGGGGGAATGGGCTCCCGAAGCTCCGGGAAGACCTCGGATGCGGGCCGAGCATCCACAGGATCCATCGGGTCCACCGGGCGAAGGATCATGCGCGGCCTGGGGCCCGGCCCAACCTCCTGAGCCAGCACCGGCCGCCATCGGGGTGGGATTTCCAGAAAAGCGCTTGCCGAATCCGAATAATCGCACAGGGGACAGCGAAGCCGTCCTCGCGCGAATCGGATTTGAAGCAGCCTCCTGCAGGTCGGACAACGTTGCGGAGCGGAGGCTTGCGGGCCCAACCAGATCTCTCCGCATGCAGCGCATCCGTAGTAAGCCTGAGTTTCGCCCGCTCGCCGTGAGGCCAGGGAGACCAGAGGATCCGGAAACAGGGCTAACTCCTTTCCGCATCCGGGGCATCGCCCCAACCGGACCCGCAGGATATGCGTCAGCTCCCGCCCATCCGGGCGGATATATGGCTTGCGCAGGGGCTCCAGGGCGCTCAAGAGATTTCGACCGGCCTCGGCAAACTTCTCGGGGGCCACGGGAGTTAAGGCGGTTGCCATTCCGAAAATCGGCCAGGGGTACAGATCCTGAACATAAGCGGGCAGTTTTCGCCGGGCCGCCTCCACAGCAATTGTGCCACCCCCGCCAAAAGGATCCGCTACCCGGACCGGGCCCGCAGCATCCAGAATGGCCCCGAACAGGCGCCCCGGACGACGGGCCCACCATCGATACGCGGAGACCACCGGAAGCGCGTCCTCTCGGGCGGCGATTTCCTTTCGAATCTGCTCGCGAAGGCCATCCCAGGCCACGCGAGGAAGCAGCAACCCATTGCGCCCGGAGCTCGAACCCATGCTTGCCTCCTCCCGCCTCGCCTGGCATCCCGTTACCCCAGCCGCTCCACCGCCGCCTCCAGGTCGGCCTCGGAGGGGCGGGTGTAGCGGGCGGTGGTGTTGAGGGACTCGTGCCCCAGGATCTCCGCCACCGTCACCAGATCGGCCCCCGCCTCTCGCAGGAGGCGGGTCGCAAACGTGTGGCGGAGGGTGTGGGGATGCGCTTCCACCCCGGCCCGACGCGCGGTCTCCCGCACGATCCGCCACACCCCGGATGGGGTCAGCCTCCCCCGCCGTCCGACAAAGAGGGAATTGTCCGGAGCGGCGGGGCGGACCGAAAGCCACTCCCGCAGCGCCTCCCGGGCCTCGGCGTTGAGGGGCACCTCTCGAACTTTCTCCCCCTTTCCCCGCACGACGATCTTTCCCCTCCGTCCAGACAGCGAAACGTCCGAGAGGCGCAGGGCGCACAGCTCGGAAGCCCGCAGTCCGGTGTTAGCCAGCAGCATGATCACGGCGCGGTGCATCGGGTTGGATGAGCGACGAGCCTCCCGCAGCAGGCGGCGAAGCTCCGTCTCCTGGAGCGCCTTAGGGGCTGGACGGGCCGTCCGGACGCTGGAGACGCGTGCAGCGGGGTTGGAGGGGATCTCGCCCTGAGATACGAGGTAGGCGAAGAAGGCCCGCAGGGCGCTGACGCGCCGGTTGACGGTGGCGGGGGCGGCGCGGCGGACGGAAAGGAGATGCGCGCGGTAGTCGCGCAGGTCCTCGGGGAGGACGGCTTTGGGGTCGAAGGCCTCGCCGTAGCGGCCTTCCATCCAGGCGACGAAGTCGGCGAGGTCCTTCCCGTAGCCCGCGAGGGTGCGCGGGCTTCTTCCGGCCCGCGCCAGGTCTTCCAGGAACGCCTCCACCAGGGGGTGGAGCGCGGCCATGGGGGACCTCCCGAAAATTATCTTGCGGAAAATCCCGGGGATCCGCCCCGGGATCCCTGCCTCCAGGGTAGCGGATCCGCCGGGTTTTGTCAAGACAAGGG
>Ga0197143_1002434_pt1 | contig 13704 bp, 12 predicted proteins | sample GBS70_MetaG_FD_148603 | JGI IMG/M metagenome (GOLD analysis project Ga0197143, IMG submission 148603) | Sediment microbial communities from Great Boiling Springs, Gerlach, Nevada, United States - GBS 70_MetaG | ecosystem: Environmental > Aquatic > Thermal springs > Hot (42-90C) > Sediment...
CCCGGGACAACTCGACATAATCTGTCAGACAGATTATGTCGAGTTGGTCGAGTCGGCGGAGACCCCTCTGGCGGCGGAACGGGCCGGTCTACGAGCTACGGGTCGGTGAAGCAGGAAGCAACCGGTCATTTAGCTCACCTTAGGCAGTGAAATAAATGACTATGTCTTGCAGAACGGTTGGCCGGTAGGCCGGGCTTTCTCCCGTGGGCCGAAGCCCCGTCGGGACGAAAAGTTCATTGGCCAGAGGTAAGTCAGCATGGCCTTTACTACTGACTGGGTTAAAGAATCCAAAGAATTACTTTCGTTTATTTCTCGGATCACTAACAGCGATATAATTCTAGTGCATCTAGCGGAAGATAATGATCATATCTTGCGGCCAATTGCATGGTACGGACTCAACGATTACGATGCTCGGCAGTTTGTCGTGCGTCCCGGAGTCTGTCTTATTGGGCTGACCTTTCATAAACAGATGCCTCACGCGGTTCCCGAGTTGAACGCTGATAGACGAGTTAGGTTTACTGAACTGATGAAGAAACTGGGTATGAAGCAAGCAATTTGTTATCCCATCTCGGATCACACCCGCATATCTGGAGTAATAACCCTGGTTAAGGTAACAACTTCTCAATTTTCCCCAATGACTTGGCTCATATTGCCGGTAGCAACAGCATACGTGGCTGGCCTGTTAATAAGGCCCAAGAATAATGAGCGGACGGAGGACAGTCCAGCTGATAGTATTGGTAACTTCTACACGCAGGACCCTATAGAGATGCTAACGAATCTAGGGGAGAGATCGGTTAAAGCTCTGATAACCTATGACCGACTGCATCAGTATAGCCTCACCGAAACACTCTGGCAGTATCTGAATTATCAGGACCCGGGCATCGTGTGCAAAAATCTTTTCATTCACAGGAACACCCTGCGGTATAGGCTGGAGCGGGTCGAGCAGGTCACCGGGCTGCGCTTAGCTAACCCCTGGCATAGGGTTGCCCTCATGCTGGGTTTTCTTAAGCGCGGTTTTAATCAGATTCAAGCTACAGGCTTACCGGATTTGTTCTCGAATGTAAGCGGGTAGATCAAGCTGATGGCCTCATGTGTCGGGTTGCCTCTTCGTCCACCCGGAGCCAGATTGCACGAGCCATTGGTTGCCGCATCTCCTCCAGCAGGTGTCCCAGTAAACCGATGGCCCGCGCTGCTACGCCGAGGCCGCGGCAAATCTGCCAGGGAATTCCGAGCTCACTTGCTACGGCGCCGATAGCTCCGGTCGCGTTGACCGGTAAAATTTTCTCGTAGCGTCGTTCAGCTTCCCGCTGAATGAGTTGCATGAGTTGCACATACCGACCGGCAAATCCGTTTTGTTCCGCAATCTCGAACAGACGAGGCGCACGCGGGTCCACCGGCTTATGTATGGGGTGTCCCAGGCCAGGTATGATGGCGTGGCGGCGATGGTAGTCGGCTACCACCCTTGCAGCGACGGCCTCCAGCTCGGTTTCGGGAGGCGCTTCACTTAGGGCTTCCTGGAGCATCCGGGCTGCCCCTTCGATCGTGCCCACGAATACAGTACCCAGACCGAGCAGCCCCGCTGCAATAGCTCCCTGTATCGCCTCAGGCGCGCCGAGGTAGGTGAGCCGGGCCGCCAGCGCGCTTGGCGTGATCCCATGTTCAACCAGGGTAACCATCAAAGCATTGAAGACAGCCGATTCCTGCGGCGTGGGTAACCGCCCCATTATCTCCAGAAAGGCCATATCGCCCAAATTCACCTTACCGATTAACTCCTTGGCCAGGTCGAAGCCCCTTACTACGATTCGGTCAACCGTGCTGTAAGCGATATCCGTCCGGAGAACCTGGTCTTGGACACCCATAGGCGTTCCTCCCAGTTAGGGTGAATTAGCTCCAAAGTTCCAAAGCGCCCCTGATGCTGCGTCCGCCGCAGACGAAAAGACATTGACCGGTTATAAAGGCCGACTCATCGGAGGCCAAAAAGAGCGCCACATTTGCTACGTCTCTGGGAGTTCCTCCCCGCCCGAGGGGAGCCGCGGCCACGGCCCGCTCGGCCACCCTGGGGTCGGCCGCACGTGTCATTGGCGTGTCGATATAACCGGGGGCAATGGCATTCACCCAGATGCCGTGTCGCCCCAGTTCAATGGCGACCGACCGAGTAAAACCGATGATGCCGGCTTTGGCCGCCGAATAATTCGTCTGGCCGAAATTGCCTAAGAGGGCCCTTGAGGAGATATTTATGATCTTGCCATATCCCTGCCGTATCATGACAGGAACGGCCGCCCGGGTCATGTAAATAACCCCTTTTAAATCCACCGCAATCACCCGAGACCACATCTCAGGGGTCATTTCGGTCAGCCGACTATCGGCCACGATACCCGCATTATTAACGAGAATGTCCAGTCGGCCGAAATGGGCGACCGCCTTCTCCACAGCGTTTTGTGCCTCCGTCGCCGAGCTAACGTCAACCCGCAGGGGCAAGGCCTCGCCGTACTGTTCCCGGATGTCGGCTGCTACCCGTTCGGCTCCGTCGCCGTTGATGTCAGCTACGACGACCGTTGCTCCCTCTTCGGCGAAGCGCCGGCAGATGGCTTCGCCGATCCCTGACCCACCCCCGGTAATCAGCGCGACCCTGCCGCGTAGCCGCAATTGTACACCCTCTAAAAAGGCTGAATTCCTATGGTACTACCACCACAGACCGAAAGCACTTGACCGGTCACAAAACCGGCTTCGTCGGAAGCGAGGAAGGCTACCACGGCGGCCAGTTCGGCCGGGCTTCCGGCCCGCCGAACCGCTGCAACCTTGCTGGCCTGGGTCTGCAGCTCCCGGTCGTCCGGCGGTCCGATCAAGTTCGGTAAGAGGAGATTTGCTGTCACGCCGTGACGGCCCACTTCCAGCGCCAAGGACCGGACAAAGCCGACGAGGGCAGCGGTGGCCGCCGCATAGACGGCGGCACCCCCACGTCCGAGTGCGGTTCGGGAACCGATAATAAGGATCCGGCCGTAACGTTGCCCGACCATAGGCTGGAGGACAGCCCGGCTCAAAGTATATACTGGCCGCAATATGCCGTCAATTTCATTATCTATAGCATCATAATTCATTTCGACTATAGGTCGCCCATCTATCTGAGGCATATTAAACACAAAGATATCTATCCGATCATATTTACTCAGAATATCATCGATAGCAGCATCATCGGACACCTGTTCGACTACGGGAATATGTGAAGAACCAATTCCCCGGATAAGCGATAGCATCGATTCTATGTTATCCTGGCACAACAATATCGTTTTAGCTCCTTCTTGAATAAAACGAGCTGTAATAGATATATCAATTAATGTGTTGCCACAACTTAGCAGTACGACTTTATTGTAAAAGCGCATGGTCACCTTGGAGATAATATCGCGCAATAATATTTCGTTGAATCTCGGATGTGCCCTCAACAATGCGTAATAATCTGACTTCCCGGTAAAGTCGCTCGACCGGGATACCCTTGATGTACCCGAGACCGCCGTGAATTTGGAGGGCGCGGTCGACAACCCGCCAGGCTACTTCCGTGCAGAACAGCTTAACCATCGCTGCACGTGCCGGCACCCGCTCTCCCTGGTCGTAGCGCCAGGCGGCATCGATCAGCATTTCCCGAGCCGCATATAGTTCGGTGGCCATGTCGGCCACCATATGCTGAATCGCCTGAAAGGCGGCGATCGGTCGGCCGAAAGCGACCCGTTGCCGGGAGTAACGAACGGCTTCCTCCAGGCCAAACTCCCCCTGACCCAGGGCAACGCCCGACAGCTGAAGCCGTCCCTCCTCCAGACACTCCATTGCGTAGTAAAAGCCTTTGCCCTCCTGACCAAGCAAGTTCTCGGCCGGTATTCGACAATCCTCAAACACCAGCTCGGCCTGGACGTCCGGTTCCCCTGCCATTGTCTTCAAGAGGGCGGAAACCCGGAATCCCAGAGTTCCCTTCTCCACCAGGAATGCGGACATCCCGCCACGAGGCCCCTGCTGGCGGTCAGTGTAAGCCAGGACAGTGACCAGGTCGGCCACATGCCCGTTGGTGATGTACGTCTTTGTGCCGTTAAGCCGGTAACAGTCTCCATCCCGTACGGCCATTGTCTTAATTCCGGCCACATCCGACCCCGCATCCGGCTCGGTCAAAGCGAAGGCCGTTGTTACCTCTCCCCGGGCAATGGCCGGAAGCCAGCGCCGCCGCTGGCCTTCACTGCCGTGGCGGAGCAGTATCCTCGTCCCGATCCCGGCGGCACCCCGTACCCTGGCGTAAAAGGCCATTGGAAGTCGGCCAAGCTCAGCCAGGACAATGGCGGCACCAAGAGCTCCGAGCCCGAGTCCTCCGTATTCTTCGGGAATCGTTAATCCAAGGTAGCCCAGCTGCGCCAATTGCTGGTCCACTACCGCGGGTACCAGGCCGGTCTGAGCCCACTCCCGCTCATACCGAAGTAGTGTCGCAACCAGGTTTTTCGTATTCTGCCTTAAGCTCTCAACTTCGGCCGTCAGCCTGGGGTCCATACCCGTCCGATTCCCCCGTATAGCCCCTTCTAAATTTCCGGAAATCGGGTTGCCTCTTGCCGACCAGCGCGTCGTGTCCCTCCAGCGCCTCGGGCGACTGATAGTAAAGCCCGAGGGCACCCATGGCGAGATTTGTCAGGCCGAGAATATGGTCAGTATCAGCATTGAAAGATGCTTTAAGCATTTTCAGGGCAGTGGGACTCAGACTCAAAATCTCATCAGCCCACTTGAGGGCCTCGGTCATCAGCTGGTCATGTGGTACCACCGCGTTGACCAGCCCCATTTCCAGCGCCTCTTTGGCCGAATACCGCCGGCAAAGGAACCAGATTTCCCGGGCCTTACGTTCCCCCACGAGTCGTGCCAGGTAAGCGGACCCGAATCCGGCGTCAAAGCTACCTACCCTGGGCCCAACCTGCCCAAAAATGGCCTTTTCCGAGGCTATTGCCAGGTCGCAGACAACCTGCAACACATTCCCACCACCGATCGCATAGCCGTTAACGGCAGCTATGACCGGTTTCGGGATATTCCGAATGGTCAGATGCAGCTTAACTACCGGCAATCCAACATCCACCCAGGACGCACCGGCATATCCGCCCGGACCCCATTCCTTGAAATCACCCCCCACACAGAACGCCCGGTCCCCCGAACCGGTGAGGATCACAGCCCCGACTCCGGGGTCGTCCCAGGCGTTTTCAAATGCGGAAATTAACTCCATGACAGTCTGTCGTCGGAAGGCGTTAAGGACATGGGGCCGATTGATCGTTACAATAGCTATACCGCCACGCTTCTCGTAAAGAATATCGAGAAAGGACCCCGTGCCCATTTCCGCTCACCCCTCCTATACGTCAGCACATGGTGAGACCGCCGCTGACGCTTATGGCTTGGCCGGTGATGTAGCTAGCTTCTCGGCTGGCCAGAAAAAGGGCCACTGCAGCCACCTCCTCCGGCCGGGCCGGTCGTCGCTTGGGAATTGCCCGGATCATTGCCTGCATTAGCTTCTGGGTAAGTCCGTCCTCGGCCAACATGCGCTGAAGAAGCTCGGTGTCCGTCGGGCCCGGGCAAACGACATTAACACAGATATCGTACTCCGCCACTTCTCGGGCCACCGCCTTGGAGAAGGCAATCACACCGCCCCGGGCTGCAGCCGACGCGGCCTCGGCCTTAGAGCCAACCTTTCCCGAATCCGACCCCACCGTCACAATCCGGCCGTAACCTTGCTCCACCATCCACGGCAGTACGGCTTTGATAGGGTAGACTACCCCCAAAAGCTCAACCCGCAGTATTCGGTCGATCTCCTCCACGGATTGCTCTACAAGAAACTTAAGCTGGTTCAAAGCACCTACTGTATTAATCAAACCATCAATACGACCGAGCCTGGTTCTTGCGGTTCTCAGAACAGCCTCCACATTAGCAAAGTCAGTAGAGTCTAGATGTTCATAACCAACAAGCTTAGAATTGTCCCGAAACTGTTGAGCTAAATCTTCTGCAGATTTCCTGTTAGAGTAATACGTGAAGAAAACCCTGGCACCAAGATCAATTGCTCTCCTAACGATCGCTGCCCCTATACCACCGCTTCCGCCTATTACGACAATGTTGAGACCATTAAGACACATACAGGCCCACCTCTTTTGTTGCCAAGTCTTACTGTCTGACCCACGATTTACTAATATCCCTGCTTAGTTTATACTTTTCAAGCTTCCCAGTTGGAGTGTAAGGGAGCTCATCAACAAATTCGATGTACTTAGGCAGCATAAAAGATGCAACCCGTGGCTTCAGCCACTCAATGAGTTCTTGCGGGTCGACCATATGGCCAGCCTTAAGCTGAATAACCGCCTTGATTTCGTGCTCGGTAAGTTCCGACGGTACCCCGATGACTGCACTCTTCAGGACTGCCGGGTGCTGATCCAGGGCTTCTTCGATGAGAAGGGCCGAGATGTTTTCGCCTCGGCGCCGGATCCAATCCCCCCGGCGTCCCCGGAAATATAGCCAACCCTCCTCATCTAGGACGCCCAAATCACCTAGGTGAAGCCACCAGTTCCGCCAGGCTTCCACCGTGGCCTCGGGTCGGCGGTAGTATTCAAGCATCCATACCCATGGTTCCTTCGGCCGCATTACGATCTCGCCCAGACTTCCCGGAGGGAGCGGCTCATCCTCCTCGTTGACGACCCTAAGCTCAGCGTAGGGAAGAACCTTGCCCGCCGACCCCAGCTTACGTTCCCGCACCGTGTTGAAAACAAATCCGCATCCGGTCTCAGTGGCACCGTAGGCCTCGAGCAGTACCAGACCAAACCTTTGCTCGAAACTCGCCCCGATGTCTACCGGGATCGGGATCCCAAAGGCCCGGGTCACCGGGTTGTCAGCGTCATCGGGCCGCTCCGGTTGTTTGTACAAAGCTACCAGCATCATTCCTAGAAAATTAAAAACCGTTGCCCCATATCGGCGGATTTGGTCCCAGAACTGGCTGGCCGAGAAGCGTTTCACCATCGCGACCGTACCGCCTGCCATGAGGGCGGTCATGAGCGTGAATATTTGGGCGTTACAGTGGTAAAAAGGCAGGCAGCTAAAGAAAACGTCCTGCGGGCCGGCCTCCAGAACATAATTGGCGTGCCACCACGCGGTATTTATATAAGCATAATTGGGCAACAGTACGCCCTTCGGCAAACCCGTGGTACCACTGGTAAAGATGACGCAGTAAGGAGTCGCCTTGGTGAGCCCGGGATCAGGCGGTTCATCTGCCGAGCCCTCGTAAAGCCTTTCAAAATTAACCATTCCTTCGGGAATATTCCTTATTTGGCCATCATAATATTCACCGTCGATAATGCAATACTCAAGTTCAGGTCTATGTAACTCGGAACGTACATCCAAATATGCACCCAATGTTTCTTCTCCGACTATAACGACACGGGGTTCCGACGATTCAAGAAGATATGAAAGCCCTCGGCCTTTAAACTCTGAATTGATAGTTACTACAACTGCTCCTATCTGTGCAGCAGCAAAAAGGAGTTCCACATATGGGATCCGATTGCGCATAAAAACCGCAATCCGATCTCCTTTACGAATTCCTTTAGACCATAAACTATTTGCCAAGCGATTGCTATTACCGAGGAGTTCCTTGTAAGTTCGGTCCGTGTCTTCAAATCGGAAACATACGCGGTCACCGTAATGGGCTGTGCGCGCCCAGAGTAACTCCCGGATAGAACGGTAAGGAGGGACGTCGCTCATCGGCATCAGACCCCTCGATTAATGGGGTGGGTAGAACTCAATAAATCGGTGCTCCTCGAACCGGACACGATAACCCGGCGGCACTACCAACGTCGTCATCGGGTGTTCAAGGATGGCTGGACCCATAATAACGTTACCGGGCTCTAGCTCATCCATCTCGTAAATCGTAAACACATGCCATTGGCCCTGCCACCATGCTTCCCGCCGGCCTTTTACCGCGTTAACCGGTGGCTGCTCGTGAAGTTGAGTGTAGCGCTGGATCTTCGGCTTGGGCTTGGCGGCAAATACTTCCACGAACGCTTCCGAGATAAAGAAGCCGCTTTCCGGGTAGCGAGCTCCCTCGCCGTATATCCGGCCAAATTCCTCCTCGAACTGAGCCAGGGCCTGGTCCAGGTCCTCGGCCGTATTCACCTTCCCGAACCTGAAATTAACATCCAGCACTTCCAGAAGGCCCAGATAGCGCATGGACGCACCGTAAACGGTCCACGCTACCTCAGGAATTCCCTCCGAACGGAGCTCGGCCCTTGCCTGCTCTTCCAATGAGGTGTAGACGCTCTCAAGCTGGGCGGCCACCTCCCTCTTCGATTCCCGGCCTGCACCGGGCGGAATGATTAAACTTACCCCACGATGTAACCGCTTCGAATGATCGGATGCGGCTACCCCAAATGCTGAAAAAGCCGCCGCAAAGGGGAAGGTTATCATCCGCTTAAACGGTACCTTAATCCCCCACAGGTGCAAGGGACCCGCGCCGCCGTACATGAACAGGACGAAGTCCGCCGGGTTGGCACCCCGGGCCCGAAGAGAGGCAATCAGGTGCTGGTTAAGGTTCTCATGAAGAACTTCGATAACCCCGGCCGCAGCCTCGTAAGTGGACAGACCTAGGGGCTTGGCTACCCGCTCTCGGATAGCCTCTTCGGCAGCCGCCCTGTTCAACTTCACCGCTCCCCCCAGGAAATAATCCGGATTGAGGTAGCCTAAGACGACGTTACAGTCGGAAACGGTTGGGTCACCGTATCTGAAACACACCCCCACGTCGGCACCGGCACTTTCGGGCCCGACGGTGATATGTTTAAAAACCGGGTCAACTTTGACGACGCTACCGGCCCCAGACCCGATGGAATCGATCTGAACCATCGGTAGTGCCAGCCGACTCTGAGCAAAGTCAGGCTCGCGCCGCAATCTAATCTGATTATTTTCTATTATTCCCACATCAAAACTGGTGCCACCGATGTCAGCAGTGACAACGTTCGGTTCATTGATTAAACCTCCAATCATTCTGGCCGCAATTAATCCGCCAGTTGGTCCAGAAATTATCGTCTCAAAGATACGAGGGTGCCTTATATTAACGGTACTGCCGTAACTGGTAAGGGTAGTAAGTTGCCCTTGGAATCCATGATCTTGAGCAGCCTTTTCTACACTAAATAAACCCTCCCGAACGAGATCCCCAGCAGATGCCTCCATCAGGCAACTTTTAAGGCGTTGAACTTCTTTCATTACTGGCGATACTTCGGAAGACACTATTACCGGAATGCTTGCGTCGCCAACCTTATTATGAATGACCTCATAGGCAATCTCCTTTGCCCGCAACTCATGGATAGGGTTGAGATAGGAGAATAAGAACACGATAACTATGGCTTCAGCGCCAGCATCCAGTAGCTCTTCAACAGCTTTCCTAACTTCCCCCTCATTGAGAGGGCATACCACACGTCCGGGCTCTGAAGTCATGAAATATGATCCACACGCTACCCTTTCCGAAACCCCCTTAACCAGCGCCGAAGATAATTTGAACATTTCAGGCCCAACGTGGTGGTGTAACTTGTGGTGGAGAATATCTTCCCAACCTAAGCCCAGCCAGCTGTGACCGCGCTCGTGCAGGTACATGTGCTCTTGGCCCTTCGTTGCGATAATACCTACCCGGCGCCCCTTGCGCTCAAGGATGGTGTTGAGGAAAAGCGTCCCCGTGTAGGTATCGATTATAGCCGCCCTATGAATGTCAGCCAGCGTCGACCCGGCCTCGGCGGCCGCAGAACTGAAGGCCTCCAGGTAGCTTTCCCATTCCGCGGCCCTGTTGGTAAGAGCTTTCCCGATGTAGACGCGTCCCGCCTCATCCACTACGACCGCGTCCGTCATAGTTCCACCGGCATCAGTCGCCAGGATCACACGGCCCAAAACGCCATTGCTCATACCAAGCCTCCTTAGCTTACTCCCTTGGAAAATGCTCTTTCACGGCTTCGTAGGTGAGGTCCGCGGGCGGGCTACCGCCCGCCCCACCGGGGATCGCCTGTCCCAAAACATCCCGGTAAAAGCCTTCCACATCAGGCAGGAACTCGAAAATCGGCGGGTAGCCCGGAGGCACACACTCAACGCAAAGTAGCGTGTAGCACCCGGGACAGTAATACTCTCTTATCTCAGCGTAATTCTCTTCAGGAATCACCTCTTCATATCGATAAATCTCAAGAAACTCCTCCTTACTCCTTCGAACATACACATCGGAATTAAGTTTCCAATTCACACGGTAATCGCCGAAGTCGTACCCACAGCGACCGCATTGGACCGTCGGGATACCGGTATCATGTCCTACAATGTAAAGATATTCATTCAATCTAAGCAACGGTTTACCAGTCACCCTAATGTCCGGAGCCACTGCAGCCATATACTGAGCAAATCGATCAAGGGTTTTAGGTGCACGCAAGATCTTCTCAATAACATCCCAGCTGAGCCGACCAGACATGAGCTGCCGAAGCAGGCCAGCATCTATCCGACCTTCAGTTGCCATTACTACCCTCCTAAACTTTTAATCAAAATCCGGCAGGCAGACTATCAACCTGCCAGAAGGCCAGAAACTCCGACCTGAATTTCTCACTGAAGCCGCACAGCTCCCGGTAGAAACTCTTTATGTAATCGGGAAGATTACCTTCCAGAAGCCGCTGCCTTTCCTCAGCATAGAACTGCCGAAACGGTTTGGCACGCCGTCTACGCTCGGCCCGCAACTGCGAACGAAGTTCATTGACCAAATCCGGGCTCAGAGTTTCTTCATTGGCATCTTCTCCGCCCAAAGGCACTCCGTACACGTTCCGGGCTGTAGCGGTGTCGATAAATCCTTCACGAACGTCCCGGAGAACCAACGACGGGTCACGGTCAAGAGGATCACCCCAACCGCCCGACGAGTTACCAATCATGATATAGACGTCTCCTGGTTTGAGGAAGACATTCGCGACTTCACGCTTGTAAACTTCCTTCACCGAGTACTTGAACTTCCCAGTCTTTGCCCATGCCTCCAGGTCACGGATGCTACCGGGCATTTCGCCTTGTCGGAGCAACTCCAAGACATTCGTGCCTTTGTAGACGACCAGCGTTGCCGTCGGTGCTGGGTATCCACCTCCGGGCAAGCTGGCCATCGTGGCGAACATGTCCGAACTGCAGGCTCCAACCTTACCCAGACTCGCTTCCTGCAGCTCCTCAGACACGATAAACCCGATTTCCATCCCGAGAGCCCCACGATATTTTCCGTGACCGCAGTACCCCGGTAGGGCATTCCGGACAAAGTAATAAAGCCCTGGCAAAACATATTCCCATTCTTCGGCGCTGCCAATGTCAGAAGCCGGATTCCACCAAGCTGTCGCCGCCGTTTCCCCGTCCGCATAGGGCCGGGCGGGCGTACTCGAGGCCCCCAGCATATCCATCTGGCTGAAACCGAAGCTGAAGCCATTTCTCAAAACGAGCTCCCCCTGGAAACCTGTCCAGAACACGTCACCATTCCAGGTTTCCTCTTCAAACCCGCGGGCACGCATGCTCATGGCCAGCGCGGCATCGAAACAGTCGAACCAGGTGATGCTACCCGCCCACGGGTCGCCAGCCGAGTAGCGGTCGTTTGGTGGATTGTACAGAGCACCCTTGGGTATAGTATACGTGATCGCCTCGTTAAAACCTCGATTCGGTTTAACATAAATACCAACAGTGTCTACAACGTTAAGCCAGAGGTTACTTTCCACAATCCCCTGGTAACCGTTTAGTGCATGCCAGTTTGCCGGCGAAAGCTGGTCACCGTGGATGTAAATCCTACCGTTAATAGTGTCTACCACAACTTCGTTGAAGAGGTGCAGGATGTAGTCATTCGCTGCATGTGGCCAGACACCATCAACCAGCCCTTTATATCTCACGGTCCGGAATCCTACAAATCGACCGCGGCCGGGCACCGTGAGTGTTTTTATCCGCTCTGCTACCATCCGTCGACTCTCCTCAATGAGTTCGCGGATGGCCAGGCGGAAATAATCAAGTCCGAATTCCTTGATAATATCCTGAATCCGCTCGACAATCATGCGGCAAGCCGCGACCCGCATCTTCTGGTCGAGAATGTTGAATACCCCTGCCCTGGTTCGGCGCTCCAGGTGCTTGTAGAACCAAGTATAATCGCTGAAATTCTCGCCAACCTTGGTTGGGGGAATCCCGTAACCATCCGTATAGGTGCTCGGCGAGACAGGAGGCCAGGCACCAGGAACTGCACAACCGGCCTCCATAGTATGGTTTATCGTAGCGGCCCATCCGACTAGCTCACCTGTTTCAGTAATCACGGGCGAAAACGTGTAAACGTCACCGGGGTGCGGCGTTCCGGTGGTTGGGGGATCACAGGCGGTTATAATGTCGCCCTCACGTAAGCCTGGGTTCTTGTCGTAATGGTTTTCCGCCATGAATTGGATGGCAATCCGAAAAGCTCCCTGATGACCGACCAGACCGGTAGATACTGCTACGGTATCCCCTTCCGGCGTCGTGAAGGCGGCAAGGAACTCGCCCAGCTCTCTAGCTCCTGGCGATGCCGCTACATTTTTAGCTGTGTCCCGCGCAGCCATTACCGCAGCATGAATCGCATCGTATAGCCGCTCCCATTTTATGGGATCCTTTTCCTTAAGCTTGAGCTGCGTGAGCCCATAATAGCAACCAGTCTGTTTGGTTAACCGAGCTTTTTCCTCATAAAGCTGACGCCAGTCCAGAATTTCCCCAGTTACGGGCGAAATAAGATGGATCATTGTAGGCTTAGTAATAGCAACCATTGCTTCACCCCCTAAACTGTAACGATAGACCTGCGCTCGGGACGTGCCCTACTTCCGGTCAAGTGCTAGTACTGTATTAGCCTACACAGGCACAAGGGGTCAATGTTCATACGCACAAAATACGTTGTGCCATGGCACAGTGCTCTCCACCGCGTGTGCAACCGTCTAAGGTCCTGTTAGCTTCGGCGTCCGACCGGCTATCCTCGAACCGTTTATCCCGCCCCCAAGCCCGGTGGCAGACCCCGTACCACCCAACATCCGGGAGGTCATGTGTTCCGAGAAGGAAGGCCAGAAGCTCGTCTTTATAGGCGAACAGGGCGGGTACGCCCCCGGTGTGGATAAAGCAGACCGTATCCGACGGTCCCAGCCGGCCCCGGCGGATGTGGTCGATGAGCCCGGCCATCGCCTTCCCGGTGTAGACCGGGTCCAGAATCACCCCTTCGGTTCGGGCCGCCAAAGTTATCGCCTCGACCGCCCCGGCCGAAAGCTCCCCGTAACCCGGGGCCGAATACATAGGCCTCATCCACCCTAACGTCGACCCCCAGCCTTTCGGCCGCCTCGTTGGCGGTGCGGGCCACTTCCCGGGCCGCCTCGGGGGCCGGCCGGGCGCTGATCCCTACCACCCGGAAATCGGCCCCCAAAAGCCGGCGGGCCAGCTCCACCCCGGCCTGATCCTTCCCGCTGGAACTTAAGTTCCTGTGTGCTATACTCTCGACATGAGTGCGCCGACCCCTGAAGAGGATGCCAGATTACTGGAACTGGAAAAAAGCCCCCCGGCCCACCCCCAGGTCCGGCTCAGGGCCGCTGGGCTGGACTGCCCCCCCGAAGGGGGCCGCCGAGTTTGTGGGCAGGGACCGGACTACGGTCGTGCTCGATTTAAGGCGCTGGCTTGAGCGCAAGTTCGAGGGTC
>Ga0197143_1002435_pt1 | contig 13702 bp, 19 predicted proteins | sample GBS70_MetaG_FD_148603 | JGI IMG/M metagenome (GOLD analysis project Ga0197143, IMG submission 148603) | Sediment microbial communities from Great Boiling Springs, Gerlach, Nevada, United States - GBS 70_MetaG | ecosystem: Environmental > Aquatic > Thermal springs > Hot (42-90C) > Sediment...
GGTCTAAAAGATTCCCAATAAGAATTAAATTCATTTGAATCAAATTTTGAAAAATCAACTTTTATAGGTAATCTATCAAAACCTGGAATATAATCAGCCAAACTTTTTTGAATTATTTTTAAAAACTCATATGATGCTTCCTGAAGTCCAGAACTTTCTATAATTTCACCTTTTGGATTAATTTTTAAAATTGCTTCTCTCCCTCCAATATCAACTTTTATATCATTATAACTTCCACTTAAATATTTCCATCTAATAATCCCGTTTCCATTTTCATCAACTTCTTCAACAATTTGAGAAAAATTAATTATTGTTTTTCTTTTCCTCTCACCCATATCTTGATTTCCAATTTTTAACCTTTCTGTATTTTCTATCCTAAGAGAATATGAAGTTGTGTCTCCTTTCTTAAATATATACTTTAAATCATACTCAACTTCTGTTTTCTCTTCCATTTGCTCTTCCAACTTTTCCTGTCCATAAAGTGAAAAAATTAAAAAAAGCACAATCAAAAATAAAATTTTTTTCATATTTCACCTCCATTTTTTCCATACTACATGTCCATCAAGATATAAAATATTTATTCCATTTAAATGAAAAAATTCACTCCAACCACTTGATTTCAAAGGAGGGTCAGCAAGTAACCATATTTCAGTTGCACCTATTTTCCCTTCATCATCAACAAAGTGTCCATCTATAAGCATACCTTTAACTCCTGGATGACCTGGTGGAGGATTTGTGTGAATGATATAAGTTGTATGAGGTAAAACAGTGCCTCCAAGATAATCCTCAGAAAATTTCTCTAAATACCTTTTGCCCTCAGGACAGTAATAATAATCAGGAGAAACAGGCCAATTCATAATATCAATCTTATATAATTCTCTCTCAAAAATTGGTCTAATGAAATTCGTCCAGTTAATATAACAAAAAGGAAATTCTTCTGCTATTCCAACTTCTCTTGGAGGTATTCTACCATCATAATCATTTGCATATATAACAAACCCTTGATAGATTTGTTTTAAATTATTAATACAAGTTGTTTGCCTTGCTTTCCCTCTTGCCCTACTTAATGCAGGTAAAAGCACACCAGCAAGAATTGAAACGATGGCAATTGTGACGAGTAATTCTATCAAAGTAAAACCACATTTTTTCATTTTGTCTCCTTTAAAATTTTCATATATATTGATGTGACCATTTCAGTGAAATTCATCTCTTTTATTTTAAAATCACTTTCAGAAAATAATCTGTTATAATTTATGTCAAAAAAATTCAAAGAAACTCTATTTTTATCCTTTTCAGCATTTAGTATTATAGAATTAGGTAAGAAATTTGAAACTTTGATTTCTTTTTCTGGAACAGAATAAATCAAAATTAACTCAGTTTTGTCCTTTCCTATAACTTTAACTTTGCTGAATGTCCAAAATTTATCAAAAATTTCAATATTTATATTCCCATTTTTATAAGGATAATTATAGATAAATGTTTTTAAGTTGTCTCTTTTACTTTCCTTTTCAAATTTAATTTTTTCCTTAATTTCACTTTCTTTTAGTGTAAGATATTCAAAGAAAAATGAGAGAAAATTTATAGGTAATATTCCTTTATTTATCCCTTGAGATTTCTGCGATTTAATAAAATTATCAATATTTTCCTTTTTATCATTCATAATTATTCCAAGAGAAGGAATAAGCATTTGCACATCATTTTTAATTTGAGAAAATACAAAACTTTCTATGTCTGTAAAAATATAAATGTATAAGTAATCAAATTCAAATTTTTCTGATTCAGAAGAAACCTTACCTCTAAAATAGCCATTTATTTTTAAACACTGTGGTAAACTTTTTTGAAATATTTTATAAAATGGATTTTGCAAAATTCTTAGTGTTTCATCCGAAAAAATAAGTTCACCATTTATTTTGCTTTCAATTGTTTCTATTCTTAAAAATTGTGCCTTTTCTTTTAAATTTTTCAATTGATCAAAAAAATTATTTACTACCTCATCTGAAAAACAAAGAAAAGCAAAAATTAAAAATATAAAAATTGTTTTAAATTTCAACATTTTCCGCCTCCATATTTAAATCAAACTTAAAAAGTTCAACAATTTTTCTTATTTCATCTGTAAATTCTATTGTTTCAACTATTGGTATTCTATCTCCTGTATTATTAATCTTAATATCTTTTCCAGTTTCTAATTTTTTAACTTCTTTTTTCCCTTTATCCTTCAAAGGAACTATATTTACTTTTTTAACTGAATCTATTTTTGCAATAAAATTTTTTTCTTCTTTTGAAATTTCAACTAAATTTTTCACTTCATTATTAAAATGGCTCTTAGTAAATAAAATGTAAAGATTTAATAAAAAAAGAAAAATTGCCACTGATAAAAAAGCATATTTTATTTTGAATGAAATGTAGTTTTTTCTTTCTCTAACTTTAAGATATTTTTCAAATTTACCTATAATATCAACACCCTCAATGTCAATTTTTTCATAATCTTTCTTTAGTAAATTTAAATAGTATTCAATTTTATGAAATTTGTTTTCCATTTTTTACCCCTATATATTTAGTTCCATTTTAAACTAAAAAGGTTCATTTTTTTCAATTAATTTTTTCAAAATCTTTTTTGCTTTAAATAATCTTGACTTAACAGTCCCTTCCTTTATACTTAAAATTTCAGAAATTTCCTTTATTGAATATTCTTCAAAATAAAAAAGGATTAAAACTTCACTATACTTTGAAGGCAGTTTTCTTAAAGCAGATCTTACTTTTTCTTTTAGTTCCTCATCATTTTGTGAAGATATTTTTTGTATTTTTACAAAAAGGGGTTTTTTCCTATTTCTTTTGTAAATTATATTCATCATTATCCTATAAATCCATGTATAAAAAGTAGAATTTTCCTTAAATTTTTTTATTCCAATATATGCTTGTAGGTATGTCTCCTGTAAAATATCTTCTGCCTCTTCTGGACATAAAGTATATGCAATTTTGAATAATTTTTTTTCAATATTTTTTATTAAAGAAATAAAAGCATCTTTATCACCATTTTTTGCAAGATTGATTAAAATACTTTCTTTCAAATCCATTTTGACTTTTTAAGTTTTTTGAATATAATTTTATCTTATATTTTCAAAAATAAAAAAATCCAATAAAAGGAGAAAAAAATGGGAAAGGCATATTCCTTAGTACCTGAAAAGGTTGAAAAGGTTGAAACAAAATATAGGAAAATTGTCACTGAAATACCTGTCCCTGAATCAATACCAATACTTAAAAAATTGAGAAAATATGAACCTATTTCAATGACAGGTCAACCCCCTATTGTATGGGATAGAGCAATTGGAATAAATGTCTATGATAAATATGGAAATATATTTCTTGATTTTTCTTCTGGTGTTCTTGTTGCAAATGCAGGACATGCAAATAAATATGTAATAGATGAAATTAAAAAAGTTCTTGAAAAACCTCTTTTACACAATTATTGCTTCCCATCTGAAATAAGAGCTATACTTGTTGAAAAAATTGCATCTTTATCACCTGAACCTTTAAAAAAAGTATTTTTATTAACAACAGGAGCAGAAGCGATAGAATGTGCGATTAAATTATCAAGAACTTATGGAAAAAAGAAGAATAAAAAGGTTATCATTTCTTTTGAAGGTGCATTTCATGGTAGAACTCTTGGTGCTCAACTTGTTGGAGGAATTCCATCTTTAAAAGAATGGATAGTCAATCCAGACCCTGATATAATACAAGTACCTTTTCCAGGGGATCCAAGATGTAAAGATAAAAGTTTTGACTTATTTTTGAGAAAATTGAGAGAAAATAATATAGAGGAAAAAAGTGTCTGTGCTGTGATAAGTGAAACATATCAAGGTGGAAATGCCTCTTTTATGCCGGTGGAATATGCTAAAAATTTAAGAGAATGGTGCAATAAAAATGATGTTATTTTAATTTTTGATGAAGTCCAGGCAGGATTTGGAAGAACTGGAACTTTATGGGGATTTGAACATTATGGAATAATTCCTGATATTTTCGTTCTCGGGAAAGGTATTTCAAGTTCTCTTCCTATATCTGCAGTTGTTGGAAAAAAACAAATTATGGATCAATATGAACCTGGAACAATGACCAGTACACATACAGGAAATCCATTATGCTGTGCTTCAGCAATTGGAAGTATAAAATATATAGTTGAGAATAAATTATGGGAAAATGCAGAAAGAATGGGCAAAATATTTGAAAGAGAGTTGCAAAAGTTAAAAAAATATCCATGTGTTGGATTTATCTGTGGTAAAGGACTTGTATGGGGATTACATATAGTAAAAGAAAATACAGAACAACCAGACCCAGAGAAAGCATTTAAAATTGTGGAAAGATGTTATAAAAAGGGACTACTGCTTTTTGCACCTGTCGGCTATAAGGGAGCAACAATTAAAATAAATCCACCATTAATAATTAATGAAGAGGCAATTTTGGAAGGTTGTAGTGTAATAGAAGAAGCAATTAAGGAGGTCTCTTGATGGATATAAAAAAATTGATTGAGGAGAATATTGAAGATACAAAAAATTTTCTTAAAGAATTAATAAAATTTGAGAGTATTTCTGGATATGGAGAAGAAGAAATACAAAATTTTATATATGAGAAATTTAAGAATTTTGGGGAATGCAAATTGGTTGAAATAGATGAGGAAATTAAAAAAGACCCTGAATATACTTTTACTGATATAGAACTTGATTATTCCAAAAGAAAAAATTTGGTCCTTGAAATTGGTAAAAATAAAGGATATAAACTTATTTTAAATACCCATTCTGATATTGTTCCTGCAAAAAATTGGGAAAAAGCATTTATTCCTGAAGAAATTGATAATTTTATCTATGGAAGAGGTGCATGTGATGCCAAAGGTCAGATTGCTTCAATTTATCTTGCTTTAATTATTTTAAAACAGATGAATATTGAAATTAATGGGAAAATTATTGTTGAAATTGTTATTGAAGAAGAAATTGGAGGAAATGGCTCTTTATCGTTGATAAGAAAAGGATATTTAGGAGATGGAGTAATTGTTTTTGAACCAACTGAATTAAAAATAACACCAGCAAATAGAGGTGCTTTATGGTTTAAATTAGAAATTGAAGGCAAAAGCGTTCATATGGGCAAAATTTGGGAAGGGGTAAATGCAATAGAAAAATTTTGTTATCTCTACCCCAAATTAAAAGAATATGAAAAAAGATTGATTGATGAAAGCAAAAATGTTCCTTTATTTGAAAAATATAAACAACCAGTTCAGTTGAATTTTGGAATTATTAAAGGTGGGATTTGGCCAAGTATGGTCTGTGGAAAAGTTGAAATTGAGGGAGGAATTGGATTTTTGCCAAATAAAACAATAAATGAGATAAAAAAAGAATTGGAAGATGTGATTAAAAATTGTGGTGACAGTTGGATTTCTTCTCATTATAAACTTACATTTCCTAAATTACATAACGATTCATATTCAATTCCACAAAATCACATACTTGTTCAAAAAATTTATGAGGCCTTTAAAGATACTGGGAATTCTCCATGTATTGAGGGGTTTATAGCAAGTTGTGATGCAAGATTATTTAACAAAATTGGGAATATGCCTGTAGTAGTTTTTGGTGCTGGTTCTCTTGATGATGCACATTCAGACCATGAAAAAATAAATATAAATGAGATAAAAGTTGTTTCTGAGACAATAGTAAGAACAATAATGAAACTAATGGGAGGATAAGATGATAAAACTTGGAATAATAGGACTTGGCAAATTTGGAACAAATATATTAAATACTTATCTTCAACTTGAACAAGAAGGATTATGCAAAATTGTTGCGGTTTGTGATATTAACGAAAAAATTCTTGAAGAAAAAACAAAAAAATATAATTTGAAAGGATATACAGATTATAAGGAGATGATTGAAAATGAAGAATTTGATGGTATTGCTGTTGCCACTCCTGACCCATTCCATAAAGAACCTGTTATTTATGCAGCAAATAAAAAAATACATGTATTTGTGGAAAAACCTCTTGATATTAGTATAGACGGATGTATTGAAATGATAGAAACATGTAGAAAAAATAATGTATTACTTCAAGTTGATTTCCATAAAAGATTTGACCCTTTTCATATTGCTATAAAAAAAGATATTGAAGAAGGCAAAATTGGTAAAATTGAATATGGTTCTGTTCATATGGAGGATAAAATTATTGTTCCAAGAAATTGGTTCCCAAATTGGGCAAGTAAAAGTTCTCCCATCTGGTTTCTTGGTGTCCACTTTTTTGACTTAATAAGATGGTTTCTTAAAAGTAATGGTAAGAGTGTATTTGCTAAAGGTATAAAGAATAAATTAAAATTAATTGGAATTGATACATTTGATGCTGTCTGTGGAATTTTAGAATTTGAAAATGGAACAATTTTAACATTTGAATTTTCTTGGATTCTTCCTGAAAATTTTGAAAGTATTGTTAATCAAGGATTTAAACTTGTTGGAGAAAAAGGAGTTATTGAATGTGATAGTCAAGATAGAGGAACAAGGGTATTTTATGAAGATTTTGGGGTTATGAGTTACAATCCAATATTTATAAATGAAATAAAGAAAAGAGGAAAAATAGTATATTCTGGTTATGGCATTGAAAGTATTGCAGATTTTGTTTATAATATAAAACATATTAAGGAAGGTTACAAAGTTGATGATTTAAAAGGAGAAATATCTGCATTTGGAGAAGATGGCCTTGAAGTAACAAAAATTGCGGTTGCTGTTCATGAAAGTATAGAAAAAGGGAAAGAAATTAAAATAGGAGGATAATGTGGCAACAAAAATAAGACTTGTAAGAAAAGGAAAAAGAAATAGACCTTTTTATAGAGTAGTTGCTGTAAGTGACGAAAAAGATGGAAGGGGAGATGTTCTTGAAGTCCTTGGATATTATGACCCATTACCTGACCCTGCTATTTTTGAAGTTAAAGAGGATAGAGTTAAATATTGGTTAAGTGTTGGAGCAAAACCAAGTGAAACAGTAGCATCTTTCTTGAAGAAAAAAGGAATTATTTAATTTCATGAGAATTGATATAATTACTATCTTTCCTGAAATATTTACACCATTGGATGTAAGTATTATTAAAAGAGCAAAAGAAAAAAAGATTGTTGAGATTAAGATTTGGAACCTAAGGGATTTTTCAAAGGATAAACATAAAAAAGTGGATGATAAAGTTTATGGAGGAGGAAAAGGCATGGTTCTAAAATGCCAACCAATATATGATGCTGTTGAAAGAATTAAACAAGAAAATAAAGAAGGAAAAGTGATATTAACAAGTCCTACAGGAACTCTTTTAAATCACGAACTTGTGAAAAAATTGAGTAAAGAAAAAGGTCTTATAATTATCTGTGGGCATTATGAAGGAGTTGACGAAAGGGTAACAAAAATTTGTGATTATGAAATTTCTATAGGTGATTATATTTTAACAGGTGGAGAACTTCCTGCTATGGTTATAGTAGATAGTATTGTCCGTCTTTTACCAGGAGTTTTATCAGATTCTGCCGTAATTTATGATAGTTTTTATAATTATATTTTTGACTGGCCTTCATATACAAGACCAAGAAATTTCAGGGGAATGAAAGTTCCTGAAGTTTTAATTTCAGGAAACCATAAAGAAATTGAAAAATGGAGAAGAGAAAAAGCAATTGAAAAAACAAAAGAGAAAAGACCTGATTTATATGAAAAATATTTGAAAGAAGGAGGAAAAAATGACATTTAAAAAAGTTGAAGAAATTGAAGAAAAAATGAAACAAAATAAAGAAATACCTGATTTTTGGCCTGGTGATGAAATCGCTGTTCATGTGAAAATTAAAGAAGGAGAAAAAGAAAGGATACAGGTATTTACAGGAACATGTATAGCAAAAAGGGGGAAAGGCATTAGAGAAACATTTACAGTTAGAAAAATTTCCTATGGTGAAGGTGTTGAGAGAATTTTTCCATTATATTCTCCAAATATTGTAAAAATTGAGGTTCTGAAAACAAGAGAAAGAAATCGTCTCGCTCCAAGGGCTAAAATGTATTATTTAAGAAAAAAGAATAGATGAGTAATATAGATTTTGGTAGATTAGGAGAAGAAAAGGCGATTGAATTTTTAAAGAAAAATGGATATAAAATTTTAGAAAGAAATTACAAAACAAAAATTGGAGAGATTGATATAATTGCGACTAAAAATAAAAAGATTATATTTATAGAAGTTAAAACAAGAAGTTCTGTAAATTTTGGAAGGCCTGAAGAAGCGGTGGGCAAGAAAAAATTAAAGAAAATAGAAAATGTTGCCCAAATATATTTACAATCAAAGAAAATAAACCTACCTTATTCCTTTGAAATTTTAAGTATTCTGAAAGAAGGTGAAAATTTCCATTTTGAAATTATCCAAATTTAAAAAGTAAACTTTTCTTATACGAAAAACGACTATTTATATGGAGAGAGTAAAAATGATTTTTGAAAAAAATGAGATTTTAAATTTTGAAGATATTGTTAAAAAATATGAAAAAATGGTTTATGGAATTGCTTATAAATTTTTAAATAATCATCAGGATGCAGAAGATATAACACAGGAAACATTTTTAATAGTTTATAGAAAATTAAAGAGTTTAAGGAAAAAAACTCACTTACAAACTGGATTTATACTATAACTTTAAATCTTGTAAGAGAAAATTTGAGAAAAAAATATAGAATGAAAACCTTAAGTAATTTAAATGAAAACTTAATTTTTTACAATTATGAAAATAATTCAAATGAAGAGATAAAAGAAAAAATTAAAAGTGCTATTGAAAAACTATATAAAAAAGGACTGCCACCAGAAAAATAAAAAGAAAGGAGGTGATAAAAGATGAAAAAGATGATAACTGCTCTCACAATTATGTCTTTTATCTGTGCATTCGCTTTTTCTGCTGAAAAAAAAGCACAAAACCCTACAACTCCTGCAACACCTGCAATTCCTGAAAAAGCAAAGGCAAAAATTTCAAGAATTACTGGAGAAATTACAGATATTTCAGCATCAGAAAGCACACTTACTGTGAAAAAAGAAGATGGCACCACTGTCAAAGTAAAAGCAACAACACCAAAAACAAAAGAGGAAATTTCAAAACTAAAACTTGGAGATAAGGTTATTGTGTCTTATAGAGAAACAAAAACAGGAGAAAATGTGATTCTCAAAATTAGAAAACCAGAAGAAAAACCTAAAAAAGGAGAAAAGAAGTAATAAAAAATTAAATTTTAGAATTTCCCTAATTTTTCTGGTGGCAGTCCTTTTCATCAATTTTATCCCTTCAAAAAATTTGGTAAAATAAAATAATGAAAAAAATTCTCATTACCGGAGGTTGTGGGCTTGTTGGCAAATATTTAAATCTATTATTAGAAAAAGAAAAATATAATTTTTTTTCTTTCAGTAAAGAAGAAATGGATATAACTTGTAAGGAAAGAGTTTATGAAGTATTTAAAGAAATAAAACCTGATATAGTTATACATCTTGCTGCATTAACAGATGTTGATTTTTGTGAGATGAATCCTGAAAAAGCATTTAAAATTAATACAGAAGGAACAAAAAATATTGCAGAAATCTCAGATAATTTTAAATCTTTTATAATTTATTTAAGCACTGACTTTGTCTTTGATGGCAAAAAAAATTCTCCATATGATGAAAATGATATTCCAAATCCAGTAAATGTCTATGGAAAAAGTAAGTTAAAAGGAGAAGAATATGTTAAAAATTGTAAAAAAAGTTTAATAATAAGAACATCAAGAATTTTTGGTAAGAATGGAAAAAGTTTTGGGTGTAAATTACCTTATATTATGAAAGAAAAAAAAGAGATTTTTTTAACAAATGATATTATTAACTCTCCAACATATGCTTTTGATTTATCTGAGTGTATAATTAAGTTGATTGAAAAAAATATTTATGGAATAATAAATGTTTGTAATGATGGATGGTGTTCATGGTTTGAATTTGGACTAAAAATGAAAAATATTTTAAATTCAGATATAAAAATTAAAAGTATAAGTTTTGATGAATTCTCAAAAGTTTTCAATGTTAATGCAATAAGACCCAAATTTACTCCTCTTTCACTTAAACTGCTTAACTCTATAAATATAAAAATGAGAAATTGGGAAGAAGCACTTACCAATTTTTTAGATGAAATTACAAAGGAGTAAAATGAAAAAAGTAAAAATTGGGTTTATTGGATGCGGTAATTTTGCAAATATGGTCCATTACCCGTCATTAAGTGAAATGGAAGATGTTGAAATAGTTGGAATATGTGATATTGATAAGGAGAAATTAGAAAACACTTCTCAAAAATATAATATTGAAAAAAAATATATTGATTATAAAAAAATGTTTGATGAACTTGAACTTGATGGTGTTTATATAATTATGCCTCCTCACCAATTATATGATATAGTTATAGAAGCCCTTAAAAGAAAATTGAATGTTTTTATTGAAAAACCACCTGGAATTACTACATTTCAAACAAAAAATATGGCAATTTTATCAGAAAAAAATGATTGTAAGACAATGGTTGGTTTTAATAGGAGGTTTATACCTTTAATGAGGAAAGTTAGAAAAATTGTAGAAGAAAGAGGTCCTATAATTCAAGCAGTTTCTACATTTTATAAAAATATGTACCCTGATTTTCTCTATTATAATGGTGCAGTTGACATTTTAACATGCGATGCAATTCATTCTGTTGATATTTTAAGATGGTTATGTGGAGAAGCCAAAAATGTTAAAAGTATAATAAAATCATACTATTCAGATATACCTAATGCCTTTAATGCGATAATTGAATTTGAAAATGGTGCAACTGGTATTTTGCTTACAAATTGGACAGTTGGTAAAAGAGTTCACACTTTTGAATTACATTCTCTTGGAATAAGTGCATTTGTTGACTGTAATGATAAGGCGTTAATATATAGAGATAATAAAGAAGAACCTGAAATTTTATACTCTACTTCTGTTGCTGAAAGCGATAAATTACATAGATTTTACGGTTACTATAATGAAAATAGACATTTTATAGATTGTCTGAAAGAAAATAAACAACCTGAATGTAATTTTGCTGATGCAGTAAAAACTATGGAACTTGTAGATAAAATTTATCAAAACAATATTTCTATATAAAATGGAGGTGAAAAAATGAAAGAATTTGAAAAAGTTATGGAAGCAGTCAATTTTTTAAAAAGTAAAACTGATATAAAGCCAGAAATAGGAATTATTTTAGGAACTGGTTTAAGTGGTCTTGGAGAAAAAATTGAAAATAAAATTGTTATTCCATACAAAGATGTACCATATTTCCCTGTTTCAACTGTTGAATCACATCTTGGCAATTTGGTTTTTGGAAAACTCGGAAATAAAAATGTCGTTGCAATGCAGGGAAGGTTTCATCTTTACGAAGGATATACACCACATCAAGTTGTTTTTCCAATAAGAGTGATGAAATTTCTTGGAATAAATATTTTAATTGAGTCAAATGCTGCTGGAGGTTTAAATCCACTTTTCAATAAAGGAGACCTTGTTATAATAACAGACCATATAAATCTGACAGGACAAAATCCACTTGTTGGTGAAAATGATGAAAGATTTGGGCCAAGATTTCCTGATATGAGTTCACCATACTCTATTGAACTTATTGAAATTGCGGAAAAAGTTGGAATTGATGAAAAAATTCCTTTAAAAAAGGGAGTTCTTGTTGGACTTTTGGGGCCAAATCTTGAAACAAAAGCAGAATATAGATTTTTACGACTCATCGGTGCAGATATGGTATGTATGTCAACTGTTATAGAAGTTATTGCTGCCGTCCATCTTGGATTGAAAGTTTTGGGAATATCAGTCATCACAGATATGTGTCTTCCGGATGCATTAAAACCTGTATCCTTTGAGGAAATAGTTGAAGTTGCAAATTCTGCAGAACCTAAATTGACAAAAATAGTTGAAAAAGTTATAATAAATATATGAAAAAAATGGAAAGAAAAAAGAAAAAAATTACAATAAGATGTAGAAGATGTTTTATGACTGATAGTTATGAAATAGAAGAAGATGATAAGAAAAAGGAATATAAGTGTAAGCATTGTGGCGAAAAAATTTATTTAATAGATGAGATATAAAAACATAAAGATTAATAGGAGGGAGGTGAATAATAATTGGTTAACAATACAAATTTTGAAAAAATATTTAAACAATTTAAAAGGGAGGTAGAGAGAGAAGGAATTATAAAAGAAATAAAGGCACGGGAATTTTATGAAAAACCAAGTGAAATAAGAAAAAGAAAGAAAATGAGAAAATATAGGTCTCATCCACAAACACAGAAATAATAAAATGCCTTCCCAAATTTATACTATTTCTTTAAATTCAAGTATTGATTTTAATTTTTATTTAAAGGATATTGTTTTTGAGGATGTTAATAGAATAGAAAAAATAAGAGTTGACCCAGGAGGAAAAGGAATAAATATTACAAGAATGTTAAAAAAACTTGGCGAAAAAACAATCCCTATAACATTTATTGGGAAAAGAAATGGTAAATTTTATAAAGAACTTCTAAAAAAAGAAAAAATCAAGTTTATAATCTCTATTAAAATAAGTGAAGACCTAAGAAATATTTATAATTTTATCGCGGAAAAAAAAGTATTAAGATTTAATGAAAATGGCCCTAAAATTAAAAGGGAAGAATTGAAAAAGTTCTGGGAGGTTCTACTAAATTTAAAATTTAAAAAAGGTGATTTCTTGGTTATGTCAGGAAGTATTCCACCTGGAATTAAAAAAAATATTTATGGTGAAATAATTAAAAAAACAAAAAAATTTGATATTTACACTGTTGTTGATGCTGATGGAGAAATTTTAAAAGAAGCAATAAAAGAAAAACCATTTCTAATAAAACCAAACATAAATGAACTTCAAAGATGCATAAATAAAAAAATAGAAAGTTTTGGAGAGTTAAAAAATATTTGTTATAACCTTATAAATTTAGGTATATCAATCATACTTGTTACACTTGGAAAAAATGGAGCAATATTATTTACAAAAGAGAAAATAATTTATGGAAAACCACCAGAAATAAATTTTAAAAGTAGTATTGGTTGTGGAGATGCATTTTTAGCAGGGTTTTTATATAAATTTAAAAGGAATGAAAGTTATGAAAATTGTTTAAAATTTGCAGTCGCATGTGGTGCGAGCAAAGCAGAGGAAGAAGGGACAAGAATGCCATCTATATCTAAAATCAAAAAAAACTTAAATTATGTAAAAATTTATGAAAACTCACCTTTAAATTCTTCATTATTTGAATCAATTTTTTGCTAATTTATTTTCAATCCCAAACTTTTTATTTCAATTTTCCAGAAATTCTTTTATTTTTTCTTTTATATATGAAGTACAACTTTCTACATTTTTACCTTTTAATTCAATTTTATCAATAACTTTTCCTCCTTTTTCTTCAACAAGTTTTATAAACTCCTTCATTGCTCTATCTTTCAAAAAACCACTTCCATAAGTTGTAAAAAGAAAAACTTTTTTATCTTTTAATTCAATATTTTTAATAAAACTTCTAACATAAGGAGTTATTTTACCCGCCCATACAGGAGTTCCAATAAAAATTAAATCATAATTTTCTATATCTGGGACTTTTTCAATTTTTATAATATTTTTAAAAATTGCATAAAAACAATTTTCCCAAAAAGAACA
>Ga0197143_1002436_pt1 | contig 13701 bp, 10 predicted proteins | sample GBS70_MetaG_FD_148603 | JGI IMG/M metagenome (GOLD analysis project Ga0197143, IMG submission 148603) | Sediment microbial communities from Great Boiling Springs, Gerlach, Nevada, United States - GBS 70_MetaG | ecosystem: Environmental > Aquatic > Thermal springs > Hot (42-90C) > Sediment...
TATATTATGACTAAGATAAATATTTTATTTAGCTTATTATTTTTTATATTTTTAATTTCATTTTCTGTTTTAGCTAATCCTTCTTTAAATTTAAAGTTAAAATTATTAGAAAATCAAGTTTTGACTTACCAGCAAGCTAATTATTATTATATCCCGTATTTTCAAGTTAAAAAAGATTTTAATTCTCAAGAAAGGATAATTTTTAGTATAAAAAACCTAAAAGTTGATCATATTAATAGAATTTATACTAACGAATATACTATTGATACATTTATATCTCAAAATTTTAATCAAGATGCTTTAAACTTAATTAATAATTTTTTATTAAGGGGATTTAAGGTTATTTTTATTATGAAATCTAATTATGATCTTGTTTATTCTCCTGAAATAATTTATTTTTATGAAAAATTACCTGGTTATGAAAAAAATAAATCTCTTGTTCAAGATTTGAAATCAAATCAGTATTTTTTAAATATTGCTAAAAATAGCATTGAATGGATGAAGCCATTAGGTAATGGTGAGATTGTTTCAGAATATCAAAGTGGGTATATTAAATTTAATTTAAGAATAAATTATTCTTTTGCTGATTATAAAACTCTTAGCTTAAACAAAAGATTAACTGAGGTTAGTACGGTATTATATAAAGGTGAAGGAAGGGTTTTGGAGGTAGGTTCTAATATGGATTTATTAAAAGATTTAGAGCTAGTAGATTCTAAAGTAAATTGTTTTGAATACTATGAAAAAGATACTAATATACCTGTTTTACTTCAAAGAGAAATAAAAATGAAGTTTAATATTTTAGATCCTTCTTTAAGACAAGAGTTTTATAGAAAAACTGGAAACAAATATTTTGAATTCCAGTTATTAAGAACTTTGATGTTAGTTAGTATGTAAATAATTTATAGAGTTAGGGAAGGGAGAGGGTAAGAGATATGAAAGAGATAATAGTAGTAGGCGGAGGGTTAGCGGGATTAATGGCTACTTTAAGACTTGGAGAAAGAGGATTTAAAATAAAATTATTTTCAATAGTACCAGTTAAGAGGTCTCATAGTGTGTGTGCGCAAGGTGGTATAAATGCTGCTATTAATGCTAAGGGTGAAGGAGATAGTCCTTGGTTACATTTCTATGAAACTATATATGGTGGTGATTTTTTAGCGAATCAGGTACCTGTTTTAGGGATGGCGGAGTTAGCTCCTAAAATTGTTTATTTATTTGATAGAATGGGTGTACCTTTTAATAGGACACCTGAGGGGACTATAGATTTTAGGAGATTTGGTGGTACTTTATTTCATAGAACAGCTTTCGCAGGTGCTACTACAGGTCAGCAATTACTTTATGCTCTTGATGAACAAGTTAGAAAATTAGAAGTAGATCAAAAAGTTATTAAATATGAACCTTATCAGTTAATGAGATTAATAATATCAGATGATGGGGTTTGTAGGGGAGTAGTTGTAATGAATTTGTATAATGGTGAGGTTGAAGCTCATATAGCAGATGCTGTAATATTAGCTACTGGTGGGTTGGGTTATATCTTTAAAGAAAATACAAACAGTATAATAAATACTGGTTCTGCGGGTTCTATTGCTTATCAGCAAGGTGCATATTTTGCTAATCCTGAGTTTATACAGGTTCATCCTACTGCTATGAAAGGTTATGATAAGAATAGATTAATTTCAGAGAGTGTGAGAGGCGAAGGTGGTAGAGTTTGGGCTTATGATAGTAATGGTAGGAAAGTTTATTTTTTAGAGGAATGGTATCCTGGGTATGGGAATCTTGTTCCAAGAGATATTGCCTCTCGTGCTATTTTTAAAGCTGTTCATGAGTTAGGGTATCATACTGCTGAAGGTGAGCCTATGGTTTATTTAGATATAACTGAATTAGTTAAAGAGAAGGGGAAAGATTATGTTAAGTCTAAGTTAGGGGGGGTTTTAGAAATTTATGAAAAATTTACAGGAGTTGATCCTTATACTAATCCTATGAAAATATTTCCTGCGGTACATTATTCTATGGGGGGATTATGGGTAGATTATGACCAAATGACTAATATACCAGGATTATTTGCTATAGGTGAACAGGATTATCAGTATCATGGAGCTAATAGGTTAGGGGCTAATTCTTTACTTTCTTGTTTATATGCGGGCTATATTATGCCTAATATTATTGATAATTATGTAAAACAAGTGAGTAAGGATTATGATGAACAAAAATTAACTAAAAGATATATTGATGATGTTAGGGATGAATTAAATAAAATTAGAAATTTAAGAGGAAGTACAAATCCCTATAAATTGGCTGATGAATTTAGGACTGTTATGAGTAAATATGTAACTGTTATAAGGAGCCATGAGGGTTTAATTTATGCTTACAATTTTGTAAAAGAAGCTTTAAATCGTTATAATGATATAAATATATATGATAGTCAAAATTATTATGCTAATACTACTATATCTTATGTAAAGCAATTAAAGGATATGATGATTTTAGCATTAGCTATAATTAAAGGGGCTTTAGAAAGAAGAGAGTCAAGAGGGGCTCACTATAGAACCGATTATGAAAAAAGGGACGATAATAATTATCTTAAAACTACTAAAGCTAAATTTAATCCTAATACTTTAGAGCCTGAGATATCTTATGAAGAAGTAGATACGAGATTAATTCCTCCTCAAGAAAGGGAATATAAATCTAGTCATAAAGAAAAAATAGCAAAAGCTTTAAAGCTTTATGAACAAGCTAAACCTATTATTGAAAAGATAAATATTTATGCTAATTTTGTTTGATTTTTATTTTTGTAATGACATTTAAAAGTTAAAATTAATTATGTTGGGACTTATTCTGGTTATTAAATATTTTGTAATATTTGTTTTATTTTTAGATTTTGTATTTAATTTATTTTTTTGTTTTAAAAATAGGTTATTTATTTTTTTGATTTTTAAGTTTATTTTATTTGTTTTAAGTGTTTTAGTTTTTAATAATGAGTTGATGTTAATTTTATTGTTGTTGGTTAATTTAGGATTAAGTATGTTAATGGGATTTGCTTTTCAGCTTGAGTATAGATATTTTTTTACTAAGTATTATAAATTGGATACTTTTGAAGCTATGAAATTTTTAGGGGTTTCTGCTGAGGTTCCTATTAGTAAGTTTATAGATGAGTTAGTGGAAGCAGTTTTTGAGTTAAGTGCCAAGAAAATAGGGGCCCTTATTGTTATAGAAAGAAAAGTTTCTTTAGATTATTATATTTCAAATGGTTACTCTTTGATATCAGAAGTATCTTTAATAGTATTAGAAAGTATTTTTAATATGGGTAGTTTATTACATGATGGAGCGGTTATTATTAGGGATTATAAGATAGTTGCTGCTAAATGTTTTTTACCTATGGATACTTCAAATAATATTGATTTTTCATTAGGTGCTAGGCATAGGGCTGCTATCGGGATAACTCAAAATACGGATGCTATTGCTATTGTTGTTTCTGCTACTAATGGGTATGTATCTTATGCTGTTGATGGTAAAATGTTTTATAATGTAGATGCTCAAAAACTTATTGAATATTTACAAAAAGATTTAGTTTATAATAAAATTGATTTTAATAAATTACACAGGTTAGCTGATAAAAAATAGTTTTAAAAATAATTTAAAATAAGAGGATTAATGGGAAGTAAATAGAATAATAATAATGAGTTGATCAAATAAAAAGGGGGATATTAGTAGATGGCAAGGAAGAAAAAACAAAAATTAGTATCTTCTACAGGAGTAGCCCATATTCATTCTACTTTTAATAATACGATAATAACGATAAGTGATGAAAATGGTAATACTATAAGTTGGGCTAGTGGGGGTACTGTTGGATATAAAGGCTCTCGTAAGAGTACTCCTTTTGCAGCTCAGTTAGCAGCAAGGCAGGCGGCAGAAAAAGCTATAAACGCTGGTCTAAGAGAGGTTAAAGTTATAGTTAAAGGTCCTGGGATGGGAAGAGAAGCTGCTATTAGGGCTCTTAAAGCTGCAGGATTAGAAATTAGTGATATTAAAGATGCTACTCCTATACCTCATAATGGATGTAGGCCTCCTTCAAGAAGAAGAGTTTAAAGTTTAGCTAATTATTTAAAATATGAAGAATTTAAAATATGAAGATAAACAAAAGAGGTCTTAAAAAGCTAATTTTAAGTTCCAGATTACAGGAAACCTTTTTAAAAATTTATTTTTTAACCCGATGTTAAATATAAGCTTAGGTAATTGGTAAAGTAAAAGTGTTAATTTTTAAGATGTATATATATTATGTTTTTTGAGAATAAAGCAAGTAAAGGATTAAAATTTAGACATTTTATATTATTTCCGCTCATAGCAAGAGAAGCGGAATATAAATTTCTCTTGCTTTTATCTAAAAATGAAAGGGTGTTATGGGTAGATATATAGGACCAGTTTGTAAATTATGTAGAAGAGAAGGAATTAAATTATATCTTAAAGGAGAAAAATGTTATACTGAAAAATGTCCATTAGAAAAGAGGAATTATCCACCAGGACAACATGGGTTTGTTAAAAGAAGACCTAAATTAACTACTTATGGCTTAAGATTGAGAGAAAAACAAAAAGTTAAAAGAATATATTGGGTTAGTGAGAATTTATTTAGAAAATATTTTACAGAAGCTAAAAGATTAGCAAGATTAGGTAAAGGATTTACTGGATCTAATTTGATGAGGATTTTAGAAAAAAGATTAGATAATGTATTATATAGATCTAATTTAGCTGTTTCTAGATTACAAGCAAGACAATTAATTACTCATAATTTTGTTAAAGTTAATAATACAAAAGTAGATATACCTTCTTACTTGGTTAGAGTTGGAGATGTTATTCAATTAGAGCATAAAGCTTTAAATGTTATTAAACCTTATTTAGAAAGCTCTAATAAGTTAAATGTTCCTTCGTGGCTAAATGTTAATTTAGATAATTTAGTCATTAAAATTGTAAGGGAACCAGAAAGAAGTGATATTGAATATCCAATTGAAGATAATTTAATAGTAGAGTTCTATTCAAGATAGTATATTATATTCTTAGTGTGATCTTTTATTAAGGTAAGGAGGTTTTAGAAGATGTTAATTATGAATGAAAGTATGAAAGCGGGTACTTTAGTATTAGAACCTACCTATGGTAGATTTTTAATAGAGAATTTACCTAAAGGAATGGGGATAACCTTAGGAAATACTTTAAGAAGGATTTTACTATCTTATATTCCTGGTGCTGCTATTTTTTATGTTAAGTTTTCTAATGTTGTTCATGAATATGAATCTATTGAAGGTATAAAAGAAGATCCTATAGATATTATTCTAAATCTTAAAGGCGTTAGATTCAGGTACGATAATAAGGAGTCGTTTGTTAAGGTATTTTTAAGTGTAAGAGGTCCTGCTCAGGTTTTAGCAAAGGATATAAAATGTCCTGAAAGAGTTAGTGTTATTAATAGAGATCATTATATAGCTACTATTACTACTAATACTACGTTAGAGTTTGAAGCTGGAGTTATGGTAGGAATTGGGTATGTGCCTGCCGAAGATCACGTTTTTCCTCCTGAAATTCCTGCTACTATTGGGTATATTAAAATAGATAGTATATTTTCTCCAATTGTTCAAGTTAATTATTATACAGAACCTGAAAGAAAAGGAGAAAAAATTACTTCAGAAAAGTTATATTTAGAAATTTGGACTGATGGTAGTATTACTCCTAAGGAAGCTCTTTCTAAAGCTTTATTTATTATTAAAGATTATAACGATAAACTTATTAGCGAATATGCTGTTTCTCAAGAATTAATTACTAACACTACGGTATCCTTAAGATCTACTGCAAATGTAAATAATTTAACTTTAAAGGATTTAAATTTATCTTCTAGGGCTTTAAATGCTTTAAAAAGAATTGGCATTAATACTCTTGAAGAATTATTGAATTATTCAGAAGATGATTTATTAACTGTTAGAAATTTAGGTGGTAAATCTTTAGAAGAAATAAAAGAAAAATTAAAAGAACTTGGTTTATCTCTTAAAAAAGTATAAAATATCTTTTTAATTTATTTTTTAAAAGAAATTATTTATTAAAATTAAAGTGAAAGTTTAAAATATAAAAAAATGCTGTGTGTAAATTAGAATAAAGATTTAGAATAACTGAAAATTAAAACTTAAGAAATGATTAACTTGATGATTGAGAAGAATAGAGGGTAATTGTCCTTAATATAAAATGAGATTTTCAAGTATTTTGATTTTCAATTATTTTAAAGGTAGAGATTTTTATTTTTAAAGGAGGGGAGTAGTAGGATGTTTTTTTTGAAAAAAAGATCATGGATAAATCTAAGTGTTTTTCTAATTATTATTTTACTTATTATTACTTTATTTAATAAGTCAGTTTTGGCTGAATCTAATGTAGATCTATATAATAAAAAAATTTCTTCTAATGCTTCGATAAATTCTAAAAAACAAGTATTAATTTCTGAAAGTTCTAGTATAAATATAAAGGATTTTTTAATAAAAGCTAAAAAGCAAGATGGTTTATTAAATATTTATAGCTATAATAATCAATTTTTTATTGAATTACCTAAGGATAAACTGAATAAATTATTTTATTCTTATTTATCAGTTTCAAAAGGTATTGGTATTTATCCTTTTTTAGGGGGGTTGACTCTACCTATTTTTAACTATGATTATTCTGTTGCTGTTTATTTTGATATAGATAAAAACATAGAATTAAAGGATAATGATTCGGTTAAACTTTATTTAAAATTGAAGAATTTAAAATATAGGAATGATTCTTTAAATACTTGGGCTGATAAATTATTAGACAAATCCTACTCTGATTCTTTAATTTTGGTAGCTAATTCAATATATTACGATGGAAAATTTTATATAAATGCCGATAATTTCTTAAATATTAATTTTTTACCTTTTTCAAAGGAATTTTTAAAAACTATGGTTATTAAATCTTTTAAAATAGAAAATATTTCTTCTTTTCCTAAAAATATCAACGTAAAAATTTCATATACTATTGATTTTAATAATCCAAGGCTTTATAATTATTTAAATAATATAGAAGGTAATATAGTAGAATTAAATTGGGGGATATTTGTTAATGATAACAAAGATTATCAAAAGAGGGAATATGATAAGAGAGTAGGTTATTTTGCTACTACTTATGCTGATGTTTCTAAATTAAAGGGTGATGATGGATATAGAACTATTAAAAGATATATTAATAGATGGGATCTTTCAAATGGTAAAAAAATAACTTATTATATAGAAAATACTTTTCCTACTGAATATAGGGAAGTAGTAAAAGAAGGAATATTAGAATGGAATAAAGCTTTTAATAAGATAGGTTTTAATGACCCTATTGAAGTTAAGATTCAGGAGGATAATGCTTCATGGGATCCTGAAGATATAAGATATACTACTATAAGGTATCAAGATAATAGTGTTAGTGCTTTTGCGATTGGTCCTTCAGTTGTTGATCCTGTTACTGGAGAGATTGTTGATGCTGATATTGTTTTTTATGCACCTATGCTTAGAGTTATTAATTCTTATTATGATCTAAGTTGGGAAGTTTTTGCTATTGAGGCATTAAAAGCTCAATATGATCCGTTTTATAAATTTTATTATGATTTGTTTTATTTTAAAAAAGCTTTTAGTATAAATGATCTTATTAAAGAATTAAGTAATTTTTTGAATAATTTAGAGAATTTAAAGAATAATGAGATTTATAGGAATACCTGTGTATATGCTTCAGAAAAAACTCAAGATTCTATTATAGCATTAACTGCTATTGCTATTGATAATCCTGTTAAATATTCTAATTTAAAGGATAAATTAGTAAAGGATTATATTAAGGATGTAATTATTCATGAAGTAGGCCATACTTTGGGTTTAAGACATAACTTTAAAGCTTCTTCTTTTGTAAATGAAAAACAATTGTTAGATCCAAATTATACTTCTAAAAATGGGATTTGTTATTCTTGTATGGACTATAATCCAGCTAATTTACATTTTATAAATAATAAACCTTATTATACTAATGATATATTTATGACTACTATTGGCTATTATGATTATTTAGCAATAGAATATGGTTATAAGGATGCTGATAAGAAGGAGTTAGAAAGAATAGCAAAAGAAGCTGGTAAATATTATGGACCTGATGAAGATTTATTTTCTTTAGATCCTAATATAAGGAAATTTGATTTATCTTCTGACTCTTTAAATTGGACATATCAAAGCTCTCTAATTAATAATTATATTTTAAATAATTCTGTTTATAAGCTATCCAAATCGGGTAAATCTTATGATTTGATTTATCTAGCTAATTATAATGCTATCAATAAAATTTTAACAACTAGATTTGAAAATTTAATTTATTATAATTTTGGTAAACATATTAGTAGGAGTTTTGTTAATGATGTAGATTATCCTCCCGTTAGTTATATTGATCTAAAGAATGTTTATAAAATTAATAATATTGTTTTAAAAGATATAGTTTCTAAGGATTTATTGATAAATAAAAATGTATTACAGAATTCTATTTTATTGGGAGATTATGAGTGGGGTAGTAGATCAGTTTTTACTAAAAGTATATTAGGCAATGCTTATCTAATTGATAGAATTTATAGATTATTATCTATGTTGGTATTAGTTTTACCTAATCCTTACTTAACTGAGAGGGAGTATTATGAAAACAATAGTGTTTTAAAGAAAAATTTATATAGTTTATATTATTCTATGTTTAATGATTTTAAAGGAGATAAGGAAATTAGTCTAATTAGAAAACAGAATATAGAGGACTTTATATATCTATTAGTTTTATTGGGTGGATATAATACTAAGCAAGTAGGAACCGCTTTTGCTTTAAATATGTCTGTTTTATCATCTTCGGTTTATAGGGATTCTATTTTTGATATAATTTCTAAAGTGGAAGTAAAATTAGATCAAGTAATTAATGATAAAAAGTCATTAAATGAGAATAAAATTTTTGCTAAAAGATTAAAGAAATATTTAGATTTAGCTTTTAGGAATAATGGAGTAGAAAAGTAAGTAACTAAAACAAATGTATTGGAAAAGGGGGATATTATGAGTGAATTATTAAGGATAGATGAGTTATCTACTATAATAAAGCAGCAAATTGAGAAAAATAAGGATTTATTATTAGAGCAGCAAGAAATAGGAACTGTTATACAGATTGGTGATAATGTTGCTCAAATTTACGGATTAAAATCTGTTAAATATGGTGAGATTGTAGATTTTGGTGATGATAGATATGGCTTGGCTTTTGATTTACAGGAAGAAAGTGTTGGAGTTATATTATTGGGTTCTTATAGTGATATACATGAGGGTAATATTGTTAAGAAAACTAATAGGGTATTAGAGATAGGTTGTGGAGAGGAATTAATTGGTAGGGTAGTTGATCCATTAGCAAGACCTTTAGATAATAAAGGTGAGTTAAAATTAGAAGCTTTAAGACCATTAGAAGCTTTAGCACCTGGGGTTATTGATAGACAACCAGTTAATGAACCTTTATATACTGGCATAAAAGCTATTGATATGTTAATACCTATTGGTAAAGGACAAAGGGAATTGATAATTGGCGATAGGCAAACAGGGAAATCTTCTTTAGTTATAGATACTATTATTAATCAAAAAGGGAAAGATGTTATTTGTATATATGTTTCTATAGGTCAGAAAGCTTCCTATGTTTCTTATGTAGTTGAAGAATTAGAGAAATATGGTGCAATGGATTATACAATAGTGGTATCTACTACTTCTACGGATGCTCCTTCATTACTTTATATTGCTCCTTATGCGGGTTGTGCAATGGGGGAATATTTTATGTATAAAGGGAAACACGTTTTAATTGTTTATGATGATTTAAGTAAGCATGCTAAAGCTTATAGAGAGATAGCGTTATTACTAAGGAGACCTCCTGGTAGAGAAGCTTATCCTGGAGATGTTTTTTATTTACATTCTAGGTTATTAGAGCGTGCTGCTAAATTAAGTGATGAGTTAGGTGGAGGTAGTTTAACTGCTTTACCTATTATTGAAACTCAATTAGGTGATGTTTCTGCTTATATTCCTACTAATGTTATTTCTATTACAGATGGTCAAATTTATTTAGATACTAATTTATTTAATAGAGGGTTTAGGCCTGCTATAGATGTAGGGTTATCAGTTTCTCGGGTTGGTGGTGCTGCTCAAATTAAAGCAACTAAACAAGTAGCAGGGCAATTAAAACTTGATTTGGCTATGTTTAGAGAATTAGAAGCTTTTACTAAGTTTGCTTCTGAATTGGATGAAGCTACTCAAAAACAAATAAGAAGAGGGCAAGCCCTTATGGAACTATTAAAACAAGATCTTCATCAAGTTATGCCTATTGAAGAGCAAATATTGTCTATTTTTGTTGGTACTAAAGGATTCTTAGATGATTTACCTCTTAATCTTATTAAAGAATTTGAAAAAGAATGGATTGAATATTGTAAAGCTAATAAGAAACATATTATAAAGGAGATAGCCGATAAAAAGGAATTATCTAAAGAATCTTTAGCTGAATTGGAAGAAACCGCGGCTTTGTTTAAACAAAAGTTCCTATTATCCAGAAAAGAAGCTACAGGAGTTAGTATTAGTATTAGTTAATTTTTTACAAAAAAAGATTTATTGAAAAAATCCTTGAAAAATTAAATAGAATTATAATATTATGAAAAAAAGAATTTGTTTATTAGGAAGTACTGGATCCATTGGTATACAAACGGCTCAGGTTATTTCTGAGTTTTTGGATAAATTAGAATTAGTTTCTATTGCAAGTTATGGTAAGAATATTAATATTGTTTTAGATCAAATAAAGAAGTTTAATATAAGGAAAGTAGCTATATTTAATGAGCAAGATGCTTCAAAATTAAGAGAGATAGTTGGTAATGAAGTAAAGGTTTTATCGGGAATAGAGGGTTTAATTGAGTTGGTAATTGATGAGGAGGTAGATATAGTAGTTAGTGCGATAGTAGGGTTTATTGGATTAATTCCCACTTATGAAGCTGCTAAAAAGTTAAAAAGAATAGCTTTAGTTAATAAAGAATCATTGGTTGTTGGAGGACATCTTTTTAAACCATATTTAAATAATATTATTCCAGTGGATAGTGAGCATAGTGCTATTTTTCAAGCTTTAGAAGGTAATAGGGATTACTTAAAAGAGATTATATTAACTGCTTCTGGGGGACCATTTCTTAATTTACCTTATGAGAAGTGGGAGGATATTACTTTAAATGATGCTTTAAAACATCCAGTATGGAGGATGGGGGCTAAAATAACTATTGATAGTGCTACTTTAATGAATAAAGCACTTGAAATTATTGAAGCTTATTTTTTATTTAATATTGATTACCATAACATAAAGGTTATTATTCATCCTCAGAGTATTGTACATTCTTTTATTGTTTTGAAAGATAATTCTTATTTAGCTCAGCTGGGATTACCTGATATGAGACTACCTATTCTATATAGTTTAAGTTACCCCCAAAGATGGGAAAATAATTTTCCTAAATTGGACTTAGCTAAAGTAGGTAATTTAACATTTCAAGAGGTACCTTCTAAATTTAGGGCAATCAATTTAGCTTATAGTGTATTATCAAAAGGCGGAATTTATCCAGCGATATTTAATGCTGCTAATGAAGAAGCGATCAATTTGTTCTTAGAACAAAAAATTAAATTTATAGATATAGTTAAGTTAGTTGAAGATGTTTTGTCTATGTTTTCTGATAAAAATATTGAGAATCCAAGTATAGATGAATTAAGATATTATGATAGTTGGGCTAGAAATAATGTAATTAATTTAGCAGTAAAATCCAAGATTTTTTATTCATAAGGGCTTTTTTTATATAAGTTATATTTTTTTAATATATAATATTTTTTAAGTATATTTTTAACTATATTTTTTAAGGGGGTTAAGGTTAATGAGTATTATGAGGGTTAGGTTTGCTCCTTCTCCTACAGGGTATTTACATATAGGTGGTGCTAGGACTGCTTTATTTAATTATTTACTTGCTCGTAAAAATAATGGAAAATTTATTTTAAGAATAGAGGATACTGATTTTGAAAGATCTAAAAAGGAGTATGAAGATGTTATAATAAGAGATTTAAAGTGGTTAGGTATAGACTGGGACGAGGGCCCTGATGTTGGTGGCGATTATAAACCTTACAGGCAATCTGAAAGATTAGAAATATATAAGAGATATGCTGATAAATTAATAGAAGAAGGTAAAGCTTATTATTGTTATTGTACAGAAGAAGAATTAGAAATTCAAAGACAATTACAATTAAAAGAAAAAAAACCACCTATTTACGATAGAAGATGTTTAAACTTAATTTCTAAGAAAAAGCAAGAGTATGAATTAGAAGGGAGAAAACCTTCAGTTAGATTTTTAGTACCTTATAAGCAATTAGAATTTCAAGATTTGATACATGGGAAATTATCAATTGATACAAAGTTAGTTTCTGATCCGATAATCTTAAAGAGTAATGGAGTTCCTACTTATAATTTTGGCGTGGTTATCGATGATCATTTAATGAATATAACTCATGTAATAAGAGGAGATGAACATTTGGATAATACTTATAGACAATTATTAATATATGAGGCTTTATCTTGGGAACCACCATTTTATGGACATATTCCAATGATATTAGCTCCTGATAGATCTAAATTATCTAAAAGACATGGGGCTACTTCTGTTGAAGAGTTAAAAAAATTAGGCTTTGTAAATAAAGCTGTTATTAATTATATTTCACTATTAGGTTGGTCTCCTAAAGATAATACAGAAATAATGCTAATAAATGAAATTATACAAAAATTTGATTTATCTGGTGTTTTGGATCATCCCGCAGTTTATGATATTGAAAAAATGAAATATTTTAATCATTATTATATAGCTAATATACTCAAAGATGATGAAATTTTAGAAGCTTTAAACAAATTAGAAAAATTAAATGAAATTAAATATAATTTAGATAATAATTTAAAATTAGAGGTAATAAAATTAGAAAAGTCTAGAGTATATTTATTAACTGACTTTTTTGAATTATTTGATATAATTCAAAATGAACCTGTTTTAGATGAAAAAATTTTAAATGACTTAAATACTATTGATAAAAATATTTTTGAATTAATTATTAATTCGTTAAACAATTTTGAAAATTATGATAATATGGATAAAATAAGGGATTATTTAAAGGATGTTGCTAAAAATAATGGATTAAAAATTGGTTTAGTTTATAAGCCAATAAGGTTGTTATTAACTGGGAAGCATGAAGGACCTGAGTTACCTAAAATTATATACTTATTAGGTAAAGAAAAAACTATTAAAAGAATTAACAAAATTAAAGAATTTGTATAAATATTTGTAAGTAAATAATTTTCAAGAAATCTGTAAGTAAGTTAAATAGCTAATATTGAAGGTTCTAATTTATCTAATTTTAGCTTTTACTCTTTTAGTTTTAAGAGCTGAAATTAATTGGATTACGTGTTTTTATTGTTTTAGCTTAGTATTGAATTAATAATATTTAATAATTTTTTGGATTCATTTTCATAGTTAAAGATTTTAGCAGCTTTATTTGAGTTTTCTTTGAATTTTTTTATATTTTCTTTATTAAATAGTTCTAAAGTTTTTGCTAAAGATTCAGGGGTATAATCTTGTGATAT
>Ga0197143_1002437_pt1 | contig 13697 bp, 10 predicted proteins | sample GBS70_MetaG_FD_148603 | JGI IMG/M metagenome (GOLD analysis project Ga0197143, IMG submission 148603) | Sediment microbial communities from Great Boiling Springs, Gerlach, Nevada, United States - GBS 70_MetaG | ecosystem: Environmental > Aquatic > Thermal springs > Hot (42-90C) > Sediment...
CGCGCGTGCACGCCAGTAGAAACCACCACTGCTGTGCAGTATTTAGCTGTGTGCATGGGATGCCCGTCCCACGCAGCCGCGCCCGCTGCTCAGGCTTCAGCGAAGCATACGACTGCAACGCGAAGACAGCTCCCTCCTCGGGTCTCGGCGCAATTCCGCCCCTATCGAACGACTAATAGTAAAGGGAGTTTCTCTGCTCCCAGCTGAGAACAGCGAACTCCGCGCGCTCGTCCAGTGTTAGTATGCCACGCCGATTCGGCTTGGACAGCCAGCGCTGCAGGGTCGGGTGTTGGAGGTCGTTTTCGCGCGCCTGTTCGCGGGAACGGCTTTCGATAACCACCCACCCAGCGTCGCTCAGCTGAGCCCGATAGCCAAACGCCTTGAGAAGCGGCTGGGACCTGTACCAGTCTTGCGGTGAGCGCGAGCGATAACTCTCCAGTCCTGCAAAATCAGCGAGCTGGGCTGTAGGAGATTGTATTCCGCAACCAGCGGCGCATCCGTTGCCTCCGCCATCTGCACCATCAGCTCCGAGAGCCACTGGAACCAATCGCCGTCGACGCATGGCTCGCGAAACGCTTTGAGCGTGCGGGATAGCGTAGGATAACTCGTAGGCAGCGTCGGCTCGGACTCTGGACTCGGCAACTCCAGGTCTGGCTCGCCAGAGGAGGTTCGCACCAGTCAGCGAATCTCCTGCCTATGATAAGGTGGACGATGACAGGGTTGAGCAGCGGTTGGGAGGGTCGGCTGGTGATTTACGGCGTCTGTCCCAGTATCACGCGCAGGTACTGCTCGGCAACCGCCTCCACACGAAACTGCTCCAGCCACGCCGCAGGCGCAAGAGCCACCTGACCCGACAACGCCCGCACAATCGCCTGCGCCATCGCCTCTACATTGTCCACAGGCACCAACGCCCCATACCGACCGCCATCCAAAATCTCCCACGGACCACTCGGACAATCCGTACTCACCACAGGACACCCACACGCCATCGCCTGGATCAACACATTCGGCAACCCCTCGTACCGCGACGACAACACAAACACCCCCGCCCGACGCATATACCGAAACGGGTTCGGGTCAAAGCCCGGCAAATCCACATCGGCAGCAACGCCCAGTTCTGCGGCGAGCCGTTCCAAGTGTGGGCGTTCGGGACCTTCGCCGAGAATGACCAGCCGTGCAGGCGTCTGCTGGCGCACGCGGGCAAAGGCGCGCAGGAGCGTATCGTAGCCCTTGAGTGCGACCAGTCGTCCTGCTGCCAGCACCACAGGCGGCTGGTTGGGTTGGAACCAGGGATGCTCAACGGGCGCGTCGGCTTTGGCGTAGAGGGCGGCGTCGATGACGGGGTTGTAGATGACGGTGAGTTTGGGTTTGAGTTGCGGGATGAGGTTCAGCAGGTCTTGGGCGACGCCTTTGGAGACGGCGACCACCGCGTCGGCACGGGGATAGAGCCATCGGGTAGCCACGCGCGTGAGCCAGTGTTTCACAGGATGCATCGGGTACCAGCGAAGCGCGTGGCTAAGCGTCGTCGCCTCGCGAATCACGATGCGTACGGGAAGAGCGGTCAACGAACGCGCCAACAGGGGCGTAAGGTTGAAAATCGTACTCAGCAGGTTGGTAGAGCGCAGCGTGCGTATCGCACGCGCCAGGGCGGGCGCTGCCAGCAATCGTCGCGGAGTATGCAGGTCGTGAATGGCGACCCGAGGATGTATCTCCTGCGGACAGGCTTCTCCGACCCAGCCGACAATAAGATCCACTGGGTACCCCTGAGCGGCGTAGTAGTTTGCTAAGGTGATTATCACACGCTGCGCGCCGCCTTGGCTTAGGTCGGGAAGGAAGAAAGCCAACCGTTGCGCCATAGGTATAGATTACCCATCCAGAGGTTGCGACGCGGTTAGCCGTTCCAGCGCCCAGCGTGCCGTCTCGCGCAGGATGGGGTCGTCGTGTTGGCAGTAGCGTTCGATGAGGGGGCGCAGGGCGGGGTCGCCTTTGTTGCCCGCCACAATCAGCGCGTTGCGGATTAGCCCGCGCCACTTGGCGCGTTTGATAGCGCTGCCACGGAACCGCTCGGCGAACTGCGCCTCGTCCATCGTCAGAATCTCGTGCAGGCGCGGCAGGGCACGGGGCTGAAAGCGCGGCTCGCGAGTCGGCTGCGCCCGCAGTGGCTGGTGCGCACGCGGACGGTTGAACGGGCACACCTCCTGGCAGATGTCGCACCCAAACAGCCACTCGCCCATCGGCGCGCGATACGCCTCAGGAATCGAGTCGCGCAGTTCGATGGTCAAGTAGCTGATGCACTTGCGGGCGTCCAGCACATACGGCTCGGTCAGCGCGCCTGTCGGGCAGGCATCCAAGCACAGCCGGCAGGTTCCGCACCCACCAGTTGCAGGCGCGTCGTACTCCAGCTCCAGCGTCAGCAGCAGCACGCCGAGAAAGAAGTACGACCCGCGCTGGGTGTTGATGAGGCAGGTGTTCTTGCCGTACCAACCCAGCCCCGCCAGCCACGCGAGGTCGCGCTCCAGCACAGGCGCGGAATCGACGCACACGCGCCCCCGCACATCGGGCACAACGGCTTGAATTGCGCTGAGCAGCGTCTCCAGCTTCTCGCGGATGACCTGGTGATAATCGTCGCCGAGCGCGTAGCGAGCGATGCGGTAGTCTGTGTCGGGTAGCTCGGCGGGCGCGTAGTTTAGTCCAACGACCACCGCGCTACGGGCGTCGGGCAACAGTTCGGCGGGGTTGATGCGCAAATGCGCCGTGCGCTCAAGGTACTCCATCGCCCCCGCGTAGCCCTGCGCCAGCCAAAGCAAAAACGACTCGGCGTGCGGCGGCGGCTGCGCAGGCGCAATCCCCACCAAATCGAAGCCCAAGGCACGCGCATACGCCTTAATCCACTCAGACACCACAAGGAGGGTACCTGATGCGGGTAAAATACGCGCATGACACCGCTCGCGTATCTGAAGCAGCAGCTGGGCGCGCTGCCGTGCGAGGACGCGCTAACCGCCTACCAACAGTGGTGGGTGACCACAGGGCGCGCGCTTTCGGAGACCATCGACCGCTGGGGCACGCCGACCCTGCGCCAACACGACCGCTACGGACAGCGCGTCGACGAGATTCTCTTGCCTGCAGGCTACACCGAACTGGTGCAGGAAGGCTACAAACATGGCGTCGTGTGGCGCGTGATCGAGCAGCAGGATTGGACCGCCAGTTTCGCGCTGGGCTACCTCACGGCGTACTACGACCCAGGACTGTATTGCCCCCACACGGTGAGCCTCTCGACTGCTGTGCCGCTGCTGAAGTATGGGACGCCCGCGCTGCAGGAACGCTACCTGACACCGATGTTGCGCCGGGACGGCGCGGCGTGGCAGGGCGCGACTTGGATGACCGAGGTCGGCGGGGGATCAGACCTCGGCGCGAATGTGCAGACGGTCGCTGTGCCCGACGGCGATGCCTACCGCCTCACGGGCGCAAAATACTTCTGCAGCAATGTGCGGGCGGAGTTGGCGGTGGTCGCGGCGCGTCCACAGGGTGCGCCCAGCGGCGTGCGCGGGCTTGCGCTGTTCCTCGTGCCCCGCTATCGCGAGGACGGCAGCCTGAACTTCACCATCCGCCGCATCAAAGACAAAATCGGCACGCGCGCGGTCATCACAGGCGAAGTTGACCTGCACGAGAGCGTCGGCTACCTGCTGGGCAGCGCGGAGGCGGGCATCTACCTGATTCTGGAGGTGCTGAACATCTCGCGCGTGGCGAACAGCGTCGGCAGCGTCGCGCTGATTCAGCGTGCGCTGGACGAGGCGGAGTCGTTCGCGCGGGGGCGCATCGTGTTCGGCAAGCCGCTGGCGGAGCAGCCGCTGATGCGCACGCAACTTGCCCGCTGGCGCGACACGCTTGAGAGCGCGTTCGCCCTCGCGTGGGAGCCTGTGCGCCTGCTCGCCGAAGTGTGGGCGCAAACGCCGCCCTACAGCCCGCGCTACCACCTGTTCCGCCTGCTGACCCACCTCGCGAAATACTGGACGGCGGAGCAGGCGGTGCAAGCCGCCAAGTGGTGCATGGAGGTTCACGGCGGCGCGGGCGTGCTGGAAGAGTACGGCGTCGAACGGCTGCTGCGCGAGGCGATGGTGCTGCCCATCTGGGAAGGCGGCAGCCACCGCCAGATGCTCGACGCGCTGGAGGCAATCCAACGGCGCAACGCAGGCGCCCTGCTGCTGGAACACCTCGCGCCCTATGCTGACCCCGCCGAACTGCACGAGTGGCGCGCGCGCCTCGACGCCTACCTGCAGCAGCCGCCCGACGCACAGGAAGCCCATCTGGAGACGCTCATCCCGCCGCTGGCGGAGTGGGTCGCACACACGCTGCGGAGGCGTGCCGTGTAAGGTATAATTGGCGCACCTATGGCGCACAACTACCGAGACACACTCCACCTACCGAAGGACGAGCACACCATTCCGATGCGGGCGAACCTGCCCGAACAAGAGCCGCGCTGGCAAGCGTTCTGGCGCGAGATCGACCTGTACGGCAAGATGCTCGCCAAGCCCGCTCCCAACGGCGACTTTATTCTGCACGACGGACCGCCTTACTCCAACGGCGACATCCACATCGGGCACGCGCTCAACAAAACGCTCAAGGACATCGTGGTGCGCTCCTACTGCATGCGCGGCTACCGCACGCCCTATGTGCCCGGCTGGGACAATCACGGCATGCCCATCGAGAACGCCGTGAGCAAGGAGTTTCTCGCGCGGGGCGAGAAGCCCGACAAGGCGACTCTGCGCCGCGCATGCCGCGAATACGCCCAGCACTTCGTTCAGGTGCAACGCGAGCAGTTCCAGCGCTTAGGTCTGGTCGGCGAGTGGGATAACCCCTACCTCACGATGGACTATGCCTTTGAGGCGGGGATTGTGCGCATCTTCGGCGAGTTGGTGCAGCGCGGCTACATCTATCGCGGGCTGCGCCCCACCCTCTGGTGCCCCACTTGCCAAACCGCGCTTGCCGACGCCGAGGTGGAGTACGCACCGAAGGTCTCCGACTCGATCTATGTGGCGTTCCCTGTGGTCAAGCCACCCGCCGACGCGCCCGCGACGGAGAACCTGCGTATTCTGATTTGGACGACCACGCCGTGGACGATACCCGCGAACCTCGCGCTGGCGGTGCATCCCGAACTGGAGTACGCCTATGTGCAGGTGGACGGCGCGGTGTACCTGCTGGCGCATCGGCTGGTCGCCCCGACGATGGAGGTGTTCGGCATCCGCGACTACACCGTGCTGGGCACGACAACAGGCGCGCACTTGGAAGGCGCGGTCGCCCGCCACCCGATTTTCGAGCGCGAGTCGCCCGTCGTGCTGGCGGACTATGTTTCGGCGGACGAGGGCACGGGCGTGGTGCATACGGCGCCGGGGCACGGCGCAGAGGACTTTGCGACGGGCAAAAAGTACGGGCTGCCCGTACTGTGCCCTGTGGACGCCGCAGGCGTGTTCACCGACGAGGCGGGTGAGTTCCGCGGGCTGCCCATCACGCCCGACGGCAACCGCGCCATCATCGAGCGGCTGAAGACGGTCGGCGCGCTGCTGCACTACGAACCGTACCACCACAACTACCCGCACTGCTGGCGGTGCGATACGCCGCTGATCTTCCGCGCCACCGTGCAGTGGTTTATGAGTATCGACCACGCGGGGCATCGCGAGCGCGCCCTCGAAGCGATTCGGGGCGTGCGCTGGATTCCCCCCGAAGGCGAGGCGCGCATCACCGCGATGGTGCAGAACCGCCCCGACTGGACGCTAAGCCGTCAGCGGGCGTGGGGCGTCGGTATCCCCGCGTTCTACTGTGAGGCGTGCGGCGAGGTGATTCTGCAGCCCGACTTGATTGAGCGCGTGGCACAAATCATCGAGCGCGAAGGCTCCGATATATGGTTCACGCACCCCGCCGACTACTTCCTGCCCGACGGCTTCGCGTGTCCCAAGTGCGGCGCAACCACCTTCCGCAAGGAGACCGATGTGCTGGATGTGTGGTTCGATTCGGGCAGTACGCATCGGCTGGTGCTGGAGACGCGCCCGAACCTGCGCTGGCCCGCCGACCTTTACTTGGAAGGCTCCGACCAGCATCGCGGGTGGTTCAACTCCAGCCTGATGATTGCCATCGGCACACGCGACGCCGCGCCCTACCGCACCGTGCTGACGCACGGCTTCGTGCTGGACGGCGAAGGGCGCAAGATGAGCAAAAGCGAGGGCAATGTCGTCAGCCCGCTGGAGGTCATCCAGAAGATGGGCGCGGATGTGTTGCGCCTGTGGGTCGCCTCGTGCGAATACTTCGAGGATGTGCGCCTCTCGGACGAAATTCTCAAGTATGTCGCCGACGCCTACCGCCAGATTCGCAACACGCTGCGCTTCATGCTGGGCAATCTTGCGGACTTTGATCCCGCGCGCGACGCCGTACCTTATGAGCAACTTAACGACCTTGACCGCTGGATGCTGGCGCGCCTGCAGGCGTACCTGCGCTACGCCTTGAACGCCTACGAATCGTTCGAGTACCACCGCTTCTACCACGAGACGCGGCGGTTTTGTAATGTGGAGTTGAGCGCGTTCTACTTGGATGTCATCAAAGACCGCCTGTACGCGGAGGCGCGGGGTTCAGCAGCGCGGCGCGGGGCGCAGACCGTGCTGTACGAGTTGGCGAGCGCGCTGACCCGCCTGCTTGCGCCGATTATCCCGCACACAGCCGAGGAGGTCTGGCAGCGGCTGCCCGTGCCCGACAAGCCCATCAGCGTTCACTTGGCGGACTTCCCGACCGTGCGCGACGACTGGCGCGACGACGCGCTGCTGCAGCGCTGGGAGCAGATTCTGCAGGTGCGCGAGGCGGTCAACCGCGCCGTCGAGCAGGCGAAAAACGAAAAGCGTATCCCCAATCCGATGAGCGCGCAGGTGGTCGTGCATGCGCCTGCCCCGCTGTATGCGATTCTCAGCGCATATCCGACGCCACCCGCGCCCGACAACCTGCTTGCGCGGGTGTTCGGCGTCTCGCAGGCGCAGGTCGCCCTCACCGACGGCGACCTGCAGGTGGAGGTCAACCCTGCACCTGGGCGAAAGTGCGCCCGCTGCTGGCTCGTGCTGCCCGATGTGGACGCCGAAACAGAACTGTGCGCCCGATGCAAGGCAGTCATCGGGGCATAACGCAAACGCCCTCCCCCACCACACAGCAGGGGAGGGCTTGGGGATACAGGCGATTGGACGCTATGCCGCTTCGATGTTGAACTGGTTCAGAATGTTGCGCACTTGAGTAATGAACTCGGACGGTGTCGCGTTCGGGTTCCAGATTACATAACCCGATGCGCCTGTTTCGCGCTGCCACTGGGTCGCATAGGTCGCGTACTGGCTCGGGATAATCAGGAAGAACGGGGTTCGCGTGTTCGACGAGGTTATCTGGTTCACGAAGGTCTGCGCGTTGAAGTTGTCCACTTGTCCTGTCGGGGTCGCCCAAAACACGAACACAGCATCCCAATTGCCTGTCTGGAACTCGTTCACCGTGCGGGTTGTGTCGGGCACAGTGCAAACATACCAGTTGGTTGGCGTCGTGGCGTCAAAGGAGCGCGTCAGCTCCGTACCGCCCGTTGCAAAGAATACTCGGCTCATCGGTTTACTCCTCCTTCAGCGTGTGTTAGGTGTCGCGCGCGAACCTGCGAAAATTATCGGTGAGGGAGCGCGAAATCTTTAGGGGGGTCAATCTCAAACGATAGGGTTCCGCAGCACGCCAATCCCCTCCGCCTCCAGCTCGACCACATCGCCCGGTTGCAGCCACGGGTAGGTTCCATCAGGGTACTCCAGCAGGCAGCCGCCGCCGACCGTGCCCGAGCCGATTACATCGCCCACCTGCAGGCGCGTGTTGCGCGAGGCGTGCGCAATCAGCTCGGCAAAAGTCCAGTGCATGTCGCTTGCCAGCCCCTGCGTAATCGTCTGCCCGTTGACGCGGGCAGTCAGGCGGATACCCCAGCGACTGCCCCGTGCAGGGTCAGGTATGCGGTACGCCTCCAACTCGTCGGGCGTGACGACGCACGGTCCCAGCGAAGTGGCGAAATCCTTTGCTTTGGCGGGACCCAGCCCGACGCGCATCTCGCGCTGCTGGATGTCGCGTGCGCTCCAATCATTTAGCAGTGTGAAGCCCGCTATCGCCGACTCCGCCTCCTGCAGGCTCCAGTCGCCTCCTGCACGCCCGATAATCACCGCCAGTTCCAGCTCGAAATCCAGCGCGTCGGTATCAGGCGGCTTGCGCACAGGCTGATCGTGCCCCACCAAGCACGCGGGGTTGGAAAAGTAGAACGCGGGCGCAGCGTACCATTCGGGCGGCGGGGCATCGTAGCCACGCTTACGCCGCGCGTTGCGCACATGCGCCTCGAACGCATAGAAATCGCGCACGCTCGGCGGAACCAGAATCGGCGGGGCGTAGGCGACAGGCTCCATCGGCGCGCCCAGCTGCGCGAGCCGCGCCTCGCGCTCCGATTCGGGCAGGCGCAGCCAGTCCAGAAAGTCGCGGCAGCCCTCAATACGCCGCCACGCGCCCGCATGCCAAACAGCTAGGCTTGGGGGGCTATCGGGCGCGTCGTGCAGGGTCGCAAAGCGCATCGCTACTTGCGGATGTCCACGATGCGCACGCGCAGCGCGCCTTTGGGCAAATGCACCTCCACCTCGTCGCCCACCTTGTAGCCAATCAGCGCGCGCGCCAACGGCGCTTGGTACGACAGCTTGTGATGCTCGGGATCCGCCTCCATCGCACCCACAATCCGAAACTCGCGCCGCTCGCCCGAAGGCAGCTCCTCAATCGTCACCAGCGAGCCGATGCCCACATAGTCGGTCGGGATGTCTTGCTCGCGCACAATCGTCGCGCTCTGCAAAATCGCGCGAATCTCTTGGATGCGCGTCTCGACATACGCCTGGTCGCTCTTGAGAATCTCCAGCTCGGCGTCTTCCGCGCTGAACTCGCCATGCTCTTTATGGGCGCGGAACGCTTCGGCGATTCGCATGCGCTCCACGGTCTGCAAGCGGCGCAGTTCCGCCTCCAACTGCCGGAAGCCCTCCTCTGTCAGGTAGATCCGATCGGGTTCAAAATGCGTCATTGCACGCCTCCTCTACATGCAAACCCCAGCTCTAAGGCTAATACGCAGATGCTCGCATAGGGGTTCCCGTGAAAATACGCGACTTGCGCCCGTTTTCCTGCCCGCACCCCAAAAACCCGTATCCCGCACAGCCCCATCTCGCGCGAATCCGATGTAGAATAGGCGCGACAGGGCGCAATTCACTGACTCGTCCGTCGAACCCTGTCCGCTTTTGGCGCGATTCGGAGTCTTCTTAAGCGGTAGGCGCGAGTGGAACTCCCGCCACCGATACAGTGAGGCAAACTTATTTCGGGGAGTTGTCTTCCCGCTGAATTGAAACAAACTCTGTTACGCTCGGAGGAGGAATTGCGATGAAAGGTATTCTGCGTTTCGCACTGGGCGCGCTGTGCGCCATGACGATAGCGGGCGTGTACGCCCAACCGCCCGGACTGGCAGGCCTGGTCTGGTTAGATGATAAAATTGAGTTCGACCTAAATGCAGGCAACTTGGTCGCGACAGGCGCGATTAGCACAACTATCGCCATAGGTGATCAATCGCCTGTGTGTATTACAAAAAGCCCCAATACGCTGGATATCAATCTCGATCTTAGCGCACTGGTTGGGATTCCAGGGCTGCCCACGATTACCTTGGTGGGCACTGCGCTTGCAGGCGGCAGCCAGATTCAGTGGACGACGGGACCAGTGGATATCAACCTCTGTTTACGCGCTTCTGACACGGGCTTGCCCGTAGATATCCTTATCAAGCGCATCACAGGCGCGAGTCTGTTGGTGAACCTGACGCTACTCGACCCGCCCTACAACTCCGCCGTCTGCAACGACACCTTCTATGTGCAGATGACCCCCACGGGCGGCAACGCATCCAACTTCCTTGGCATTGAAGCATATGCGCTCTGCGTTGAAAGCTCCTTCACGCGCATCAACGGTACCGTACAGGACTTGGACTACATCGCTTACAGCGGTCCCATCCCAGAGCCTGCGAGCGTGTTGGCGCTCGGCACGGGTCTGGTCGGCTTGTTGGGGCTGCGCCGTCGCAAGAAGTAAGACCCACGCGGAGGGGGGCGTCGCGCCCCCTACTTCCCCCAACCTACGGAAGGAGAGGTGAATACGATGAGACACACCAGTCGCATTTTCGGGCTTATCGCGGCGTTGCTGATTGGCAGCACGGTACTGTATGGGCAGTCGGCACAGGTGATTTACGAGCAAGAGGATAACTTCCCTGGCGCGACGACCGACTTCCGCTCGCCGTGGTTCGGCGGCAACTTGGGAAGCGGCAACTTCATGCCAGACCCGACAGGGCGTATCATCGCTACTAACGATATTATAGGCACAACAGCGGTCATCCGCGTGCGCCTGCAGAACTTCACGGGCGGCGACCCGTTCGGGCGGCTTGCGTTAGCGGCGGGCAACGGTTTTCGGCGCACGGGCAACTCACAGTATCAGCTTCCTGGCAATCGCTCCAATGGCTTAGGACCTGCCAACCAGCCGGGCACGGTGCTGTTTGGCACTTGGGTCGGTTCGGGGCACCAGTTTGGCTTGCGCGCGGCGGCGAACGACAACTCGTTTACCGCTTCGGCAGAAGCGCGCGCCGATGTGGAGCTGCGCAACGCGCCGATGCTGAGCCTGTCGGGCGGTCCCAGCCCCACCACGCCGAACCTTGCGCCCTACCTGTGGGGCGGCAGCTTTGTCGACCCGACGGCGTTCCCAAATGTCGTGCTGAGCTGGAACTCGGGCGCGGTGTCGGGCACACGCGGGCTGATTAACTTCAGCCTGTTCGGCAACTTCGCCTCGCCGCACTCGGATCGCCTGCGCGTGCGCACGATTCTGTCGATTCTCAGGAACGGCAGCCCGTTCTACACGGACATCGACGACTCGTTCGTCGACTGGGGTGCGGGCGATGGGACTTTCAGCAAAACTGCTGCGGGCGCGGGCGATACCTACACGCTGAACATTGCCAGCGACCCAGACAACACGCAGTACTGCATCTCGCTGCGTGTGCAGGTGTTCCACGACGGCTATCGCGACAACTTTGCCAGCTACGCGGGTACGGTCACCTTGTACGACCAAGAGGTCTACAACCAGTGCTTCACGGTGCTGGTGCCTGAGCCTGCGAGTATGGTTGCGTTGGGCGCGGGCTTGGCGGGCTTGCTGGGTCTGCGTCGGCGCAGGAAGTAATCTGTGTTGCCCTCACCCCTTTTGTCCCCCTCCCCCGCTTTGGGGAGAGGGGGATTTCCCCTTTTTGGAGTGCCGAATGCCTGCTTCGGCGAGAAACGGAACGGTGCACGGCAGCGTACCCTACACCCAGTCGAACCGGGGAATATATCGGTTGGGCTCGCCGAGATCGATGGGGTGTTCACCTTTGTCGCCCTCAGCCACAGGTTGAAGCGGAGCCGTACTTTCCCTCGCCTACTCACACGCTGGGGTAGCTGCTTCCGCAGAGTGCGCGCATTGAGGCGAAAATTTGGCAGCAATTCTCCGCACAAGATGCATGCCCTGGCAGGGCATTAAAAACAGGAACCCTCTCACCAGCGGCGAATCGGTAAGCTATGCCTCGCGTTAGTGCAAGTTTCGTGCTTTTTCTGGCACTGAGTACGCTCCATGCCCAGTCACTTCACGCCGAGATCGACGCTCTGCTGAATGTGGAGTGGCTGCGCTACGGCTACTGTGGGGTGGTCGTGCGCGACCTGCAGACGGGCGAGACGCTCTACAAACGCGACGCCGAGCGCGTGCTGATTCCCGCCTCGAACATGAAACTGCTCGTCTCGGCAGCCGCACTCCATCGGCTGGGACCCGACTACCGCTTCCGTACGCGCGTGTGGATGCGCGGGACGCTCCTGCCCGACGGGACGCTGCAAGGCGACCTGATTCTGCAGGGGCTGGGGGACGCGACGCTGGAGATGCGCGGCTTGGAAACGCTTGCCCAACGGGTGCGCCAAGCGGGGGTGCAGCGCGTGCAGGGCTACCTGCTCTATGATGACTCGTGGCTGGACGCCGAACGGTACGGTTTCGGTTGGAGCAGCGGCGACGAGCCGTTCGGCTACCAAGCCCAGATGAGCGCGCTCTGCGCTGAACGGAACGCCGTGCGCCTCTACGCCAAGCCCGCGACGCAGGTCGGTGAACCCGCCCAACTGCGCTTGGAGCCTGCCACTGACTATGTGGAGCTGGTGAACCGCACGCGCACAGTGGAGCGCGGTGCGGCGAACACGGGGGTTCGCGCAACCCGCACCCGCGCCCGCAACCAAATCATCGTGGAGGGCACGATCCCGATGAGCAGCGAGGAGGTCTTCGTCGGTCGGTACTCGGTGGAAAACCCCTCACGCTACGCAGCGCACCTGTTTCGGCAGGCGTTGCAGGCGGCGGGCGTGGTGGTGGAGCGAGGGATTGTGCCCGCCCTCGCTCCCTTTGTTCCCTTCTCCCGCGCAATAGGCGAGAAAAAGCAGGGCGAACCACCGTTCGCCCCTCCACCCTTCTCCCACAGCGTGGGAGAAGGGCTGGGGGTGAGGGCGAACAAGAGCAACTACAACGCCCTGACTCTCCTCGCCGAACACCTCTCGCCGCCGATGCGCGAGGTCGTCGCCCTCATTAACAAGCCCAGCGACAACCTGATTACCGAAATCACTCTCAAGGTGCTTGGCAAAGAGGTTCGCGGTGAGGGCACGACCGCCGCAGGTGTGCAGGTTTTGCGCGAATTCTTGCAATCAGTAGGTCTGGAGATGGGCGCGGTGCATATCGTGGACGGGTCAGGACTATCGCGCATCAACGGGGTCAGTCCAGAGAACTTCGTGCGCCTGCTGGAGTATATGCACCGCTCGCCGCATGCAGAGGTGTTCCGCGAGTCGCTGCCCGTGTACGGCGTGGATGGCACGCTGCGCAACCGCCTGCGCGGGACGCCCGTGCAAGGCAACGGCTACGCCAAAACGGGCAGCCTGAACCGCGTCAGCAGCCTGTCGGGCTACCTGCGCACAAAAAGCGGGCGGTGGCTCGCCTTCTCGATTATCATGAATGCCTACAACGCGCCTGCCAGCGACGCGCGTGCCCTGCAAGATAAGCTCGTACAGGTTCTGTGGGAGCAACTGTAGCCCTACTCCACGACCACCTGCGTGAAGTCCGCCAGCGCGAGGTAGAGCCGATTTGCGCATGCCAGTAGGTTCAGGCGGTTCTGCCGTCGCGCAGCATCCTCGGTCATCACCATCACGCCATCGAACAGTGCGTTCACCGCAGGCGACAGCGCGTGCAACTCAGCGTAAATCGCGGCGTAGTCGTGCCTGTAATACAGCCCCTCAAAGCGCGGGGTCAGCCGCTCGACTGCTTCGTAGAGCGCATGCTCCGTCGGGTGTTCGAACAGCGTTGCGTCCACATGCTCCAGCCCGCCGACGGCTTTGATGCCCTTCTTCTCGGCGGCAGCGAGGATGTTTGCGGGGCGCGTGGCGGTCTGCACCAGCGCGACGAACTCGTCCGTCCCTGCGTGCGCCTGCAACAGACGCGCTCGCTGCACGAATCCGTACACCGAGTCGTCCCAGCCGCCGCCCAGCGTCGCACGAATCAGGTCGTAGCGCACGCCCGCCTCCTCCAGCAGCGCCTCGATGCGACTGTAGAACAGCGCGCGC
>Ga0197143_1002438_pt1 | contig 13680 bp, 10 predicted proteins | sample GBS70_MetaG_FD_148603 | JGI IMG/M metagenome (GOLD analysis project Ga0197143, IMG submission 148603) | Sediment microbial communities from Great Boiling Springs, Gerlach, Nevada, United States - GBS 70_MetaG | ecosystem: Environmental > Aquatic > Thermal springs > Hot (42-90C) > Sediment...
TCCTAAGGAAGAGATTTTAAAATTAAATTGTATTAAAGGAAAATATTACAATGTTTATTATTCGCAAGAATTTGAAGAAAAGGCAAATTATGCTTATGAGATTTTAAATAAAGGAGATAGTATTATTAAGGAAATAACTGATTTAAATGAATTAGAGAAAATAAGGTATAATTATATTTTATTAGATACTTCGGGAAATTTTTATACCGACATTCAACCAATATCTTCAATCGTAACAAAGGATTTAATTTCTGATAGCGTAAAATTTAAAGAAAAAATATTTACTATGTTTCACGAAAAAGTAGAACATACTTTAGGAAAGTATTATTTAATAAATAAAGATTCAATGAACCGTTTTGTTGGCGATGGTTTGGCTGAATTAGCAATGTGGGAACTTATGGCTCTATTCTGGCCGGAAAGATTTTATTACCTTTCCGAACGTCTTGCTGATTATTTTGGCAAGGATACTGCTAATAAGATATATGATTTATCTAACTGGAAATTTTTGGAAATGGAAGAATCAGAAATAAAAAGTAAAGCCCTTGAATCCCTTCTATCAGAGATAAAGGTTGAACCTAAAAAACTCGATACCCTCCTACCTATTATTATTGAATCTCTTTTACCAATTATGGTGGCACGATTTAAACAAAGATTTGAAGAACAAGAAGAATGGAAGTTTTATTATGTTGCTCCCTATTTTTGGGCAAAGATTATTGATAAATCAAAAAATCCCTATCTAATTAAAGATTTTATTAAAGAATTAAGAAAATCTAAAGACCGTTCCCAAAAGAGTATTATAAAAATCTTAGAAAAGTTAACAAAGTTAAATATTAAAGAAGAGTTAAAAATATCGGCTAATGAAATATATAACAATATTTGTAAATATTGGTATTTTATCAAACTTCCGTTAAATAAAGAAGATTTACCTACCATTGAAGAGTTGAAAAAAGAAAAGAATAGAAAAATTTTTCTCACTAATATTTATCAATAAATTGATTTCATTTTAATTTTTAATTATAATTTCTTATGTTTAGTATATCAAAAATCAGAAAAAACATGCGGACAATTATGTTAATTGTGGCTATTGCCTTTGTTGGCGGTTTTTTACTATCAGAATTATGGTTGACTTTACGTGAGGGAGGTTTTCAAGAAAATCCAATAAGAAAAGGAATTATCGGCTATGTGGGTAAAAAACCAATAAAAATTGATGAGTACCAAAATGTCTTCAATTATTTACTTTATAAACACCTGCGAACTAACCGTTTAAAAAATATTTCGGAAGCCGAAAGGTTAAATTTACAAGAAGAAGCCTGGAAATACCTTATTGAAAATAAAACTTGGCAAGAAATATTAAAATCAACTAATATCACCGTAACTAATGAAGAGCTTTTTGAAATAATGAAGGCAAACCCACCGGAAGAGTTAAAAAATCTCCCCGAATTAAAAGATAGCTTGGGGAATTTTGATTATCAGAAATATTACCAATTATTAACTAATCCGCAAAATCAAGCCTATTTTGCTGTCTATGCCCAAGAACTTTTGGATTTTTTACCGAAGGAGAAATTTCGTCTGGATTTAGAAGCCGCTATTCAAATACCTACTAAAGAAGCCGAATTTTTTACTGAGTTACAAAAAACCAGAATTGTTGCTACCCATATTTTTGTTCCTTTATCACTTCCAGAAGATACTTTTCCGGTTTCCGAGAAAGAGTTAAAAAACTATTATAATAAGCATAAAAAAGATTTTAAAACTCCTAAAACAGCGCATTTAAAATATATTGAAATACCAATTGAAATTACCCCGGCAGATAGCCAAGAAGCAATTTCCATTATTAATGATGCCTACGAAGAATTAAAGAAAGGTGAAGATTTTGGTATTTGTATGGTTGATTTTTCTGAATTTGTAGAAGATACGGTGGGAAGTTGGTATAGTTTAAAAGATTTTGATAGCGTAAGTAAAAGAATTATTCAAAATTTAAAAATAAATGAATTTTCTTTACCCTTTTTAAAAGGTGATACTTGGAAAATTATCCAATTAAGGGAAAAGAAAAATGATAGCGTAAAAATAAGAACAATTGGGGTGAAAATAAAGGTATCTTCTTCAACCATTGAAGCCCTTTTAGATACTTTAGAAAAATTTCGGGAAGAAGCCAAGGAGAAAAATTTTGACACTTTGGCTTTAAAATATTTCAATCAATATCCCCGGCCGGTTTCCATTGTTGAAGGGCGACCAGTTTTTTGGTTAAGATTAAGTAGTCCCAGTCAATTAGAAAATTTCGCTTTTAACTCCAAAATAGGTTCAATTTCGCCACCGATAAAAACTGCTAATTCTTATCTCATTTTTTATTTAGAAAAAATTAATAAAGAAAGTTACCAACCCTTTGAACGACTTAAAACTTCGCTCACCTACAAAATTAGAAGAGAAAAGGCAAAAGGAAAACAAAGAAAAATTGCCGAAGAGATAAGAGAGCTCTTATTAAAAAATGTCCATCCCGATTCTATCCAATTAAAATATCCTTTTGTGGAGATTAATTTAAAAGAAGATTTTATGAATTTTGAATATTGTGTAAGAACCCGAGGACCAGAATTTGCCGGTGCTACTTATGCTCTTAATCCAGGTGAAATTTCGCCAGTAATTGAAGTTGATTGGGGATTTTATATTATCAAATGTGAAGAGAAAAATGTCTTAGGTGATATTCCCCTGGATAATTATCGGAACCAAAAGAGTAATCAACTCCTTCAATATCTTTGGCAAGAATTTGTTAAAGAACCCAAAGTAGAAGATTTTCGCCATTTTTTGTACGAAAAAGATTAAAATTTGCCGATGTAGCTCAGAGGTAGAGCAACGGTTTCGTAAACCGTAGGTCGGCGGTTCGAATCCGCCCATCGGCTTTTATTGACTTTTTTATTTTTTGAAATATAATTTAAAGTGATTTAAAAAGGAGGTAAAGAATGGTCTATTTAGTAATTTTATTACAAATTATCAATTTAAATCCAAATTTTGATTTTACAATCGCTCGCCACGACACTGGGAATATCATTTTACAAGTAACCGACCGTGCCCATATTGGCGGCGAAACCACCGGAACGACCAATATTCCTTACGGTTTTAGGTATCCCAGAACAGGCTCTGACCATTTATTTTTTGGTGGTTTTTGTTTAACAAACTCAATTACCTATGTGGCTGATGGTCATTATGCTCCTAATTTTAGAATTGACCGCGATTTTAGAATAGTAGAAGCTATCCATCGGGTTTCCCGTTACGGCTTACAAGAATTTGAAGCTTCTTATATTGATTCTGGTCATCCAACACCAAAAAGTTTAAAAGTCACTCAATATTCTCTTGCTTCACCTGATCCTAATTATGATGATGGGGTAATTATTATCTTCACTATTAAAAATTTAGGAAATACTCGGGTTGAAAGTTTATATGCGGGGATAATCTTAGATTTAGATTTACCCGGTGGCTCTCCATCAGAATTGGGCGGCACGGATACAGTAAGGCGTTGCGTTTATCAAAGAAGGTCAGCAACGGAAAATCCAACAGTCGGCATAAAAATCCTTTGGCCAAGAAGTTGGGCAAATCTTGCCTGTCTTTATAATCCTACTTATGTTCATCCTTATTATGGTCTGCCCGACAGCTTTAAATATAAATTTTTAAAAGGAATTATCCGCCAATATGCTGGCGTAACTGCCAGTGATTGGTCAAGTGCCGCTTCAATCGGACCATTTAGTTTGGAACCAAATGAAGAATACCAATGTGCTTTTGCCCTTTTAGGTGGTTCTTCCGTAAGTGATTTTTTAACTAATGCCGATAGCCTTCAGGCATTTTATGAACGACTTGTTGGAATAAGCGAAAACAAAAATGAAAAGAAAGTTATACTTTTAACAAATCCGGTTATTATTAACAATAAAACTAAACTACTGCTAAAAACAAACATTGACGAAGAACTAAAAGTAAATCTTTATGACCTCTGCGGTAAATATGTTGATTGCTTAGGAAAAATAAAGGGACAAAAAGTTTACAGTTTAAAAGTTGATAAATCCTATCCTCAAGGAATTTACTTCTTAAGGATTGAAGGGGGAAAAATATATCTCACGAAGAAAATTGTTTATCTAAAATAAATTTAATTGTAACTACTGATTTCTTGGACCAAAAATAAGGGTACCAATTCTTATCATGTTGGCACCTTCTTCAATTGCGATTTCAAAATCGCTACTCATACCCATAGAAAGATAAGGAAGAGGAATTTTAAATTTTTCTTTCACTTTTTCTCTTAATTCATAAAGGAGTCTAAAAGATTTTCGGGAATTCTCTTTATCTTCTAGGGCGGTTACTGGCCCTAAGGTCATTAATCCTATTAATTCTAAATTAGAGAGATTTAAAACATATTCAACCAATTTATCCAATTCTTCCGGGAGAATACCGAATTTTGTTTCTTCAAAAGAAGTGTTTACCTGAATAAAAACTTTGATAATCTTATTTGCTTTTTGAGCTTCTTTTTGTAATTCCTCAGCTAAACTAATTCTATCTACCGATTGAATTACTGAAAAGTATTTTATCGCTTTTTTAACTTTATTTGTTTGTAAGTGACCGACAAAATGCCATTCAATATTTTTGAATTCATTCTCAATAAGGGGAATTTTTTTTAAAGCTTCCTGAACCCGATTTTCACCAATTTTGTTTAAACCACAATTTATCGCTTCTTTAATCCTTTCAACCTCCACACCTTTACTTATGGCAACGATTTCAATTTCCTCTTTTTTTCTTTTAACTTTGTCACAGGTTTTTATTATTCTTTCCCAAAGATCTTCCAAGTTTTTCTTTATATCAACCATAATAAATAATAAAAATAAAAGCTGCTATTTTCAAATTAAAAAATAAAGATTTATTCAATTGACAAATATTTAATTATTAGTTATAATTTATAAAATTAAGTTAATGGGGTCGTATTACTCCAAAATATTTTTTCTTTATGGAAAAAAGAGAAGAAAATTTAATTAAAATTTCGGTTCCCTTTAAAGGGATCGACCCGATAAAACTTCTTGGTTTTCAGGATGAATATTTAAATTATATTTCACGTTTTTTTGGTTCTCAAATTATTGCCCGAAAAGACCGGATAAGAATATTAGGACCTAAGGAGGAAGTTTATAAAATTAGAGAATTGTTTTTAAATCTTATGAAACATATTAGAAAGAATAATTTTTTAACAAAAGAGCTTATTAACGAAGAGATTAAATTGGTAAAAGGTGAAGAGGCATTGGCCGAAGAGAAAAAAGAAAGGCCTTTAAAAGAAAAAATGAAAAGCGAATACGCTATCGCCACTCCTAAAAAAATAATTGTCCCCCAAACGAAACATCAAGAAGAATACCTAAAAGCTATTGATGAGGCCGCAGTAGTAATTTGCATTGGTCCAGCCGGCACCGGCAAAACTTATTTAGCGGTAGCCAAAGCAGTATCTTATCTTTTAAATGGTAAAGTAGCTCGTATTATTTTAACCCGACCGGCAGTAGAAGCTGGTGAACAACTTGGCTATCTGCCTGGCGATTTAAAAGAGAAAGTGGCTCCTTATTTACGACCTCTTTACGATGCCCTTTATGATATGATTCCTATTGAAAAAGTGAAAAGAATGATTGAAGAAGAAATAATTGAAATCGCTCCTTTAGCCTATATGCGTGGTCGAACCCTTTCGGATGCTTTTATTATTTTGGACGAAGGCCAGAATACTACCAAAACACAAATGAAAATGTTCCTTACCCGTTTAGGTTGGAATTCAAAGGCGGTTGTTACCGGTGATGTTACTCAAATTGATCTGAGTTCTAAACATACTTCCGGTCTTATCGATTGCGAAAAGCGATTAAAAAATATTTCTGGAATTAAAATTATTTATTTTGATAAAAGCGATGTTACCCGACCGGCCATTGTCTCAGAAATTATTAAAGCCTACGAAGAAGAAAGTTAAAGTAAATATTTTTGGTATCCAAAATAGTAAATTAAAAAAAGAAATTATTGAGCTAATCAATCGAATTTTTAAAAAAGAAAAAATAAAAACTAAGGAATTAAATTTAATAATCTGTGACGATAAATTTATTAAAAAATTAAATAGAAAATTTTTAAAAAGAAATTATCCAACTGATGTGTTGGCATTTAATTTTGATAAAGATTTTTTAGGCGAAATTTACGTCTCTAAAGACCAGGCTTTAAAACAGGCAAAGGAAGATAAAGTTAAATACACTTACCGGTTAAAATACTTAATTCTTCATGGACTCTTTCACCTTTTATCTTATTCTCATTCGGAGATGGAAGGTTTAATATCAAAATATTTGTAAATGGTATTATTAATCGCTGTTCTTTTAATTTTACTTTTATTTTCTGCTATCTTTTCTGCTTCCGAAACTGCCTATTTTTCTCTTACTTACGAAGATTTTAAAAAATTAAAGATTGAAGAAGTAGCAAAAAATGAATATGCTTTTTTATTAATAATTTTATTAGCCAACTTATTGGTTAACACTTCATTTGCTTCTTTAGCCACTCTTTTAAGCATTAATCTCTTCTCCTCCAAAATCCCTCACTCCCTTCTTTTACCTCTCACTTCCATACTTATTACTTTAATTATTCTTTTCTTCGGCGAAATCTTTCCAAAAATTTATGCAAATCGCTCACCCGCTAAAATCAGTAATTTAATTCTTCCTGGTTTTAAAAAATTAGCAACTTTCTTAAATCCTTTGAGTCAATATTTCAGTAAAATATTTATTTTTCGTTTTTTACCTAAGACTGAGCCTTTCCCTACCAAAGAAGAACTAAAGGCTTTGATTGATTTTGGTATTGAGAATAAAGAATTAACTAAAGAAGAAGGTGAAATTCTTTATAATTTAATTGAATTAGAAGAAAGAAGAGTTAACGAAATCATGACACCAAGAAATAAAATATTTGCTCTTAATAAAGATTTACCGGTAAAATTAGCTTTTGAAAAGCTAAAAGAGAATCCAAAATCAAGAATACCAATTTATGAGGGAAGTATTGATAATATCGTTGGTGTTATTTATTTAAAAGATATTTTAGAAACTATGCTTTCTTATAATTTTAATCCGCCGCCGGATTTAAAATTGGAAAATCTTAAAAAACCAATAAATTTTGTTTACGAAATACAAAAATTGTCAGCTATTTTTGAAGAGTTAAGAAAAAAAGGTGTTCATTTAGCTTTGGTGGTAGATGAATTTGGTCAGATTTCTGGTCTAGTAACATTAGAAGATATTTTGGAAGCGATTTTCGGAGAGATAAAAGATGAATACGATTTTGCCGAAGAATTACCTTACATAAAGATTACCGAAAATACTTATTTGCTTGCTGGAGATATTGACTTGGTTACTCTTAATCGTTTAACCGCTAATTCCTTAAAAGAAATTGAATTTCCACGACTTTCTTTATTTTTATTTGAAAAATTAGGACGCTTACCCCAAGTAGGCGATGTAATAAAAGAAAAAAATTTAATTTTTGAAATAAAAGAGGTTAAAAACCGGCAAATTAAAAAAGTTTTGTTAAAAATTTTATAAATGGAATTTCTTTTGGCAACTATTTTCATATTATTTCAAGGAATTTTGAGCGGGACCGAGACCGCAGTCATTCGAGCGAATTGGTTAAGATTAAAATTGAAAGCAAAGGAAAAGGAAATAAGTGAAAAGAAAATAAAATTTTTGGAAAATAAAGTAAGAAACCTGATTGTCACTCTGGTAGGCACAAATATTTTTATCATTTTTGCTGCTTCTTTTTATTCCAGTTTTTTTATCAATAATTTAGGAAAAAATTTTGTTTTCCTCGCTATTATTTTATCAACATTTTTTTCCTTTTTTATCGGTGAACTTTTCCCAAAGATTCTTGCTGGGACCTATCCGGAAGATTGGTTACTTATCTCATTTCCTTTTTATCGCTTTTTTTATTCTTTTTTAGGAATAATCTGCCAACCTATCTATTTTTTATCAAAGGTAACTTTTTCCTCCTTTACTAAAAAAAGAGACCCTTTTCCGCTCTTTCGGCGGAACTTATTAACCTATTTAGAAGGTTATAAAAAAACCAAATTTATTGTCCAACAAGTATTAGAGGCTAAAAATATTAAAATTAAAGATATTATGATACCCTTAGAATTAACCGTTGCTCTCCCTTATAATGCTAAACTTTATGAGATTTTAGAAGTTTTAAAAAAATATCGCTTTTCTCGCTATCCAGTTTATCAAGGTAGTAAAAACAACATTATCAAAGTAATTACCTTGAAAGATTTATTATTTTTACCCGAAGTAAAATACCGTTCTCCTTTATACGTAAACGAAAACCAAGGAATCACCGAAGTTTTTTCAGAAATGAGAAAAAAAGAAGAACATTTAGCAGTGGTTATTGATAGAAAAAATAAAGTTGTTGGTATCGTAACTTTAGAAGATATCATTGAAGAAATGGTGGGCGAAATAAGAAGAGAAGGGTAATGGCATTTTTAGAAAAAACCAAAGGTGTTATCCTTTTAAGAAAAAATTATCGTTCAAGTAGCAAGATAATTGATTTTTATTCCCTTGATTATGGTCGTTTGTTACTATTTGCTAAAGGCGTTCGCGATATGAAAAATATTCTCAGCGGAGTTTTAGAACCATTAAATTATTGTGAAATAGTTTTCTATCAAAAAGAAAATCAACTAATCAATTTTGTTAAAGATGCAACTCTATTAAAAACTTTTTTAAAAATTACCCAAGATTATCAAAAATATGTCAAAATTTTAACCCTTAATAAATTCCTTACCTTTGTTTTACCTTTTGGTGAAAAAAATGAGGAAATTTTTAAATTATATTTACAAACCTTATCTTTTAGCAGTAATTTTTCTTTAAAATATATCCAAGGAATTATAATTTCTTTTTATTTAAAAACTGTTTCCCTTTCAGGATTTCAGCCTTCTCTCTTTAGATGTTTAAAATGTGAAGATTGGATCTTCAGAAAGAAAAAAGTTTATTTTAATTTGTCAGCCGGCGGAGTTTTGTGCGGTGATTGTTCCCATAGTAAAAAGGATTCTTTTTTAATAGCTAAAAAGACTTTAGAAAATCTTCAAGAACTTTTTGTTCTTTCTTTTAACAAATTATTAAACTACCAAGTTTTTCCGGAAACGATAAAAATAGTTAATTGGTATGTTAGTTACTACTTCAAAGAATCATTGATTTTATAAAAATTTTAATCATAATAATTATAATTTATTAAAAAACAAAAAAAGGAGGAGTAATGATTTTAAAGTTATATAACGGAAAAGAATTACCAATAGATATGTTCAAAGCAAGAGTGGTTCAAAGAATTACTCTCCCTAATGTTTCCCAACGGTTAAAAGCCATTGAAGAAGCCGGTTACAATACTTTTCAATTAAAAACCAAAGATGTTTTTTTAGATATGTTAACCGACAGTGGAGTAAATGCAATGTCTCAAGACCAATGGGCTGGCTGGATAACGACCGACGATGCTTATGCGGGAAGTATGACTTTTTATAAATTTGCAGAAATTGTGGAAGAAGTATTGGGTTACAAATATGTAATGAATGTGCATCAAGGAAGAGCTGCCGAACATCTGTTAGCAAAAGTATTTATTAAACCCGGAATGATTGTGGCGACTAATTACCATTTTACTACTACCAAAGCTCATATTGAACTTGCCGGTGCTGAATGTGTAGAGATTTATATTGATGAAGCTTTAAATACTAAAAGTAATTTTCCTTTTAAAGGAAATATGGACCCAGAAAAATTAAAATCGCTAATTAAAAAATACGGGAGAGAAAGAATTGCGTATGTCCGGATGGAGGCGACAACTAATTTGCTTGGAGGCCAACCTTTTTCTATGGAAAATTTAAAAGAGATAAAAAAAATATGCGACGAAAATAAATTACTTTTGGTATTAGATGGCAGTTTAGTAGCTGAGAATGCTTATTTAATTAAAAAAAGAGAAAAGGGATACGAAAACAAATCAGTGGCCCAGATTGTTAGAGAAATTTGCTCATTACCGGATTTGTTTTATTTAAGCGGAAGAAAAAATACCTGCGTTCGAGGAGGTTTTATTGCTACTAACCGAAAAGATTTATTTGAGATGATCCAACCATGGCTACCAGTTTACGAAGGTTTTTTCACTTATGGTGGTATGTCAATGAGAGAAATTGGAGCAATGGCGATCGGTCTAAAAGAAATGGTAGAAGAAGATGTGGCTGGGTGTGCTATTGAACAAATAAAATATTTTGTGGAAAAATTAGATGAATTAGGTATTCCAGTAGTCACACCTCCCGGAGGTTTGGCTTGTCATTTGGATGCAGAAAAATTTTTACCCCATGTTCCTAAAAGCGAATACACCGCAGGCGCTTTAACAGCTGCTTTATATATAGCTTCTGGAATACGAGCAATGGAAAGAGGAACAATTTCCATGGATAGAGATAAAGATGGAAAAGAAGTTTTTGCTGACTTGGAATTAACAAGAATAGCTTTGCCGCGGCGAGTTTTTAATCTTTCTCATATTGAATATGCCATCGACCGAATCCTGTGGCTTTATAACCACCGTGAGCTAATAAAAGGATTAAAATTTGTGTATGAACCACCGGTACTCCGATTTTTTTTAGGAAAATTGGAACCTATTGGAAACTGGGGAAAGAATTTGTGCGAAGCTTTTCGTGAAGATTTTGGTGATGAATTATAATTAAAATTTACCAACGGCTGCCAAAACCAGCAAACTGCCATTCATTGTTTACTTTTTTAAAAAACATTTCAATTCCTTTTCGCCGTAAACGAAGTTTCTTTTGTGATTCATAAATAATTGGAATTATATCTAAATAACCTTTGGCAAAATTATCAAATATGCGAAGAGTCCCAAAATCAATATAATATCTTAATTTCAAACGATAAGCATATTTTTTAATTTCATCAAGGGTTAACCATTTCACTCGCAATTTTTTAAAAGAAAATTGATGCTCAATCTCACGTCCTTTTTTTAACATCACTAAATAATCTGTTTTTTTAAATCCGGGAATAAATTTGGCGATTTGATTTTCATGAAAGGCAATTTCAATCATTTTTTCAAGAATTTTTTTTAATTCTTCACTATTTTTATTACCGTAATCAAATTTGGTATAATCAAGTACTTTAGTGATCCATACTAAATACCAAGTATCGTTTAAATTTATCCAGTTGGTAGCAAGATAAAAATAATCTTTATTTTTGTTAAAATAAACATAAGTGGATACAATAGCTGTATAATTTGTAGGATTGATAAATCTAACTCTTACCGCTGAAATGTTTTTATCTTTTAGCCATCTTTCAAAAGCCGATTTAAAACTATCGTAGCTAATTTCTCTACGAAAAGTGGGATTAAATAAATTATAAATTTTCAAAAAATCGCCCCTTATTAACGCCTGATTAAATTTTCGCGATTTTTCTAAAAGTATCAAAAAATCTGATTTTTCATTTCTATTTTTACAATTGACAAAAATTATCAGAAAAAAAGAAATTAATAAAATTTTCATAAACGGGCCCGACCGGATTTGAACCGGCGCTCTTCGCCGTGACAGGGCGACGTGTTAATCCAGGCTACACTACGGGCCCTTTTATAAATTATAAAAATTTTCTTTTTAAAGTCAAATGCTATTGAAAAATTGTAAATTTTTTAACACTTTTATTAAAGGTAGTTTCTAACAATATAAAGTATAATCCCGAAGCAACTTCTTTTCCTTTAGTATCCTTTCCTTCCCAATAAGCACCAATCTCTTCTAAAATCTCTTTTTTCTCATATTTTCCAGGGGTTGTCAACTTTTTAACATTTAATTCTTTCTCAAAGACAAGTTTTCCATTAAAATTAAAAATTTTAATCCTTGCCCATTTTGATGGATTTTTCAATCTAATTGGAAAATAAACTTTTTCATTTCCATTTTTTTTAAGAAAAGGCTGGGGGAAAATATCACCCAATTCATCTTGGGTGTAAGGAATTATTTTTCCCGGATAAATTTTTAATAAAGAATCAACATTAGGAATTCCATATCCTAAAGTACAAGAAGGAACACTTTCGCTAGCAGTTTTAAAAAGAGCCTCTTTTACTTCTTCTAACTTCCAATCGGGATGAAGCTCTAAAATTAAAGCACAAAGGCCCGCAACTAAGGCAGTAGCTGAAGAAGTACCGATAGAATATTCAAAAGCACCGTCTTCATCTGGTTTAGCCACTACCGCATTATAAGCCAAAGCTACTAAATCCGGTTTTATTCTTCCATCAGCAGTTGGACCAGCACCACCTCCGCGCCAACAGGAAGAATCCGGCATAACTCCCCCAATAGTTAACACCCCCTCAGCATCACCAGGGGCAACTAAATATGGTTTTGGCCATGGGTAATATAAACTATCACTTCCCCTATTTCCCATAGCAGTAACGATTATTACTCCCCTTTGAGCGGCGATGTTGGCAGCAATTGAAGTTATGGCAGTTTTTCCGTCAAACTCGTTATCTTCATACCACCCCCGATAGCCAAGAGAAGAGGAAATTATTTGACAACCGTTATTTTCACACCATTCTAATCCTTTTACCCAGTTATCTTCCTCGATAATATATTCGTAATATTCACCAGTTTTATATCGATATTCTTCAGTTTTAGCAATCAAAAATTCAGCTGCCGGAGCAACACCTATCAGATATCGTGGTAAATAACCGGCAATTAAAGAAGCCATTCTTGTACCGTGATGAGGTTGTTCTTTAAAATCCTCATCTTCCTCATAATCGGTATTATCATCTCCGCAAGAATTATAAATTAGCCAAATATCCTCATTAGACTCAAAAATTAAAGGATGATAACGGAACTCACTAGTATCACTAAATAAAACCTTTTTATCTTTTAAATTCAAAAGGTAAATATTTGAAGCTTCTTCGTAAGTAAAATAAATGTCTTCTTTTATTAAAAAATCAAAATCTCCTAAAAAAACTTTATTTTCTAAAATTTTCTCTTTTTCCTTAAAGCTTCTTCCAAAATCTGGTGAATAAGTATAAACTAAATTAACCAAAGGCGGATTTTCATATTCTTTTGCCAAAATAAAAATAGTATCTTCTTTTTTCTTTATTTGAAAATTGCTAACATTCTTAAAGAAGTTTAAACTATCCAAATAGTAAGAATTACCATTTTCAGTTTTCAAATAATAAATCTTGCCTTCCTGGGATAAACAAAAGAGATAATAGTTTAAACTATCTTTTAGAATAATTATTGGTTTTTTTATTTTCGTATTAAAAAAACAAACAGTCTGGGTTTCTTGCCAATCAATTTGTGAACCAATAATATTGGCTCTTTTTAATTTTAAAATAGAATCTTTGTAAACAAAAAGAAGATACAATTTATTATCCAAATAAACCAATTCAGGATCACTACCATTCTCAATTTTATTTGCGCCTTGAAAATTGGTATAATAAAAATAACCAAAATACAATTCTTTATTCTTTCCGTAAATATCGGAACCTTCAAAAACAATAAAGGTCATATTTAATTGATTGTTAGTAAGCGTTAGCCGGTGAAAAACCACAGAGGGCAAATAATAAGATACGGACTTCACGGGCTGCCAATTATTTTTTTCGTAATAAGTATAAACCACAGTTCTTTTAGGCATACTTAAATATTGGGTATCAGTAACAAAAAATAATAAAGGTAGTTTT
>Ga0197143_1002441_pt1 | contig 13663 bp, 9 predicted proteins | sample GBS70_MetaG_FD_148603 | JGI IMG/M metagenome (GOLD analysis project Ga0197143, IMG submission 148603) | Sediment microbial communities from Great Boiling Springs, Gerlach, Nevada, United States - GBS 70_MetaG | ecosystem: Environmental > Aquatic > Thermal springs > Hot (42-90C) > Sediment...
GCCTCGCGCGGCAAAAGCGTGCCCAAAGAGTTCATCGAAGCGATGCGCCAGCTGGAGCAGGAGTTTATCCGACGCCGACAGGAGTTCCGCGCCCGCATCATCAGCGAAATCACCACCGAACTCAAACCCCGATTCACCGACGAACAGATGGACTATATGGTCAAGCGCAGCCGCGAGGTGCTGCAAGCCAGCAAGGTGAACACCGAAAAGCTGGAGCGCGACCAACTGTTTATGTTTTTCGTGGAGAATGTGTTCCTGAACGAGCGCACTCCGACCCTGCTGAAAGAGTGGAAGCAGAAGAATCTGATCCGATAGCGCGCTATAAGGCGCGATGTGCCTGTTCGATGGCGCGCAACGCAGCGGACGCTTTGTTCAGGCACTCCTGATATTCGCGCTCGGGCACCGAGTCGGCAACGATGCCCGCTCCCGCCTGCACATGGGCGATGCCCTCCTTCAGCAGGATGGTGCGAATCGTGATACAGGTGTCCATATCGCCTGTGTAGCTGAAATAGCCCACGGCGCCCGCATAGGCTCCGCGTCGGGTCGGCTCCAGCTCCTCGATAATCTCCATCGCGCGCACCTTGGGTGCGCCCGACACCGTGCCGGCAGGAAAACATGCCCGTAGCACATCGATGCTATCTACACCCTCTTTTAGAATGCCACGCACCTCCGAGACGATATGCATCACATGCGAGTAGCGTTCGATCACCATCAGCTCTGGCACATGCACCGTGCCATACTGGCAGACGCGCCCCAAGTCGTTGCGTCCCAAGTCAACCAGCATGATATGCTCGGCTCGCTCCTTCTCATCGGCGAGCAGCTCCTGTGCCAGTCGCTGGTCTTCCTCTTCGTTGGCGCCGCGCGGGCGTGTGCCCGCTATGGGACGGGTGATGGCTTCGCGCCCCTCCACCGTCACCAGCACCTCGGGCGATGCCCCGATGAGGGTCATATCATCCATCCGCAGGAAGAACATATAGGGCGACGGGTTGATGGAGCGCAGGGCGCGATAGAGATTGAGCGGCGGCGCGCTCACCCGCTGGCTGAACCGCTGCGACAGCACCACCTGGATGCAGTCGCCCGCGTGAATGTAATCCACGGCGCGTTCCACCGCCTTCAGGAACTCTTCGTGGCTAAGGTTGGGCGTCGGGTTCAACTCAAAAGCGGGATCCTCAAAGGGGGGTGGCGGGGGCAAGGGACGATTCAGCAGCGACATCACCTGCTCGATGCGCTTCGCAGCGCTGCGATAAGCCTCCTCGGGATGGGCAGAGGGCGGCACATTCACCAGCACCCGAATATGATGCTGCACATGGTCAAAAATCAGCAGCACCTCGGGAAACATCAAGCAGCAGTCATCGATCTGAAGGTCGTCGGTGGTGCAGTCAGGCAGTCGCTCCAGAAAGCGCACATAGTCATAAGCGAGGTAGCCGACCGCACCCCCGCTGAAACGGGGCAGTTGGGTGTCACGCTGATACCCATATCGCCGCAAGAGGGCACGCACGCCATGCAGTGGGTCGTGATGGGGAGGCAGCTCCAGCGTGCGCCAGCCCGTCTCGCGCTCCCAGAGGCGTGCCACACGCCCCTTCGAACGAAAAATGGCAAACGGGTCGACGCCGATAAAGGAGTAGCGGGCGATGCGCTCACCCCCGCTCACACTCTCCAGCAGAAAGGCATAGGGCGCTTCGCCCGCCACCCTGTGAAAAGCCGAAAGCGGCGTCTGCCAATCTGCCAACACCGCCCCATAGACAGGCACCATGCGACCTGTCCACTGCCACGCCCGAAACGTCTCCCAGTCAGGACAAAGCGCCCCACTATACACCCGCCAAGTATACCATTCACACCTGCCTATCGAGAAGGTGTCGGGTACACTCTATGGCGCACATGGGTAAACGCTACTATATCACGACGCCGATTTATTATGTGAACAGCACGCCGCACATCGGCACGGCGCTGACCACTATCGTGGCGGATGCCTGCGCCCGATTTCAGAAGCGGCGTGGTCAGCCCGTCTATTTCCTGACGGGCACCGATGAGAACGCGCCCAAAGTGCATCGTGCCGCGCAAGAACGCGGCATCCCCACCCAGCGGTTCGTGGACGAGATGGCGGAGGTGTTCGCTCGCACTTGGCAGTCGCTGCATATCGAGTACGATGTGTTTATTCGCACGACGGAGGCGCGCCACAAGCGCGTGGTGACCGAGGTCTTTCGACGCCTCTATCAGCAGGGAGACATCTACAAGGGGAGCTATCAGGGCTGGTACTGCGTCTCGTGTGAGACCTTTTTCGCCAGTAGCAAGGTGAGCGAGGCACGCACCTGCCCCGACTGCGGTAAGCCGTTGGAGTGGCGCGATGAGCCATGCTATTATTTCCGGCTCTCCGCTTATGAATCACGCCTCAAGGAGCATATCGCGGCGAACCCGCACTTCATCGAACCAGAGGTACGGCGCAACGAGACGCTGGGCTTCCTATCCGAAGGGCTGCAGGATGTGGCGATTACACGCACCGGCACCGATTGGGGCGTGCCTGTGCCCGGCGATGAGTCGGGCAGTGTCATCTATGTCTGGTTCGACGCGCTGCTCAACTATCTCACGGCGACGGGGTGGCTGGAGCGTGGCGAAGATGCGTATCTGGACACATGGCCGCCCGATTTGCAACTGATGGGCAAGGACATTTTGCCGCGCTTCCACGCCACCATCTGGCCCGCGATGCTGATGGCGTTGGGTGTGCCGCTGCCCGTGCGACTCTATGGGCACGGCTGGTTCCTTGTGAACCAGCGGAAGATGTCCAAGTCGCTGGGCAATGTGTATGCGCCGTTGGAGGTAGTGCAGGCGTTAGCAACGGCATCGGGTTGCCAACAGCCCTTTGCGGTCGATGCCTTCCGCTACTATATGCTGCGCGAGATGCCCACCGACTCAGATACCGAGTTCAGCTTGGAGGGGTTGGAGACGCGCTATAACGGCGACTTGGCGAACGATTTGGGCAATCTGGTGCATCGCACGCTGTCGATGATGCACCGCTATTTTGAGGGGCGTGTGCCCGATGGCGTTGCCGTGGAGGATGCAATCGGTGGCGTGCTGCAGCAGGTGTCGAGGCAGGTGGCGGAGGCGTTCGAAGCGGTGGATTATCCGCGCGGATTGCAGCAGGCTTGGAGCCTGATTGGGCTAATCAATCGCTATTATGATGAGCAGGCACCGTGGTCGCTGGCGAAGGCAGGCGAATATGAGCGTGCTGGGCGCGTGCTTTATGCAGGATTAGAGACCATCCGCACCCTCTGTACGCTGGTGGAGCCGGTGATGCCGCGCGTGGCGAGCGAGATAGCACGCCAGCTGAATCTGCCCGCGGTGCCGCTCTGGCGCGATACTGAGACGGTCAATCGCATCCCATCGGGGCACACGCTTCAGCTGCCCACGCCCATTTTCCCACGCATCCATTCGCGTTAGGGGCTTTTCAGCGGGATGCGGATGCGGAAGGTCGTGCCTTTGCCCGGCTGGCTGCTGGCGTCCCATGTGCCTCGGTGGGCTAAGATGGCGTTGCGGATGATGCGCGTGCCCAAGCCCGTGCCGCCCGCTTTGCTGCTGGTGGCACGCCCTTCGAGAATCTCCCGCACGCGATAGGGCGGCATGCCGGCACCCGTATCGCTCACCTCCAGCCCCAGATAGAGTTGCTGCCCCCCGTTATGCTCCAGATGCGCCCGCACCACCACCTCGCCGCCGGGTGGCGTCGCCTCCACCGCATTATGCAGCAGGTTATACACCATCCGCTCGATAAGGAACTTGTCCAGCAGGGCGGGTGGGGTGGGCATAATCGTGGTCTTGAGCGTGACCCGCTTCTGACGGGCAAGCGGCTCGATGGCATGCACGCGCGACTCGACCAGCTCGGCGAAGCTGTGCGGCTCCAAATTCGCTTCGGAGGTCGCGCCGCGGATGGCGTCCGCCACCAGTTGGGTGTCGCGATAGACCTCCACGGTTGCAGTGTGGATCGCACCAAATGCCTCCTGCATCAGCATGTAGGCTTCTGGATGCAGGCGGGCAATCTCACTTAGATAAGGATCCAGTGTAGAGAGCCAGCCCAGCACCACATTCACCTTATTTTTGATGTCGTGCGCCATCATGCCCATCGTTTCCGCCAGATGCGCCAGCTCGGCTTCGCGGGCAAGGCGTGCGTTCTCGATGGCAAGCGCGGCGATGTCGGCGATGATGCCCGTCATCGCCAGATCTTGCTCGGTGAACACACCATGTCGGCGATTCACCAGCTGCATCACGCCCAGTGTTTGCCCGTCTGCACCGCGCATCGGCACGGTCAGCAGGCTGGTGGTGCGGTGGCGCAAGGCGATATCGACACGGGGTGAATGCTGCGGGTCATGCTCGGGGTCGAGGCTTAGCTTCGGCTGACCCGTGCGAAACACCTCGCCTGCAATCCCTTCATCCACATCGAGCGACATGCCTTGCAGCTCGTGGCTCTTATCACCCACCACATAGCGGAACACGAGGGCGTTCAGCGACGGTTCATAAAGCAGGATGGAGCCACCTTCGGCATCCACGCTCTGCATCGCCACTTGCAGGATACGGCGCAGCCGCTCCTCGAAGTCCAGCGCCGTAAACAGCTGCTGCGTTGCCTCCTGAATCACCCGAATTCGCTCTCGCTCTTCCATCGGCAATTGACCTCGCATGAAGTTTACCATGTTGTCAGCCGTTCCTTGCTGGATGTGAGAAACCAGAGGCGGTGTATGGCGTCCAATCGAGGTATACTATGCATAGCCGTCCACCGTGACGGCTCAATCTAAACAAGGAGGCGACACACGATGAAGAAGTTCTGGAGTACCCTTATGGTAGCAGTGATGGTGAGCGTGCCGATTGCCCTTGCCCAAGAGGATCAGGGCACTGGCAAGGGCGTCGAGGTCAAGCCCGAAGGGCGGGTTCAAGCGCAGCAGCAGCCACCCCGCCAGAATGTGCTGGAGCCAAGTTATCTCGCTCGTGAGCTGAACCTAAATGAGGAGCAGCGCGCCCGTATCGAGGGGTTGTGGAAGCAGTATCGCGACCGCGATGAAGCCATCAAGCGCGATACCTCCCTTACATCCGAACAGCGCATCCAGCGATTCCGACAGAGCCGTGAGGAGTATATTCGGCTCGTGCGCTCCGTGCTGAACGAGGAGCAGCTCAAGAAGTTCGAGGAGCTGCTTGAATCGGATGCGAACACGCCCACCACGCCCACCAACATGCGCTTCAGCCCGGAGCAAATCAATAAAATCCGCGAGATTACCCAGCGCTATAATGCGCTGCGCAAGCAGGTGCAGGAGGACACCTCGCTGGACGCCCAAACCCGCCAGCGACGCCTTCAGGAACTCAATAAGCAGATGCTGGACGAGATCCGCGGCATCCTGACCCCTGAACAGCGCGCCCAGTGGGATAAGGCGATGAAGAAGGACGAGAAGAAGGGAGACCAGAAAGAGGGCGAAAAGAAGGACAACAAACAGAACCCACCCAGTTCAGGAGGAGGTGCCGGCGGCGGATCGTGAATGTGCGCACAGCCCATGTGCCGCCCCACAGCATCGAAGCCGAGATGAGTACGCTCGGCTCCATGATGCTCGACCAGCAGGCGATAGAAAAGGTCGCCGAGATTCTGCGTGCCGACGACTTCTATCGCGAGGCGCATCGCATCCTGTATGAGGTCATCCTGTCGCTGGCGGAGCGGCACATCCCAGTAGACCTCCTAACCGTTCAAGAGGAGTTGAGGCGGCGCGACCAACTGGAGGAGATAGGCGGGCTACCCGCTCTGGTGCAGATTGTGGAGAGCGTGCCCACCGCCTCCAACGCCGAGTATTACGCGCGCATCGTGGAGGAGAAAGCCATCCTGCGCCGGCTCATTCGCGCCGCCCACGATATCCTCCAGCTCACCGACGACCCCGAACTCGAACTGCAAGATGTGATCGACCGCGCCGAGCAAGCCATCTTCAGTGTGGCGCAGCGACGGCTCGGACGCTACTTCAGCCCTATCGACCGCCTGCTGCTCCAAGCCTTAGAGCATATCGAGCGGGTGCAACTCTCGGGTCGTGGGATTCTGGGCATCCCGACCCACTTTCCCGCTCTCGATTACAAAACCTCTGGGCTGCAGCCCTCCGAGCTGATTATTTTGGCGGCACGCCCCAGCGTGGGCAAAACCGCCCTCGCGCTCAATATCGCCGAGAATGTCGCCCTGCGGGAGAATCGCCCCGTCGCGATTTTTAGCTTGGAGATGTCGCGAGAGCAGCTGGTGCAGCGCATGCTCTGCTCGCAAGCAGGCGTGAGCGGCAACCGCATCCGACATGGCACACTCACCGAAGAGGATTGGGAGCGGCTTCAGCTGGCAGCCGAGCGACTCTTCCGCGCCCCCATCTTCATCGACGACACCAGCGGGCTTTCGGTGCTGGAGATGCGCGCCAAATGCCGCCGCCTCAAAGCGGAGCGCAACGACCTCGCCCTCATCGTCATCGATTATCTGCAGCTTATTCGGTCGCACAGCCGACGCGCTGAGAACCGCAACCAGGAGATTGGCGAGATTGCCCGCGCACTCAAAGGGCTGGCACGCGAGTTCGAAGTACCGGTGCTAGTGCTTTCGCAGCTCTCGCGTGCGGTGGAACGGCGTGAGGAGAAGCGTCCCATCCTCTCCGACCTGCGCGACAGCGGCTCCATCGAAGCCGAAGCCGATGTGGTGATTTTCATCCACCGCCCCAACCGCCGAAGCGACGATTTAGACGAGGACGAGCCGCGCGAGGCAGGCATTATCCCCACCGAAGAGGTGGAGATTATCATCGCCAAGCAGCGCAACGGACCCACTGGCAAAATCTCGCTCGGCTTCCAGCCTGCCCTCTCCCGCTTCGTCACCCTCGAACGCGCCGCCATCCCAGAACTGTGAGCCAATCAGAGGTTCCTCGATGCAATATTCGGAATATGACTTCAAGTTCGCCAAAACGATTCTAAGTCAGCACTTTCCGACACAGCTGCAGGAGATCGAGCAAACGCTATACGAGCTTAATACCCAACTGGGGCGCAATGTGCGCCCTACGCCAGCACAGTTATTAGAGAAGCTCTTTGTGCAAAAAGGTTGGCTGCCCGAACAGCCCGTTACACCCAATCACAGCCACCTACGCTTCGACCTGAAAAAGGACAGGGTTGCCATAGAAATTCAGCTTTCAGACCCTGCCGATTGCTACAACGACTTCCTTAAGTTCCTGTTGGCATATAATCTGGAAGTGATCGATGTCGCGGTGGAGATTGTGTATGATGATAGCGTGCAAGGACGGAACTTACCTCACATAAGCAAGGTTCAGCGTGATTTGGAGGTTTATCGGCGCGTATTGCCTTGCCCTATCTGGGTTATCGGGTTGAAGCCGTAGCGATTTGTCGATTCACTCGCTACCTGTAAGCCTTTCGGCTGGCACGACGACGCCACCACGCTGCCACGCCAGCACCGCTTCGCCCACCAGCCACAACGCCAGCAGCAAAATGGCGCCGCTGAAGCCGAACAGCAGCCAGTTGCCCTGCACCCAGAAGCCCTGCATGCCCAGCACCAACGCCGAGATGGTCACCACCAGCATGAACCCCATCGGCAGCAGCGTGTAGACCGTCGGGCGACCCAACGAGCGCAGATAGAGCGAGACCACCAGCAGCGCAAGCGCTGCCAATAACTGATTCGACGCGCCGAACAGCTGCCACAGAATGGAGCCCACCGACTTCAGCTGACCCGTGGCGGGATCAGGCGCGCGCAGCAGCGCGAAGAAGCCGATAATGCCGATCGCGACCGCCGTCGCCAGATAGGGATTGCCCAGCGCAGGCAGGCGCAAGGCGCGGCTCAGCTCCTGCATGTTATAGCGAATGAGACGCGCACCCGTGTCCAGCGTGGTGAGCGCGAAGCCAATTGCCACCGTCGCCACGAACACCTTCGCCACCTCAAGCGGGATGCCCGTAAAGCTCACGATGGCGCCTGCACCATGCACGAAGTTTGCCAGCGACTGCTTGCCCGCTGCCAGCCAGTCGCTGTAGCGCGCGCCCCACTCCGCGCCTAGCCCCGCTGCCACCGCCATCAACGCCAGCACCGCCAGCAACCCCTCGGTCAACATCCCACCGTAGCCAATCGGCAGCGCATGCGACACCCGATCCAACTGCCGCGAAGTGGTGCCCGACGCCACCAGCGAATGGAAACCCGACACCGCCCCACACGCCACCGTAATAAACAGAATCGGAAACAGCGGCTGCAGATTCTTTGCCTCAAAGTGAAGTGGCGGCGCCGTGATGGTGGGACGCCCTATCAACACGCCCGCAAAAAGCAGCCCCATCCCCAAAAAGAGCTGAAACGAGTTCAGATAATCGCGCGGCTGCAGCAGCAACCACACGGGCAGCACCGACGCCAAAAACGCATAGACCAGCAGGATAATTGTCCAGCGTTCGGATGTCAACTCAAAGCCCGCAATCGCCGTGATGGGCATGCGCACTCCCAGCCACACAAAGAACAGGCTCAATATCACACCCACCAGCGTCAGCCCGCTGAGCCGCACCCGATAGCGATAAAATAGCACACCGATCCCTATAGCCAGCACAATCAGCATCGCGCTGGGCAACACCGCTTGGGGCACATGCCCGCCCTCCGCACCACCCTCACCCGGCGCAAACAAATTGGCGATGTTAATCACGAACACGCCCATCGCCAGCCCAATCGCGAAGATGCTGAACAGCAGAAACAGCACTCGCGCGCGCCTGCCTGCCACATCCAGTGCAATATCGGCAATTGTCCGCGCTCGATTCCGAATCGAACTATAAAGGCAACCAAGGTCGTGTACCGCCCCAATCAGAATACAGCCCAGCAGAATCCAAATCAGCGCGGGCACCCAGCCCCAGATGACCGCAATCGCGGGCCCCAGCAGCGGTCCCAGCCCCGCAATCGACGCAAAGTGATGCCCGAACAACACCAGTGGGGGCGCGGGCACATAATCCCGCCCATCCCGCTGGGTATGCGCGGGTGTCGGCTCCGAATCATCCAAGGGGAACACGCACCGCGCCAAAAATCGCCCATAAGTGCGGTAGGCGAGCCAGAGCAGCACCATCGCACCCAGCACAATCCACACAGTGTTCATTCGCGTTTCACCCAATTGATATTATACGCTATCGGGTAGAATCGAGCCATGCTGTTCCAGTCGCTGGGGGTTCTATTCTGGTTCCTGCCGGTGGCAGCCTTTATCATTCTGCTGTATCTGCTGAAGATACGGCGTCGGGAGGTGCGCGTGCCCGCACGCTTTCTGTGGCCGCCCATCACGACCGATGTGCGCGCAAACACGCTCTTTCAGCGGCTGCGTCCCAATCTGCTGCTCTTTTTGCAGCTTTTGATTGCGCTGCTGCTCCTGCTGGCGCTAGCGCGTCCCGCGATGCAGGCGCGCGGTGCGCTCGGCAGGCAGACGGTGGTCGTGATAGACGCCTCCGCCAGTATGGGCGCCACCGATGTGTCGCCCTCTCGCTTCGAAGCGGCGCGCAATCGCCTGCGTGCTCTCATCCGTGAGATGAGCGCGTCGGAACGGCTGGCGATTATCGAAGCGGGTCCAAATGTGCGCGTGGTCGCCTCGCTCACCTCCGACCAGCGCAAGCTGATGGAGGCTGCCAACAGCCTGCAACTGAGCGACGCACGAGGCAACATCGATGAGGCGTTGCGCTTGGCTGCTGCGCTGGTGGGCAATCGCCCCGGCAGTCGCATCGTGCTGCTCTCCGACGGTGCCTTCCCCGAAATCACCGACTTCTCACCCGGCAAGGCGCAATTGGTGTACGAATCGTTCGGCAAACACGGCGAGAATGTTGCCATCACCGCGATGGATGTGCAGTCGCGGTCGGGAGGGATTGAGTGGTTCGTGGGGCTGCGCAACTTCGGGGAGAAACCTGCCAAAGGGGTGTTGGAGTTCTACTCGGGGGGCGAGCTGGTCGACGCCCGTGAGATTACCGTGCCTGCCAAGCAGATGCTGGGTCAGACGCTGACGCTGCAACGCGCTCGCGAGCCGCTGGAGGTGCGCCTCTTGCTCAACGACGCGCTGCCCGCCGATAATCGCGCCTATCTGGTGGGGGCAACGGAGCAGACGGTGCGCGTGCTGCTGGTGGGTGAAGGCAACTTCTTTCTGGAGCGCGCCCTCGCGCTGGAGCCAAATGTGCAGCTGGACAAAGCGCCCACCGTGCCCGAATCGGAACGCGGCAAGCCCGTCGGTGGCACCTATGACCTGATTATTTTTGATGGTGCGCCCGTCGTGCCCGTGAAGGCGCGTGCGGTGATGACGATTCGCACCAAAGGGGGTGCCATCGCCGATCTCAGCGGCTCCATCAAGTTGCCGCGCGTCGCCACTTGGGAGCGCGACCATCCGCTGCTGCGCTATGTGGAGCTGAGCAACCTGCTGATTGATAGTGCGCCTCGCTTGCAGCCTGCGCCTTGGGCAAAGGTGCTTGCTGAAAGCCAGCAGACGCCGCTGATAGTGGCAGGCGAGCATGGTGGGCGCAAATGGCTCGGCATCGGCTGGAACCTGCTCGACTCCGATTTCCCGTTGCAGCCCGGCTTCCCTATCTTTGTGGCGAATGTGGTGCGCTGGGCGACCAGCGGGCGTGCCGCGGGCACGGGATTCACCCTCCGCACAGGCACGCCGTTCACCCTCACCACTCAGCCCGACGAGCAGCAGCTCACCCTGCAGATGCCCGGTGGACAAAGCCAAACGCTTCGCGTGAATGAGGGCAGCCTGATTCTGCCCGGCGTGCCGAAGGTGGGGCTGTATGAGGTGGTCGGCAAACGCACACGCCTCAAAATCGCAGCGAACCTGCTTGATAGCGACGAATCAAACATCGCGCCGCGCACCGTGCTGCAACTGGGTGGGCGCACCGTCACGGCGCGCTCAAGCATTTTCACCTTGCGCGAGCTGTGGCGACCGCTGGCTCTCCTCGCTTTGCTCACCCTGATGGTCGAATGGTGGGTCTTCGTCCGCCGCTCATGAATTAGGGGTAAAGCCCCGTCAGTTCGGCACGCGCTAAGATTCTGCCCTGCATCGCGGAAATGACCTGATCGTAGCTCGCCCCTGCGGGCAAGCCAAGGGTCTCCACAGAAAGCGCATAAACCGTGAAGCGGTATCGATGGCGCTCACCCGAAGGCGGGTCAGGACCACCGTAGCCTGATTCGTTAAAATCATTTACTCCTTCCTTCACAAAATCTGGAAAATTGCCACTCACGCCTTCTGGAATATCGATTGCCTCAGCAATCACGGGGATATCATACACCACCCAGTGAACGAAATTCTCAGCGTCGATGTCGATGCAGGTGATGACGAAGCTGCGCGTTTGCTCTGGAAAGTTAGACCAGCGCAGGTGGGGCGAGATATTTCCTCCTGCGGAAGAGTATCGGGCTGGTATAGAGCCGTTGTTCCGGAACGAGTTGCTTTGCAGCACGAAGAGCTGTCCACCACCACCGTTACCGCCTCTGCCTCCTCCACATCCGTAGAGGAGAACAGCTGCAGCAATAAGGCTACCCAAAAGCCAACCATGAAGATGAACCCTGCCCATTGATGTCACCTCCTGATAAAGCAAGAGGAACGTGGGCAGGGTGTAGACCACCCTGCCCACGCAGCGAGTTCAGCTCTTTGGCGTCGGCTTGTACCAGAAGCGCATCGAGCGCGGCTGAGGCGTTGCGCGTGTCTGACCGCGCAGGCGCGACAGGCTTTCAAACAGCCCTGTCTCCAGATTGTAAGTGGCAGATTGACCGCCGCTGGTAATAACCGCCTTGCCACACTCGCCGTCTGCGCCGAAGTCCACCTGCATCTCAACCGGTTGACCTACCACCTGACCTCTAATCGTCAGCACCCCGCTGGTGGAGTATTCACAACTGTTCACGGGCCACTCCAGCGGTTGCGAGACGCCAAGCGTTACATTGTAGGTCTGGGGTGGGGTAATCAACAGGTTGCGCACATTCAGGCGCATATCCAGAGCGGAGGTTCGAACGAGGGTTGGCTCACCGCCTTGCACCGTGATGGTGGAGCTGAGTGTGCCGTTTGGCACGCTGCCTTGGGACACGTCAGGAATGTTCCAACTGAAGCTGCTTATCTCGATGGTCATCTGCCCCGTGCTTTCTTTGAGAGTCATTTTCAGCGTGCCAGTCAGGGCAACATCATCCCAAGTGAACTCGCTTTCGAAGCCCACCGTCAACTGGATGGTGTCGTTAGAACTGCTGAACTCGAAGCTAATTTTGCCGTTCAGTTGACTGTCGCCATATGTGAAGTTCGTGAAGGTGGCAGCATAGCTGAACGGGTAATCGCCTGTAATTGAAACACCCGAGGCAGGGTTTGCCAAGCTATCGTGCAGTTGGTAGAGGAAGTACATGAATTGGGGTAGCCCAGTTGCCCATGCCTCCGCTGTCAGTACCGTATCTGCCAGATCGGCACCCGGCGGCAGATTCAGCAGCGCTGCCAGATAGGCATCCAGTTCGGAATCGGTCTCTTCGCACCAGCCGATATACTCGGTCTCTTCCAGTGACTGCACCACATAAGTGATCTGGTTGTAGATGAAAACCAGCTGGTAGTCATCGACGGCGCCACAGCCCTCGAAGGTGTCGTCCCAATCGAAAGTGAAGGGCAGCAGCAACTCCGCTTGACGACGACTGCGAGGCAGTGGCTGGAAGGACCAATCAGCACCATAGTAACCTGCACAATCGAGGTCTTCCACCTCGTCGTAGATAGAGTAAAAGCCGTCGCTGTCCAAAATCCAGGTGAGTAGGGCAAGCTCTATGGCGAGGTACCCCAGCAGGTCATCATCGAGCCAGCTAATCTCGCACCCTTCCCAGTCCCATCCTTCGATGTCGAAGGATGGAATGTCGTCGTCATCCTGGTCGATCTTGAGTATCACGGGGTTCCACTCTTGCTTTTGCTCGTTGCCCAGAATGACCTTATCGCCGCCGCGACCGGGTTTGGCAGTGTTGAGGTTCTCAACCGTGAACTTATTATAGTCGATTTGTCCCGTCACTTGCTGTCCCTTGACAGCATTTTGGGGAACGCGAGCTTTGAAGCTGCCAACAAACTTGAGCTTGGGACCCTCGGGACTTGGCGGCTCAACCTCCATCGGCTCGCTCTCTGGGCAAGAGACCTCCACCTCCTTGGTACCTCCTGAGGTGGAGGTGGTGCGAACCTCCATCTTGCCTTTGAACAGCTTCGGACGCGGCTGACGAGAGACCAGAGGGATGTCATCTTCGTCTATCAACCCGCTCAGCCACCAATCCAAATCTGATGGGGTATCATCAAAGTCGATGACAAGTCCGTTCGGGGTCTCCCTAAGGAAGCTCTGGAATTGCGGGTAGCGCTGCCTAATCTCGTTCAAAGCGTTGGGGTTGGTCAAGGCGTTTGCGATGTTCAGCATGCTTTCTTGCGGGGTGATACGCCGTTCTCGGCTGCCCGGATTGAGGGGACGGGCGTTGTAATCTCGGAGCAAGTCCTGCATCTGCCCAGCGTTGTTGAGCTGCGATCCGACGCGAGGATTCTGACTACTGAAATTCCGGATGCCATTTGAACCTTGGAGGATCTGGCGGTTGCCACCGCCACCGCCGCCACCTCCACCGCCACCACAGGCGGTAAGGGCAAACGCGAGGACAATACCCAAGGCAAGCAGGGAGTAGTATCGAGAAGCACGCGACCAA
>Ga0197143_1002444_pt1 | contig 13649 bp, 12 predicted proteins | sample GBS70_MetaG_FD_148603 | JGI IMG/M metagenome (GOLD analysis project Ga0197143, IMG submission 148603) | Sediment microbial communities from Great Boiling Springs, Gerlach, Nevada, United States - GBS 70_MetaG | ecosystem: Environmental > Aquatic > Thermal springs > Hot (42-90C) > Sediment...
AGATGATGGGAACCGAAGTGCCGGGTCGCGGTAGAGCAGGCAGCAGGCACCAGGTGGGACGTATGGCGATGGTCGGGTTGACGGAGGGGGCGCGCGGCCTGGGGGATCGTGCCCGGGCGCCTCGGGGTGGATGCTGGCGCTGAATGGGCACCGTCGTGAGGCGGCAGGGTGAACCGCGCTGGGCAATGGGCGGCGAGGCGATGAACGAAGGAGCTTTCGTTGTCTCCCGCCCCCGGGGCGCGGGCCGGCCACGTCATGTCGTCGCGATCGGCCTGCTGGTGCTGGGGCGACCCGGAACTGGGTCCTACGGAAGGTTGCTGCGGCCCCCTTCTTTTCGGCGGGGAGAATGTAAGTGGGGTAAAGCTCGGCGATACTTGGATCCTCTGCCTGGGACCGATGCCGGCCTGATGACGGTGGAGAATGACGGTTCGGACACTGGTTGAATCGCGCTGGGCCGGGGGTGTGAGCCGGGCCCTCGGTGTGCCGGCGGAGCGCCTGGGCTGGCTCGGGCGAAAGGTTGCCGCAGCTCTGGCGGACGAGGGCGTGGTCAGCTCGGGCAATTTCGTGCTGTCCGTGCTTCTGGGGCGCTGGATGGCCCGGGAGGAGTACGGCCTCTGGGTTGGCTACCGGGGTACTTGTGGGTCTTACCGGCATCGGGGGAGGCCTGCTCCTTTACGCGGCCTTGCTACTGCTTCTGGGCCGGGTGCGCCCGGGCCAGGTGGTGGGGACCGATCTGGCTTTCGGGGCTGTGCTCGCTTCGGCAGCTGCCCTGGCCCATGTGGCTGTGGGCACGGTGGACTACCGTCTGGTGGGGCTTCTGCTGGCGGGATCGGTGCCGGGCGTGCTTCTGGGGGTGCGCCTGGCCGGAATCGCCCCCCCGCGGGCCCTGCGGGCCGGGCTCTGTGTGTGCATCCTGGCCACCGGCCTGAGGCTGGCCACCGCATGAGGGGAGGGGTCACCCTCGAATGGGGAGTGGTAGAGTCAAAAGGAGGAGGAAGCAAAGGTGACTGATGAACGCCCTATCCGCGTGCTCTATATCGGGGGCGAAGGACGAAGTGGGAGCACCATTTTGGACTACCAGCTAGGAGATCTTCTCGATGGTTTCTCTGGCGGCGAGATCCGTTTCCTCTGGGAGCGGTCTCTCCGGCAAAATAGGCCGTGTAGTTGCGGGGTGCCGTTCCGTGATTGCAGCTTCTGGCAGGCAGTGGGCCGGGAGGCATTCGGAGGATGGGAACGGGTTGATATAGAAGAGGTGGTGCGGCTTTGGCAAGGGGTCAACCGGTTAAGGTTCATCCCGAAAGCGCTACTTTCACCGAAGGGCTCCCTTCTGCGGAAGGGAGTCGGTATTGGTAATACTTCGAGCGAATATTTTGCTCCGCAGCAAAAAGGGTGGGCAAGATTTATCGAGATTTTGAACCGATTATATCGCGCCATTGCGGTAGTCTCTGGAGCTAAGGCGATCATAGATTCAAGTAAGGATTTTCGCTATGCTTGCCTCCTCCGGCTAGTGCCGTCACTTGACATATACATTGTACACTTGGTGCGAGATGCAAGGGGTGTGGCTTATTCCTGGTTGCGATCGGCCCAGAAGGCGAATGGGAGTCCTAAGCATACTCCAGTGGAGACGGCTCTCCGCTGGGTGATCCATAACTTGGCTTTTGAGATGCTACCCTTATTTCACCGTAATGTCTTGCGGATAAGATATGAAGACTTTGCTACCAATCCAGCCGGAACCTTGCGGCTTATTTCTGATTGGGTTTTTGACACTCAACCCCATTTAAAAACTGCCAACGCCTCTTCGCCTACTGCTGAAGCGGCTACGCGATGCTCTGCTCTTGAAAAGCATATGGTATCTGGCAACAGAGTTCGTTTCAATCGGATTTCTATGGAGGAGGTTAAATTGGATCAGGAATGGCTTAATGCTATGGGTCTTCCCCAGCGGGCGGCGGTAACGTTATTTTCGTTGCCGTTGCTGGCTAAGTATGGCTATATCGGTCGGGATTTCAGTGGGGGCCAGACTACAGTATCTGGGCGGGAGATTAGTCATGGTTGAGGTTTTATATATAGGCGGTTTTACCCGCAGCGGTAGTACTATAGTGGATCGAATTTTGGGAGCGCATTCAGGTATAGTTAACTGCGGAGAAATCCGCCATTTTTGGGATAGAAGTTTGACTGGTTCTCATCTTTGCGGCTGCGGGGTACGGGGCAGTGAATGCTCCTTCTGGTCGGCGGTAGCGGAAAAAGCCTTCGGTGGATGGGAGCAGGCGCCGAGGGAGGAGGCGCTCCGTCTCTGGTCCAAAGTTGACCGGTTGGCCTACGTTTTGGGCGCTATGCTGCGGGGTGGACAGGGGAAGGGCGATGAGATGCTGGAGGCATACAAAGCATGGATAGAGAAATTATATAAGGCCATCGAGGTGGTGTCTGATGGCGCAATCATCGTTGACTCATCCAAGCATCGTGCCTATGCGTATATCTTATCAAGCATACCATCAATACGCCTTCGACTTGTGCATCTGGTGCGTGATCCGCGGGGGGTGGCTCGTGGACAAAGAAAGTTCCTGTTCGCTTGGTGAATGGGATGGGATTCATGCCCAGATTTTCACCTTTGAAGACAGCCGTCCGCTGGGCAATTTTCAATTCTTTTTATCACCTGTTATCCAGGAGGGGTATTCCATATCTCAGGGTTCGCTATGAGGATTTTGCCCGTGAACCCAGGCGGGTGACAGAGCAAATAATCCGTTTTGCGGGGCTAGTTCCTAAGCTTGACCAGGTTTTCTTGAGCGAGGACAAGTTCCTGGTTACTGTTCTGACGGTACCCTGGCTCTGGCGCTATCGGTATTTCGGGGTGTCAGATGCGAGAGATCATCAGGTGGTCAGCGGATGAGAAAAGCGGGAAGTTATACATCCCCGACGAGTTGGACGGCATCTTTAAGAGGTGAAGATGCCACCCGAGCCCTAGTTCTATGCCTGGCTCGATGGAATCCTGGGCCGGATAGAACGAGGATGGCGGAAGGGATCGCCCGTTCAGGAAGGGTGGCATGGGAGAAGTTTTTCGAAATAGTAGTGGCCCATGCAGTTATTCCTATTGTGAACCGGAATCTGGAGGAGATTAGGGATGTAGTACCCGCCCAGGTTTCTCTGCGATTAAAAGCGCTCCAGATGCTCATTTCGGCGAAGGGCGAGGCGTTATGGGAGAAAGAAAGGCACCTTTTGGGTACGCTTGCTGATGCCGGAATAACGGCCAAGTCCTTCAAGGGTCCGGGTCTGGCCGTTCGTTTATTTGGCCATCCCGGTTTAAGGATGCCCGGAGATTTGGATATTTTAGTGAATGACGATGATATATGTGCCGCCGAGGTAGTGCTGAGAGAGCTGGGGTGTATCCCCCTGGTTAAGGATCATGCATTCCATAAAACATATATCTGGAATTCCCATAGTGGACCAGGGATCGTGGTGGAGCTTCACAAAAGAGTGGCGCATCCCTACCTTGGAGTTGGTGATCGGGAAATCATCCGTTATTTTTTGGCTTCAGAAGGCCTCAACATTTGGGAGCTTCTCCTGCTTATGCTACACATGGCGCGTCACCGGACGCTGAGGTTGAAATGGCTTTGCGATATAGATGCTTACTTGTCGAAGATGATACCCGCATATGGATCCTATTCCGCATTGCGGTCGGAAATCATTAAGACAGCCCGCCATTACAGAATGCAACGTTTGGTTGAGGTATGCTTGGAATTGTACCAAGCGGTATATGGCGAAGTGTCATTGAGGAGCCTGATTTCTTTTCCCCCAGCGAAATTCAGAAAAATTTGGTTTGTTCCCCTTTGGAGTAGCGGGTGGTGGGCCAAAGCGAGCCCCTATTTTGGCAAGTACACTTTGATTGATGGCCGCTTGAGGGTAGCTTACCACAGCCTGCGCTATCCTCCTTATCTTTCCATCTGGTGGGAGAGGAGGCGCAACCTGGCTCTCAGTTCCTCTCGAGGGAGAATTAAAAAAGGCTATGCACTGGATTAAGGAAGGAAAAGGGAGAGCGCTATTTTCGGTGGCCTGGGGCCTGGTTCTCCTGGCGGCCATAACCCAGGCTAGCTGGCAGCGCAGAGGGGTTCCTCTGGCAGAGGAGATGTCCGCTCAGGCCCTTCTTAAGGGGGCGATCTTCGCTTTGTTAGGGTTTTTAGGTTTTTGGCGGTTGTTGAAAAATCCGGGCAAATTTAGGCTTACACTGGCTCATGGTTTCGGAGCTCTCTTTTTCCTCTGGGCGAACGTTTCGGCTCTTTATTCGCCCCTTCCGCATTTGAGCTTTTTTACTGCCGCCTCATCGGTAGCAATCTTTGTGTATCTTTTATCTCTTTCCGATAAGGAGCGTCAGGACCGAGAGGTGGTACTGAGATCCGTTTTTCTGGGCTTAACGATTCTTACTTTATCTTCCGGCATAGCTTATTTTCTGGTCCCTGCTCTTTTTGTAGAGAAAGTTGGCTATGTTACAAGGCTGAGAGGTCTGGCAGGACATCCTAACGCTTTGGCCGAGGCGGCGGGGGCAACTATTATCTTTTTTGTGCTTCTGTATTTACCAAAGTGGTATTTTGATAGCCGATGGAAGTTTTTGTTGGGCTTAGTTCTTCTTGCCTCCTCGGTTCTAATTCTTTGGGCCACAAACGGTAGGGCTGCCATGATAGCCCTATTTTTAACCTTGTTGCTGGCGGGGATGGTGGATATTGTATTGCGCCGAAAAGAAAGGATCTTGGCCCTACTGGGCCTAGTGTTGGTATTGATAGCTGTCGGATCGGTTATATCACCTTGGCAACAGTTGGAGGCTGCAGATTGGGAGGCGATACTCTCCGCCTTGTCAAGAAGAAGGAGACCCGAGGAAATAATGACTTTAACCGGAAGGACGGGGATCTGGCAAGAGGTTGGCCATCTCATCGAGGAGAACATGATCACGGGTTACGGTTATAGGTCAGGAGAAGATGTCCTCTTGAGTCTTGGTTTACCTGTGCATACACATAACATGTATTTGGAGTTATTGTTCTCATTGGGTTTGGTTGGAACGTTTTTGTTTTTGATCGTTCTGGGATGGACTGGATACAGGAACTTGTGGAGGTGGCTCTTGTTTGGAGACGGGATTTCTAGAACGCGGAGCGCTCTTCTGCTATTCATTGTTTTAGTAGGGTTGACGAACAGAGCTGCAGTGGGCAACACCACAATTCTCTTTGTGCTCTTCTGGGCGTTGGTGGTGGATACCTTCGCTGATGATTACCGCGTGGGGGGCGGCTATGCTATGGAATCCCGGGCCTTATTCGGGGTGGAGCGGAGGCCTATCCGGTGAAGGTTTTCTTAGCGAGACGATGATCCGGGGAAGCCTGCTTGCCAGGCACATCGCATCCAAAAAGGTATTTGTAAGCAGCGAGCAACTTTGGCGCTTGGTGCTCCCAGGCCAGCTCCTCCTCGATCCTGCGTCTTCCCTCCCGGCCCAGTGAGTGCCTACGAGGCTCGTCATCCAGGAGTTCAAGGATGAGGCGGGCAAGGTCGGAAGGGGAGTTCGGGGTCGCATAAAGAGAGGCCTCACCGGCGGAGCGCCGCCCCTCCAGAAGGTCGAACTGCACGATGGGTTTGCCCAGGGCCATGTACTCGAGGATCTTGTTCATGGTAGATTTGTCATTCAAGGGGTTCAACGGGTCGGGATTCACACAGACATCACAGGTGGAAAGGCGGGCCAGGAGTTCATTGTCCGGCACGCGCCCGGTGAATTCCACAAATTCCTTGATGGCCAGTTCCCCTGCCATACGCTGAAGGTCATTGAACATCGGTCCGGAGCCAATGAGCACGAAATGCACGTCCCTTCGTCCGTGGGTGTGAACTATTTCGCGGACGGCTCGGAGCAGGTAGTCCACGCCGTCCTGCTCGCCCATTACGCCGACGTAGCCGACAAGATAGCGGCGCCCTCTTTTGAACATCGGGTTCGGGGATACCGGCTTGAACTGATGGAGCCGCGGGCCGCTACGCACTACGAACACCTGATCGGGCCGCTTGCGTCCTCTGGTCAAGGCCACCTCCCGGTAGGATTCATTGGTGGCGATCACCACGTCCGCAGCCATAAAAGTCAGCCGCTCCAGGAGCAATAGCAGGCGATAGAAAATATCCCGGCGGCCGAACTTAGCCTCGTAGAGCTCAGGATTCAGATCGTGATGATCGAAGAGAAAGCGCTTGCCCCAAAGCTTGAACGGTAAACCGACCAGGAAGAAAAGATCCGGCGGGTTGCAGGCGTGGATGACATCAAAGCCCCGCTCCCTTAACACCCGCCAGGAGAGACGCCAGGTGTGCCAGAGAGCTAGGGCATACTCCCGCAGATAGCTTTTGGCCGACCTCCCCTCTTCGGGAAGAGAATAGCGGTAAATGTGGATGCCGTGAATTTCCTCGTACTCTTTCTCATAGCCTTTACCCTTCGGGCAGATGACCGAAACTTCATAGCCCGCCTCCCGCAGAGTGAGAGCTTCCATCCAGACCCGCCGGTCGAAGGGCACCGGCAGGTTCTCTACGAGTATGAGTACCCTACGCACCGGCCGCGGCGGCGACATCGGCGGTGCGGCTCCTTACATGGTGTAGGACCCCGACGGCGTCTATGATGATCAGATCCGGCGGCGCCTTGGCAATTAGGGAACGGAAATAGGGGGTGTCGTGAGTGAGCACCAGGACCTCGGCGTGTTGGAGTATCTCCTCCTCGCTTTCTACCAGGAGGCGGGAGAGGTGAGGGAGCCTCTGCTCGATGTATTCTCGGTTGGATCCCATCAGCTTCGCCGTGTGTACTGCCGGGTCGAGAATGCGTAGCTCGCCTCCCTTTCCTATCAGCCGCTCGGCCAGTTCGACTGAGGGGCTTTCCCGCAGGTCGTCCGTGCCGGGCTTGAAGGCCAGGCCGAGGAGGCCCACCTTACGCTTGCCCGTGGCCAAAACGGCCTGGAGCACCCGCTCGATGTGCAGGCGGTTGCTTGCTGCCAGCGCCGAAAGAAGAGGTGTCTCGACGTTTAAGGAACGTGCCCACTGCACCAGGGCTTGCAGGTCCTTGGGGAGACAGGATCCGCCGTAGGCGAACCCCGGGCGCATGTAGGCTGGACTCACATTGAGCTTGGTGTCCATGGTTATGATCTCCATGACCTCCCTGGCATCCAGTCCTGCTTCCTCTGCCAGCCGGCCGATCTCATTGGCGAAAACGATTTTGGTGGCGTGCCAGGCGTTGGCCACGTACTTGATCATCTCTGCCACCCTGATCTCCACCACCAGGAACGGAGCGTCCAAAAAGGAATATAACTCTCTCAGCACACTCTCGGCGGTTGGTGATTGGGTGCCGACTAACGTGTAAGGCGGGTGGTAGAAGTCGGCGATGGATGATCCCTCGCGCAGGAACTCCGGGTTGTAAGCTACGTTAACGGCAATACCGCCTGTATGTTCAGTTATAAGGCGGGAGAAAATCTCCGTGGTGCCCGGAAGGACGGTGCTTCGGAGAATGACAGTGTGCTCCGTGGCTTTCTGCCGTATCCCCTGGCCGATCTCCTCCGCTACCCGAAAGACGTAACTCGTGTCTGGTCCCCCGTCGCGGCGGGAGGGAGTGCCTACGCAGACTAGCGAAACGTCTGACGAAGCCACGGCTTGAATCGCATCCTGGGTAGCCTTAAGTGCCCCTTTCCGTACCACCTCGCGCACCAGTTCCTCCAGGCCCTTTTCCACTACCGGGGGTATACCTTGGTTTAGCAGCTCTACCTTGGTTGCGTTTATTTCTACTCCCACTACTTCGTGGCCGTGACGGGCTAAACAAGCGGCTGTTACCACTCCTACGTAACCCAGACCGAAAACGCTGATCCTCATGGCACGACCTCCAATGTGCTTTCCATTTTAACTGGCAACTGCAGTGTGGCCCTTCCCTCCACCGTGTAGGAGGGCTCCTTCTCTCCGAAGGAAGGGGAAAACCAACCCCCTTCTCGCTGTCCATAGAAAACCTGGACTTGCAGGGAAGCCGGCAAACGCAGAAGTACTCGCCGCTTGAAACGGGTTATCTCCCAGGTCTGATCCCCCAGGTAGCGGAGGGCAGCACCTGGGGCTAGATGGAAACGGAGCGCTATCTCATGGCTCCCCGAGCCCTCCAAACGGTCCACGATGAGTAAGCTTCGTCCGCTCAAAGTGAGTTCGCGCCGGTGTATAACACCGAGCGGTGAATAGCCATCATGGGCAGCCAGAAGGTGGGCTCCCTCTTCCCCGTTTTCCCACTCCTCCACCCAGGCTCGGGCCTTACGGGTCCAGAGAAAGGGGCCAGCGGCCTGAGACTGGTCTTTTCCATCCACCACCACGGTATTGTGGGCAGCCGTGCCCCGGAAATAGGCGCGCCAGAACGGGTCAGGGTCGTAGTAGGTATAGGTCCCGGGGTCAACGATGATGGGCACCCCGCCTACGGAGAAGGTGAAGGAAAGGGCATCGGCGTGCCCGTGGGCGGCAGTAGATAGGTAACCCAGCTCCCCGGCATCGGCCAGGACGAAGATTTCATCAGGTGTGCCTCTCCTGGCGGCTAAAACATAGATTCCGGCATCAGCAAAGGCCACAGAGCCAGGAATGGGCACTTCTTCAGATGCTTCCCCCGCTAGGGATCTGGTTTCGCCGGTGAGCAGCCAGCAGGCGAGTTTCCCCTGGTCGTAAGCACCCGGGAGAAGCGCTGAAGGCACCCTGGCCTGGAGCCGGGTGCGGCCTACCTGCAGAAGCCAGTTCAGGCGCGGGCTGGCCATGGGCTGGAGTTGCAGGGCCTTTCCTCCATCTCCGTCACCGTATCGGGGAAGATTGCCACCCACGTCCAGAAGCTGAGGGATGACCTCGATCATGCGCCGCAGCCGGTGGCGGTAGGTTTCCGAGAAAGGCTCACCTCTACGATCTCCTTCCAGCAGAGAAAGCAAGAGGAGCTCGGTCACGAAAAGATGATACTCGAACGCCTGTTCCCGGCTAAGCCCGGAGGGGAAAGTCTGACGGAGGATTTCCTCCTCCAGTGCCTGCTGAGCTATACGGCGCCACCGGCCCGCCGCGGGCAAATGCGACCAGGCCGTGGCGGCCACCAAAAGCCCGGCCATCTCTCCTATGAGGTGGTTGTTAGCCGAGGAACCGAAAGATCTCTCCTTCTCGATAAACTGCTGGTGCCGGTACACCGCCTCCCAGAAACGGTGACTACCAAAAAAGACCTGGTGATGTACCGACCCCCTCAGCAGTCGCTCTATCCATACCCAGGCGATCAAGCGGATGCCCGCCTCCAAAGCCTGATTCCAATTGATGCCATAGGGATACGGGTTCTGATCTAGCCATGAGGAAAGTTGAGTGACGGTTTCTTTGCTGAAGCGTTCATCGCCCGTTAGCCAGTAGACGAGGGCCATGACCGTGAGGTGATGATGACGGTTTTTTTCCCAGATCCTCTTCACGTCTCCTATGCGCCCTGGGTCTCGGTAATCTATATCCTTGCCCCGCACGGTCCGCGGCGGCGCCAGGCCGGAAACGGGATCCCGGTGCCAGTCTATCTCCTTCTCCTGGACCGACAAACCGAAAAACAACCAGAGGTGATCCAGGTAGGCCTCAGCTTCGCGCACCAAATCTTTCTCCTCCGCAAAGGCTTGGGGCCAGGCTCCAGCCCCGAGCCAACGCTCGGTGGCAAGAGGAGGCACCGCTATAGGGGGCAGCCGTTCGGGTAAGGGCATTCTGCTCCTGATGCTCTTTATGACTCTACGAGAAACTTCGGAAGCAGACATAGCGCGCAACCGGTGATAATACCAGCCCAGACGCCGGGTTTTACCCGCGTATCCGCTCGTCATGCTCATCGAGGTTTATTTCACCCCGTAGATGGAAAGGAGCCTTTCGCCCACTACCTCCGGGGCGTGAACCTCTCGGAAACGCCGGAAGAGAGAGCGCCCCAGGGTCTTGTAGAGCTGAATATCCTCGGCCAGGGCCCGGAGGAAAAGGGCCATCTCTTCCACCGTGCCGGCTACAGGCGAGGGAGTCAATCCGGTGAACATCTCAGCCAGGACCCCGTCAACGCCGGGATAGGTCACAAGGGGAAGACCGACGCTCATGGCCTCCAGGAGGGTCATAGGCTGTCCCTCAGGCCACCGGGAAGGGAAGACAAGGGCAAAGGACTGCCGCAGAAGAGCTTCCTTGGCGCTTCCCTCGACTCTCCCTAGCCAGGCAACCCGGTCCGACACCTTCAAGGATACAGCCAGATGCCTAGCCCGCTCCACGTCGGGACCCTCTCCGGCCACATCCAACCTGAAGCTGTCATCGAGCCGAGCCAAGAGTGCAATGGCCTCCAGAAGCCCCTTGGCCGCGATGAGTCTTCCCATGAACAAGAGGTGGCGGGGCTTGGAGGCCCACCGTTTATCCAAGAGGCCTTCCACCGTATCTAAGGTCACAGTCCTTTCGTCCGTCACGGTGTTGGGAAGGAGGGAAGAGAAGGAATCCCAGTCCTTGGTGTAAAGGAGCGGGCCCACAGCCCGGGCGAAAAGCTCCCTTTGCACGTTGGTGAGGAAGATCAGCCGATCGGAAAGGGAGAAGATCTTCTTGAAGAACCAAGCATGTTTTACCTGGGGGCGTCCCCCGTGGACTTCGGTTACGATTTGGCCTTTGAATCTCCATACGGTACGCAAATAAATAAGAAAGATGGTGTCGCGCACAATGCTGCGAATGGTGGAGAAACCAGTGGCAATATGGATGATATTCGGGCGAATTTCTCTTAAGGCTTTGCGTAGATGACGGATTGTGGCCAGTAATGACCGCAGAGAGTAACCCAGGCTCTGTCCACCTGTGCCTGCGTTGACGAAGGCGATCTTCATATCCGGTCTCAGTTGCTGAAGAAGGCGGATACGGTGTTGCAGAACAACAGATACGCCTCCCAGGATATGTGGTCCTGGTCCGATGATTAGTAAGGTGGATTTTGAAGTTTGATCCAATAGCCTATTGACTCCTTTTTCTGATTTTCTCACGACAGATCCTTCCTTTATCTCCGTACCGCGATCAGGGATTTGGTCAGACCAAGAAACCTCTCGCGTAGCAAAGAGGCATCGGGGAAAAGCGCTTTCATTTCCTTGGCGTTTAGTAGCCTAAGCCTATTCAGGCGTTGCTCGCATCTGGCTGGATGGGGTCGCGTGAACCAACCCCATACTGTAAAGTTGCGGAGAAGCCGTTTCTGCCAGTGACGGGGTAAATAGTGGATAAGCGGGGTGCGCAGATGCATCTCAAATGGAAATTGTTTGTTGGGAGTTTGAACGAAGTAATATTTAGCCACGCGCCTGATCTCCCGAGCGAAGGCTTGCTGATCCTCCCAGGTACCTACATGTTCGATGACCGAGTTGCTGAAGGCGATGTCGAACTCTCGGTCGGCAAAGGGCAAGTTTCTGCCATCGGCTACCACCCATTCCGCTCCACTTACAGGTTCTTCCGGCGGGACGATGTTCACTATGGTCAGCTTCGGTTTCACGGGGGCAAAAGTCCAGATGTGCATAGTCCCTCCCACGTCAAGCACCCTAGTCTCTGCCGATAGCCAGGGGAAAAGTTGTAAAAAAAAGTTCATTCGCTTCTTGCGAAAACGTGAGGAGAGGATCCTCACCATCCTGTACACGGTTTGGGGATAAGATTTGTCTTTCACCGATGCTGGTTGACTCAAGGGTTTCTGTCTTACCTCCTGATGTTAGCCCTTAATGGGGCTTGAACAGCGGCCTCTTTCGGCTCGCAGCATCTCTGGATTCCATTTTATCTTTAGGAAGGAGCTTGTCTACTGAAACAAGAGCTGAAAGTTCATTGGCCTGTTTCGCCAAGTCTGCGCCAGCTAAGGGATTCCAGTATTCTCCAGGATAAGCCAGGGAGAGAGGGGCTTGACCTCTATGCTCTTTGAGGGCAGCCGGATCTCCAGAAGAAGGGGCCTTGCCGGGGCACAGGGGGACCAGGGATCCCGCTTTTTGGTACATGCTGCCTCCACTTCGCTCTCGGGCTCCGCGCCGGCAGTTATTACCAGGAAACGACGGGAAGCATTCAGTTCCTCTGTCGTTAGGCTCACCGCTCCCAGGACGCCGAATGCTGAACCCTGGGGAACCGTTATCCGGAGATCCCCTACGGCTATTTCTTGGCCGGCTATCACGCCGGCGACAAATGCGGCCGATTTGCCGGATACTTTCAGCAAGTGGTTGTTGACAGTCCATTTTAGATTGGAATCAGGGACAGGCTTACTGTCTGTTACGGAGTCGAAAGTTATAGCTACTGGTCGGAGAAGGAAGGAGCTTAAATCAAGGCCTATACTTTCTGCTGCCTTTATGGTGTTTCCAGCATGCACACGGGTTATGACGATCGGAAGAAGTTCAAGGGGAACGTATATTGGATTTATAGCTCCTGATGTTTTTCTGTCTCCTAGAAAGAGGGCCGCAGCCAGGGGAAGCGTGGCCAGTTTTCCACTGTGCTGGCCCACGTCATTGAAGGGAATGGTTCCGTGATTTGCTCCCTCAACTGAGACAGCCAGGTGGAAGACGAACGCTCCATCCCAGTCCTGTTGTGCTGCTGTTGCTGCTAACAGCGGCATCCCTTCCACGCCATAGGGATTTGGGTAACTATGGTTATACTCGGTAACAATGAAAGGTTTTCCCCATACCCGGCGAAGACTTAAGGCCGCTACTGCCGAGCGGGTAAGATCTTCAAGAGAAGACTTCCCATGATTCTTCCATTCCGAGTTTCTCTTCGGTTTACCTGAGAATCGTGGTGGGTCCCAGTAATTATGGGTATCAACCACGTCGCTGATCTCAGCTTGGTTCTTCAGCGCAAACCAAGAAAATCCCTGGGTTCCTATAACCACTCCCCGATATCCCAGTTCATTTTTGACAAAGGAGATCATGTCCGAATAATATTTACGATCTAAATCTGCCAGGAAGCGAAAATATCGAGCTTTTTCTTGTTCACTAAATCCTTGGTTGCGGCCGCCACGGGGTCTGGGGGCATTTTGATCACCGGTCCAGGATCTCCAAAGGCTGTCCAGTTTCTCTTGGTAAAATGAGGGCAATTTATCTATGGGGTTATCGGGAGAAGCGAAGTTCCACCTGTCTACAAGAGAATTCTCGTTGGCTATCTCAAGAAATGCCACTGCCGGTTCCTCGGCGTAAGTGAGCCCAGTGTATGGATTGTGGTGAGTGAGAAGCAAGCGCAGGAAACGTCGGTGGGCTTCCTGAAGAGACTCCTCTATTACTGTGGCTGTGCGGGTTGAGTGCCAACCGTCTGCCTCGCCTTGGAGAAGCTTGTCTGCGTCAGGTATGGAGGGGAGCCGAGCGAAGGCCGGCCGGTGATTGGTGGAGAGGTGGACGTAGATGCCTCTGGCCTTAAGCTGGGCTACGAAGTAATCGAACCGGTCCAATAGTTCCAGAGCCTTCTCGTATCCCTTGAGAGAGGGATCTATCAACCGGCCCAAGTAGGGGTCGGAACTCATGTGGGGAAAGCGGACGGCGTTGAAACCTAGTCGGGCCAGGTAAGAGGCGATCCTTGCCGCCTGGTCTTTCGGCGGGGCGAAGTCGCCGTGGGTGAGGTTCACCCCCCAAAAGCGGGCGCGGGTGCCGTCCTCGAAGCAGAGGTGCTCGCCACAGACGACGACGCGGCCGTGCTTGCCGGCG
>Ga0197143_1002445_pt1 | contig 13649 bp, 12 predicted proteins | sample GBS70_MetaG_FD_148603 | JGI IMG/M metagenome (GOLD analysis project Ga0197143, IMG submission 148603) | Sediment microbial communities from Great Boiling Springs, Gerlach, Nevada, United States - GBS 70_MetaG | ecosystem: Environmental > Aquatic > Thermal springs > Hot (42-90C) > Sediment...
TAGTTGTTTGGAGAGTGCCAAGAGGATGCTATTGGAGAATAGAGCCAAGTTAGAGAAGTTAGCAGAGACATTGATAGAGAGGGAGATACTTGAAGGTTCTGAAATAGATGAAATACTGAAGGACAAGGATAACAGCAAGCTAGAAAGGAACGGCTGTGTGTGAGGGAGAAAAAATGGGGTAATGAAAAGCAACATCTCATCGGAAGGTAAAAAAGCAGCTAAGCCGGCTATAGATAAGGAGAAAATAGAAGCTGCCGTCAGGATGATATTAGAAGCGATAGGCGAGGATGTGAACCGTGAAGGCTTAAGGGACACCCCGAAGCGCGTTGCACGCTTCTATGAGAGTTTCCTTGCAGGTATGCATACACGGCCGGAAGATATTTTACAGCTTTATTTTGAGAGGGAAAAATATGAAGAAATAGTGTTGTTGAAAGACATACCTTTATATTCCCTGTGTGAGCATCACCTGTTGCCCTTTTTTGGTAAAGCGCATATAGTTTACATACCGAGTAAGAAGAAGCTGTTGGGTATATCGAAGATTGCGCGTTTAGTGGACATGTATTCGCACAGGTTACAGTTGCAGGAAAGGTTGACGCAGCAAATTGCTGACACTATAATGGCTTTCGCAATGCCTTTAGGCGTATTGGTAGTTATTGAAGCTGAGCACTTTTGTATAACGATGCGTGGTGTGAAGAAGCCCGGCACAAAGGTTGTCACTTCGGTAGTGAGAGGTATATTTTTGAAAGATGCGAAAGCCCGTATGGAAGCGCTCAGTTTGATACATGGCAGATGAAGAAGAGCTTACTTGAAGAAGAGCTGGGGAAGCTTATAGAACTTGAGAAGTATGATTTTCCTGGTTTAGGGACTAAAGTTGTTGGAGAAGGTAATGTTACGAAAATATGCAAGACACGCGATGGGAATGCTATTTTCCTTTCTCACAGTGATGGGAATACGGTAGTTTATTTTCCTACAAAAGTTAAGACTGTAGTGAGGGCATTTTACAATTTTATGCCAGCCAGTATGCCTAAAAAAATTAAAGCCGTCCTTATGGACTTGGACGGCACGTCTGTGCATAGTGAGCATTTTTGGATTTGGGTGATAGAGCGTGTCACTGCACGTTTGCTCAATGACGACAGCTTCCGATTTACTGCAGAAGATCTGCCGTATGTTTCCGGGTACAGTGTTTCAGAGCACTTACAGTACTGCATAAATAAATACTGTCGTAACATAGAAGGTGCTACGCTTTCTAAAGCACGAGCAATATATTTCGATATTGTCCATACGGAGATGGAGAAGATAATGAGCAACGCAGAAGATGCCAAGACGGGGGCTTTTGTTCCTTCGCCGTATTTGAAAGAATTTTTATTAAATTTGAAGAGTAATGGTGTAAAAATAGGGCTTGTTTCTTCGGGGCTATATGAGAAAGCGTGGCCTGAGATTGTCGCTGCATTCAAGAATCTTGGCTTAGGCAACCCGGCGGAATTTTACGATGCGATAGTTACTGCAGGTTTTACGGTAAAAAAGGGGCATGTAGGGACACTTGGAGAGCTTGAGCCGAAGCCCCACCCGTGGCTATACGCAGAGGTGCTATTCTCCTTAGATGTGCCTGCAGAGGAAGCTGTTGGTATTGAGGACAGCGGTGCTGGCGTATTGGCGATACGTGCTGCTGGGCTTCCGGCGATAGGCATTGCAGGTGGTAACATTGAGAGTGGTGGCGAGAGGCCTTTATGTACAGAGTACGTCAATGATTTGAGAGAGTGCTGGGAGTTAATAAAAGATAGAATATAGGGGAAACTTATTTATTTTGTTATTTTATGTGTGGAATATTTGGCGTATACAACCACAAAGAAGCTGCTAATATTACATATTTAGGGTTATATGCGTTGCAGCATCGTGGGCAGGAGTCTGCCGGTATTGCTGTTTCAAATGGCGAAGAGATTACGACACATGTAGGGATGGGGCTAGTTGCGGACGTTTTTGATAAGGATGTTTTAAGCAGGCTTTCCGGGAATATTTCTATTGGGCATGTGCGGTATTCGACGACAGGCTCCTCAGAGTTACGTAATGCGCAGCCAATAACTGTAAAATGCTCTGTAGGACGGATTTCTATTGTTCACAACGGTAATCTTATAAATGCGGAGCGGCTACGGAAAAAATTAGAATCTGAGGGTTCCATATTTCAAACAAATTCTGATACTGAAGTGATATTGCATTTATTGGCGAGGACGGTGCACTCCAGTAGCGGCATAGTCAAGGGCCTTTTGCAAGTGTTGCCGCAGGTCCGTGGCGCTTACTCGTTGCTTCTGCTCACCCCAGAAGAGTTAATAGCGGCACGTGATCCCTGGGGGGTGCGTCCTCTATGTATTGGTAAGTTGGGCTCATCGTATGTAGTTTCTTCTGAGAGTTGTGCTTTTGACCTTATTGGTGCGAAGTTTATCCGTGAGATAGACCCGGGAGAAGTTGTAGTAATAGATAAGAAGGGCATAAGTAATTACTTTATTCCTGTTGAGAGGGAGAACTATGCGTATTGCATTTTTGAGTTCATATATTTTTCCCGTCCAGACAGTAAAGTTTTCAACCAGACTGTGCATATGGTACGTAAGCGTCTTGGGCATGAATTGTTCAAAGAAAACCCGGTCTCTGCAGATATAGTTATAAGCATTCCCGACTCGGCAAATAGCGTAGCAATAGGCTACGCAGAGGCGTCAAAGATACCTTTTGACACGGGACTCATACGTAACCATTACGTTGGCAGGACTTTTATTGAGCCGAAGCAGTCTATACGGGACTTTGGTGCAAAGATAAAATACAATCCTGTCAAAGAAGTACTTAACAATAAGCGTATAGTCGTGTTGGACGACTCTATAGTTCGCGGGACAACAAGCAGAAAACTTATACGTATGCTGCGTAGCGCAGGCGCTAAAGAAATACACCTCAATATAAGTTGTCCTCCAATAAAGTATCCGTGTTTCTACGGCATTGATACACCTACAGAGAAAGAGCTTATAGCTTCAACGTACTCTGTGGAGGAGATTTGCCAATTTATAGAAGCAGACACGCTGCATTATATAAGTTTGGATGGTATGATACGTGCTACAGGTATGAACGGTAGAGATTTTTGTCTTGCCTGCTTTACAGGTAAATATCCTATAGGGAGGAAATGAGTGTTAAGTTTTGTTTTGATGATATCTTTTGTGTTTTTGAGGCGCTGTTGTAGGCGAAGAACCAAAAAATAGAAAAATGTGAATGTAGGGCAGCAAGGCTTCAGCCTTGCATAGTTTTTCAGTAAGTTCAGCGGTTAACTTTAGTATTTTCTGTGGCTAAATTTGGCGCTGCCGGGAAGTGAGAGAGAAAGCATTTATGCGTCAGAGGAGAGTTTTAGTTTTAGGTGGTGGTGGCAGAGAACACGCTATAGTATGGAAAGTTAACAAGGATGACAAAAATGCGAAAATTTATTGTATACCTGGCAACGGAGGGATATCGTTATTAGCGGAGTGTTACAATATAGATCTGCACAAATTTGACGATATTGTAAAGTTTATAAAAGAGAAAGAGATTGAAGTTGTTATTGTAGGTCCGGAGGCGCCCCTTGTCAAGGGTATAGCGGATGTGCTTAGGGGGAACAGGTGTGTGGTATTGGGCGTATCGCAGAGGGCTGCACTGCTTGAAGGTAGTAAAGTGTATGCCAAGAATTTTATGACCAAATACAATATCCCTACAGCGAGGTTTAAAGAGTGTAATTCAGTAGAGGAGGCGAGGAAGTATTTATCAGACCTACAAGCAAAAGGTATAGAAAAGACAGTGGTGAAGGCGGATGGGCTAGCTGCTGGTAAAGGAGCTGTTGTGTGCGATAGCCTCAAAGAGGCAAACTCAGTAGTTGAAAAATTCATGGTGGAGAAGATTTTTGGCTCTTCTGGGGAGCGCGTAGTTATTGAAGAATACTTAAGTGGCGAAGAGGCGACAATCTTAGCCTTCTGTGACGGTATTACAATCAAACCACTTGTATCTTCGCAAGACCACAAGCGCGCATACGACAACGACGAAGGTCCCAATACAGGCGGTATGGGTGCCTACGCGCCAACACCTGTAGTAGATGATGTTGTGTGGGAAAAGATAGAAAAGAATATATTTACCAACTTTCTCTATGGATTACAGCAGGAAGGTATAGATTATCGTGGGGTGATATATTTTGGCCTTATGATAACGCCAGATAATGAGCCTAAGGTGCTGGAGTTCAACTGTCGTTTAGGCGACCCTGAAGCACAAGTTGTCCTACCACTATTGGAAACGCCACTAGTTGATATTGCCTATCACGTAGAAGAAAGGAAGCTTTCCACAGTAGGTGTAGAATTAAGCAAGAAGGCCTCTGTGTGTGTAGTTATGGCTTCTGGTGGATATCCTGGCGATTATGAAAAAGGTAAGGAGATTTTCGGCTTAGAGAAAGTAGAAAAGGAATACAAGGATGTAATAATTTTTCATGCCGGCACTGAGAAGAAAAACGTTGATGGCAGGGAGAGGTTTTTTACTTCTGGTGGCCGCGTATTGGGTGTGACTGCGATTGGCGAAGATTTGGCCTCTACTCTAAATAAAGCGTATAAAGCTGTAGGAGCTATATATTTTGAAAAAATGCATTACCGTAGAGATATAGGTAGAAAAGCTTTAAAGTTAACCGCGAAGGCTTGACTTGATAGTGGGTTATTAGTTTTTTGATGATATCTCTGAGACATTGTATGGGTAAAATCAAAAAATAGAAAATGTGTAGGACAAGGCTTCAGCCTTGCAAGAACAATGGTAGGGATAGAGATTAGTGGGAAAAATCAAAAATTTTGCGGTTGTAGAATTTGACACCGCAAAAGTCATTAAAGGCAGAAAGATGTGAAGAATCCAATTAATCGTTTTTGAAAAGGAAGAGAGCCGGAAGAAAGATGAAAGCTTTAGTTTTGTGTGCAGGTTATGCAACGCGCATGTATCCCCTAACTTTAGATAAGCCAAAACACCTGTTACCCATTGCTGGCAGGCCTATGCTGGAATATGCCATGGAGCAGCTTGACAGGATTGGTTCAATTAATAAGGTTTACATTGTCACTAATGCGAAGTTTTACTCAATGTTTACCGAGTGGTCTGGAAACATCAAGAGTTGGTTTAGCAAGGAGATAGAAATTTTTAATGACGGCACGACATCGGATGAGACAAAGCTTGGCGCAATTGGCGATATAAAGTTTGTCCTTGAGAGGGCTGGCCTGGTGGACGACTTTTTAATTTTTGCAGGAGACAATCTTTTTGAGTTAGATCTGTCGAAATTTATTCATTACGCCAAAGTGAAGAACAACATTACTGTTGCGGTACATGATGTGAAAAATTTGGAGCTGATGAAGAAGTACAGTGAAGTATCGTTAGATTCTGACAATAGGATAATAGGTTTCATAGAGAAACCACAATGCCCTAAGACAACACTTGCTGCAGTATGTATATATTTTTTCCCAAAAGAGAAGTTATATTTGATAGAGAGGTACTTGGCAGAGAAGAACAATCCCGATCAGCCGGGAAGATATATAGAGTGGGTGCACAAGATAGTACCAGTGTACGGATACGTATTCACTGAGAAATGGTATGATATAGGTGATATAAATCAATACATGGAGGCAGATAGAGAGTATACTGCGAAATTAAAAAATGGGCAGTAAGGTAGCAGTTATTGGCCGTGGCGGTGTAGGAAAAACTACTTTCCTCTCCTTACTAGCAAAATATATAATAGAAAATACCAAGGCATCTATTTTACTTATTGATGCCGACCCGGATCAAAGTTTATCCGACGCCATAGGTATAGACTTAGAAAAAGAGAATGTAAAGACGCTCTCTGAAATATTATTTGACGTAAAATATGGAAATATAAAGAAAGAGATTGAGAGTTTTACCTTATATGATAAGGTGGACTTTTTGCTTAGCCAGGACAGCCTCTATGAAGGTGATAAATTTGATTTTATATCTATTGGCACGAAGTGGACGGAGGGCTGCTACTGCCAACCAAATGCTATACTGAAAGATATTATTAGCAAGTTGGAGAAGAGCTACGATTATGTATTAATAGATTCGCCGGCAGGCTTGGAACACCTCAATAGGAGGATAACGTCTTTCATTAACGTAATATTTGCTATTGCAGATTCTTCCAAGAAGTCTATTGAGAACATAAAAAGATCCTACAGGATTATTTCTGAGGTAAAGATTAAGTTTGAAAATTTTTATATTATAGGCAATTATACTTTTTCCGAGGATGCGGCACCTTTTGCAAAAATAAATGAAGGGAATATGAAATATGTAGGGAGAATACAATATGATGATGCCGTCAGGGAATGTATGATGCTGGGGAAGTCGCTGCTTGCCATTAAGAATACTTCTCCAGCTTACATTTCTGTAGGTGAAATTGTGAAAAGAACAAATTTAGCGATTTTGTAAGAGAGGACATTTGTTCTTTTATTTTATGAAAGTTAAAGTTTTAAAAGATGAGGGGTGTGTGAAAAATTTTGCAATTACTTGGACGAGAGACGAAGTACATCCATACTACCTTGAAGCATTCAAGGAGATACAAGAGAGCGCCCAGATACCAGGCTTTAGAAGAGGAAAAGTTCCTAAAGAGTACTTGGAGAGATATTTTAAAGAAGAACTTAAGAGGAATACAATAGAGAAGCTGGTTAATAAAGCCATAGATGAGGTGAGCAGGGAGTATAACATGCTGCGTGTGATAGATTCTGCAGTTAAAAAGGTGGAGTACGGTGAGAGTGGTGACTGTGGGTGTGAAATGACAGTTGAATTTGTACCTAAAATAGAGGTTAAGAATTACAAAAACATTCCCGTGAAGAAAAAATCAATAACTGTTGACGATAAAGAGGTGGAAGATGTAATATTGTCGGCGCGAGAACTTCATGCAAAGTTGATAGAAGACGACTGTGGTGTAGCCTCTGAAAATAGTTGCCTTCTTGTTGATATAAAAATTATATTGAAAGAGAACATCTCTATATCTCGTGAAGAGAGAAATGTATTTGTGGATTTAAGTTCAGCTGGAGTCATAGCTACAATAAAGAACAATTTAGTAGGCACCAAGAGAGGTGAGCGTAAAGTTTTGAGCCTACGCTTGCCAAAAGAATACAGAGATGAGCGTTTCGCTAATAAAGACGTTTTTTACGAAATAGAGGTGAAAAAAATATATAAAAAAATACTATACGAAGTGGATGATAAGAACTTTTTATCCTTGTTTAATGCAAAAGATGTCAACGAGCTAAGATCTAACGTAAGGGGTATGATAGAGCAGAGGAAAGCCGAAGACGCAAGAAAAGATGTTGAAAGCCAAATTGTAGACTACTTGACAAAGCATAACCCAGCACCTCTTCCTCCATCGTTAGTAGAGAGAGAGGCTAATCGTATATTGGAGGATACTAAGAAAATATATCTTTCCCAAGGTGTTTCTGAGGAAGAATGGAATAAGAACTTGCCAGCCGTGTATAATGAATGTCTCAAGGAGGCGAGAAAGGTTGTCCACCTAAGTATATTGCTGTTGAATATAGCGGAACGTGAACGTTTAGAGTTTGACACGGAGAAAGTGTTACAATTTTTGCTTGAGCATGCTGTAGCAGCAAGTTAGTAGATAGATAGCAAGTGCAGGTAAGAGTTCCTTATAAATTTAACTGTAACGTATCAAGAACAGTGAAAGTTGTGTGCTGTAGAGGTGACAGTAGTAGCTAAACAGGTCATTCTATCCATCTATTGTGCAATTTTTTTTAATTTTGCGGTAGAGCGCATCTTCGGAGAGACCATATGCAGCACGTATTATTTCTATCTTACCATGTGGTATGAACTCATCCGGTATACCTATACCATATATTTCGGGAAGAGATGTTATCTTTTTCTCTACAAATAGGGTGTTTACGCTTTCACAAATGGAACTATAGAAGCTACCAATTAACGTCCCCTCTTCAACAGTGATAATTTTAACTTTCCCCACCTTGCTGTCACCATTATTACTGAGGAGGCGCATTAGAAGACTTATATCTAAGGGTTTCAGGAAACGTGCATTAACTAAAGTTAAATTGTCAAGTCCTTCAGAACTAAGCCTTTCAACCACTTTTAGGCATCTATGCACCATATTGCCTGTCGCAAGAATAATAATCTTTATGCTGTCAGATGTAGAAGCATCACCTTCTTTCATAATTTCCCATTTATACAATTCTATTTCTTTGTATTGCAGTGGGAAAAACTTGTCTTTATTTAGACTTAGTGTTGTACCACGTGGATACCGTATAGCTACAGGGGAGGACATTTTTTCTATAGCTGTGTACAACATATTAGCAAACTCAAATTCATCTTTTGGCGCCATAAGCGTAATATTTGGTATCATGCGTAGATATGTGATATCAAACATTCCCTGGTGTGTTGCGCCATCTTCACCTACAATACCTGCACGGTCAACTGCAATCACTACAGGCAGTTTCTGTAGGCATACGTCGTGTATGATTTGGTCGATAGCGCGCTGCAGAAAAGTAGAGTATATCACGCAGACTGGCTTATACCCGCTAGCTGCCAACCCAGCTGCAAAAGTTATCGCATGCTGTTCTGCAATGCCCACGTCAAAGAATCTTTCTGGGAAGTGTTGTGCAAATATTTTTAGTCCTGTTCCTTCGCTCATAGCAGCTGTTACCGCACAAATACGAGGATTACTTTTTGCTAAGTCTACAAGCACGTTGCCTAAAACTTCAGAGTAAGTGATTTTTTCGCGTAAGCTTTCCCTTTCTTCTGCACTTAACAGTCCATGATACTTGATAGGATTTTTTTCTGCAGGCTCGTATCCTTTACCTTTTTTAGTCAATACATGTATCAAGACAGGCCCTCTAAATATTTCTTTCACTTTCTTAAACGTCTCTATCAGCAATTTTATATCATGTCCATCTACTGGGCCTACATAGGCAAAGCCCATCTCTTCAAATAGCATTCCTGGGAAAAATAGCAGCTTGAAGCGCTTCGCTATGCGCAATATTACTCGTCCTGCAAAGTGTAACCTATGGAAAAACGCCTCTACGCGTTTCTCGAATTTTTTCAGCAAGCCAACAGTAAGAATACGCGTTAGTATCTTAGCAATAGCTCCTATACGGTATGAGATGAACATTTCATTGTCGTTAAGTATAACAATAATATCTTTATTCAGATGTCCTGCGTTGTTTAATGCTTCAAACGTCATACCGCCTGTCAAGCTACCATCGCCAATCACTGCTATTACTTTATAGTTTTCATTATTTAAGTCGCGTGCTACGCACATGCCTAAAGCTGCAGAAATAGCCGTTGAAGAGTGTCCTGCGACAAAGGCATCGTACTCGCTTTCAAGAGGAGAAACGAAGCCGCTTATACCTTTATATTGCCGTAACGTGTGGAATACATTTTTCCTGCCTGTAAGGATTTTGTGTGTATATGCTTGGTGTCCTACGTCCCAAATGATTTTATCTTTAGGCAGGGAAAACACGTAATGCAGCGCTATAGTCAATTCCACGCACCCTAAGTTTGATGCCAAGTGTCCGCCAGTGGTAAGGACGGTCTCTATGATCAATTCTCTTATTTCTGAGGCAAGTGCAGGCAGTGCCGAGATGGGTAAGTTTTTTAAATCCTGTGGTGAGGCGATCTTTTCTAACAACATATTTATTTTTCCCTTGCAATAATGTAGTTCATGAGAGGTATTATTATTTTGAAGCGTTTATTTTTATTTACCAAGGAGATGATTTCCTCTTTGATACTGTTCACAAGCAATAAAGTTTTTTCTTTCCCATACACAATGGGGTATGTGAGAATATGTTTAAGCTTGTCCTTTTCTATATCTACGAGGTCATCTGTAAGTTGAAATAGAATACCCAGTTTCTCTCCAATACGTTTTATCACATTTATTTTTTTCTTATCTCCGCCGGCAAGTATAGCGCCACAGACTAAACTCGCTGCTATCAAGTCTGCTGTTTTGCATTTATACATTTGCACGAAATCAATGTTTTTTTTATCATCTCTCTGTTTGTTGATTTTTAGGTCCATTAATTGTCCTGTTATCATCCCTGAAGGGCCTATTGCGGAAGACAATACTTCTATGACCTTTATTATTTTCCCAGGGGATGAGTGCTTTCTCTGTTCTTTTGCGATCAGTGCGAAACCTTCGGTTAGCAAGGCGTCCCCAGTGAGTATACCCACGTCTTCGCCAAATTTTCTGTGGCATGAAGGTCTTCCCCTACGGTAGTCGTCGTTATCTAATGGTGGCAGGTCGTCATGTATAAGAGAATATGTATGGATGAATTCTATACCTACAGATGTTGGTAGGAGAGCTGTTAGTTTACAATTTGGGTTGATTAACTTAGCACCAAGGAGTACTAAGGTAGGCCGTAGGCGCTTACCTTCGTTAAGGACTGTATATTTCATGGCAGACCACAGCGTGGGATGGAGATTTGGTGGTTTTTTTGCAAAATAAGACGTTAAGTATTTTTTTATCAACTTTACAGATTTTTCATAAAAAATTACCCACTCATCCATTTTGTTGGCAGTGTCAGATTCTACACTGCAAAAGTCATAAAACATAAAAGGACAAATCCTTTGCCTTACGTTCTCTATTTTTTGATTCTTTCCCTACGGTGTCTCAAAAGGCACAGAGAAATCATCAAAACTAATAACCATTCAACTGTGGTCGGTCTCTGTGGTTCTCATAAAACTTTTTGACACTGCTTGTCCATTCAGTGGTTCTTTTATCTTGTCAGTATCTCGTAACCTTTTTGTGTAACAAGTATGGTATCCTCTATGCGGACACCAAATTTGTTTTTAACATATAAACCTGGCTCTACAGTAAAAACCATACCCGGCTGCAATGTTTCCTCACCCTCACCACTTACTGTTGTATCCAGGTTGGGCGCTTCGTGTATTTCCAAACCTACACCGTGCCCGACATTGTGTAGGTAATAATCTGTATAGTTGTTTTTTTTGATAAACTCCAAGTATTTCCGATTTAGTTCTTTGCACGGTATGCCTGGTTTCACCATTTCTATGATTTTTCGTTGTATTTCTTCTACAGATTTGTAGAGTTTTTCCACTTTGCTATTCACAGGGTGGTACAGTAGAGTCCTTGTGATGTCTGAGCAATAACCATTATATTTTACTCCTAAATCTATCAGCAATATTTTAGTGTTGTTTATCTTTTTATTCAAGGGTATGTGGTGCGGATATGAGGAGTACTTCCCCGGGGCTACAATTGTTGGGAATGCAGTGCCATCAATGAATTTATCATTCTTATCATATAGAAACTTTTCTACCATACGTGCAAGAGCTTTTTGTGTTAATTCTGGCGAGATATTGTTTAGCAGATAGTTTATAGTATTTTTAGCCAACTGGCAAGCCTTTTTAATATTTTCCACCTCGCTGGCATCTTTCACTGCTCTTATCTTACGAAAGAGGCTTTCAATGAGCTCCAATTTAGTTTTAGTACGTCTCAAGTGTTTTCTTAAATTTGTCCCTAATTTATAGTTTATTTCTGACGGGTCAATTATGAGTGTGTTTATGCTTTGCTCTTTTATCAGTTCCAGTAGGAGAGTGTACATAGAAGTTGCCTTTGTGGAGAAATATATCACAAAACCCTTAGGTTTAAGTGCTTCAAGATGTTCTTTAAGGAGTAGTGATGGTAGTAGGAAAGTGGCATCGTATGTAATGAGGACCCAGTAGCCATCTAACGGGATTTTCGTAAGATAGAAGCTATTTATTTTAGAAGTAGCCAGTATAGCACCGCGCGGGTAGATTTTCTCTTGATACATTTTTTTTATATTTTCTATTCGGGAAGTAAGGTTGTTTTTTTCTTTCTCCATTTTTAGACTTTTTTGTTACTTTTTAAGAAATTTCTCATAGCATGCAGTGCAAGGATATAGCTGTACCCTCCAAAGCCATAAATCCCACCAATACACACGTTAGCAGTTAACGAATGACGCCTAAATTCTTCACGAGAATAGATGTTTGAAAGATGCACTTCAATGGCAGGTATATTTACAGCAGCGATAGCATCGCGTATGGCAACACTTGTATGTGTATATCCTCCAGGGTTAATGATAATGCCATCAAACTTTTCCTCCCATGCCTTGTGTATGCTGTTAATTATGTCACCTTCGGAGTTGTGTTGCAAAATTTTTACAGTAAGGTTGAGTTTTTTCGCCTCGTTCATAATTTCTTGATTTATTTCATTCAGAGTTTTTATGCCGTAAAGTTGAGTCTCTCTGACTCCTAAAAGGTTGAGGTTAGGGCCATGGATGATTAAAACTTTTGCTTCCATATTTTTCCTACCTTTTTCTCCTTCTTTCTTTTTAGCCAAAAAATAGTTTTTTTATCCTTTCTTGTTTTTTACCACCGCCCTCTTGCTACTACTGGTGCAAAAGAAAAAATGTGTGTAAGGGAGAGAATATATTTTACAAAAAATACAGAGTCAGAAAGTATTATTATTTTTGATTTTTGCGCTACAGTTTTTGTAACATTTTTTTTATCCTTGCACATTAACAAACAATGGGGAAGAGAAATAAAAAGTGGAAAGACATTTTTAAGACGATTTTCGCGACATTCCTTCTTATAGTTATATTTGCATTTCTACTTATTCGCGCAATGGAGGTCATTGTGCACTATAAGAAGGAAGTGGTTGTGCCAGACTTAACAGGTAAAACGATACACGAGGTGCTCAATATTACTTCTTCGCTGCCCTTAGGTATAAAGAAGATTGGTGAGGAGTATAATTCAGAATATCCCCCATACGCCGTAGTGAAGCAGATACCTGCACCGGGGGTTGTCGTGAAAGAGGGGAGAATTATAAAGCTGATACTTAGCCGCGGTGGAGAAAAAATTGTTGTTCCGGACGTTATTGGCAAGCAATTAACGGTGGCGGAATTAGAGATTAAGCGTGAAGGGCTACTGATAGGTGAGATATCGTACGCCTATAGCCTGTATTATAAGGAAAATTTAGTATGTCGTCAGGAGCCGCTACCGGGGAAATACGCGGATAAGGAGAGTTTTGTTAATTTAGTAATTTCCATGGGGCCGCCACCGGAAAATGTCACCTTAGTGCCTAATTTTATAGGCAAAGATAGGGCAGTTGCTGAGGCGTGGGCAGGCGAAAAACGAATACATATTGACGTTGTGAGAGAGAATAGGCCTGGAGTAGGGAAGAACATTGTAGTAGGTCAGAGCCCGGCGCCTGATACGGAAATAAAGCTTTCCGAAGTGCTCAAGATAACAATTGCAGAATAATTGTGGAGTATTTATTTAGTTGTAGCTTTTGCGTAACAGCATTGCTAAACAGTGAGAGAAAAAGCCTAACTAATAATTTTTTATCGTCTTTCTTGGTATAACTCTTTTGCGTGTTTAGCAAGATTCTGTTTAATCGTTTTTTTGAAGTACTACTAATTAGGAGAAGAACAATTTTTTTGACTCAATTTGATTTCCAATAGTATAATATCTTCTTTGTTAAAGAATTTGAATTTTCGGGCGCAATTTTCTTTTTTCCTCATAAAGCTATTATGATGGAGAGAGCAAACCTACAACTTGTAAGGTACTTATATTTATTTAAAGAAATTGTGTCGTGTTTAAACTTCTTGCTTAGTGTAATATTCTTG
>Ga0197143_1002446_pt1 | contig 13645 bp, 10 predicted proteins | sample GBS70_MetaG_FD_148603 | JGI IMG/M metagenome (GOLD analysis project Ga0197143, IMG submission 148603) | Sediment microbial communities from Great Boiling Springs, Gerlach, Nevada, United States - GBS 70_MetaG | ecosystem: Environmental > Aquatic > Thermal springs > Hot (42-90C) > Sediment...
TTTTTCTGTTGGTCGTTTTCCCTGCCTGTAAGTCTGGAAGCCAGAAAGAGCAGGTTTCAGCGGACTCGTTTGAGGAACTGGTGAGAGGTGATTTCTTCGAGGAGGATGAGTGGTTGGATAAAGAAAGGCTGGAGGTAAGCACTGCAGAGGATATTGAGAATTTTGGGGATTACGAGGAAATGTCCTCTCTCGACGCCTTTGAGTTGTCTGAAGTCGGAACAGATGTCTTCGCTGATGAAGGGATCAGTGCCGACGATGTTACAGAGACAGATTTGCTCGACGGCGGTGATTCTATTGACGAGTATCGCCAGTGGCTCGCAGGGGTGTCGTGTAGCTCCACTCCACCTGAAGGTGCCAAACTAGCGGCATCTTTTCCGAGCTACAGTGGCGGGCAGTGTCCTGTTCTTGTAGCAGGCATGAACGATTTCGTTTCCTATGGTGTGAATCGGCGTTTTTTGCTTGCCGTGCCTTCCAACCCGACACCTGAGGAATCCTATCCAGTTCTGTTTATGTATCACTGGCTGAAAGGCAGTGCATCGAGCTTTTATAAGAAGGGCGAGGTGCAGATGGCGGTTGACCAACAGCGGTTCATCGCTGTGATTCCAGAGGCTAAAGGGGATCTGGACCTGTTTGGTCTTATTGACCTTCCATGGCCTATCCTAAGCTTCACCCCCGATAGCCGCTTCGAAGAGGAGTTCAGATTCTTCGATGACATGCTCGCCTGCGTCTCTCAGCAGTTTCCAGTCAACAAGGAGTGCGTAAGTGCGGTTGGTGTGAGTGCTGGGGCGCTTTTCGTGGTTCAGCTCGCAGGTGCAAGGAGTGAGCATCTATCTTCTTACATCTCCTTGTCCGGCGGAACCCAAAGCGATGGAGCAAGTAACTTGTTTATAAAACCTTACAAGAAGCCAGAACACAAGTTGCCGGCACTTGTGCTGTGGGGTGGTCCTCTTGACTCCTGTGCACTTCTAAACTTCCAGCTCGCCTCAATAGCACTGGAAGACCACCTTATCGAGGACGGGCAGTTTTTCGTCGAGTGCATCCACAACTGCCGTCATGGGGAGCCGCCTGTGGATGCGCCAGAGGGGCAATCGAAATACGCAGCGATATGGGAGTTTGCGTTTACTCATCCATTCTGGCTAAAGGCAGGCGAGTCGCCTATACTTGTGACAGGGATTCCGTCTCACTGGCCATCTTGGTGTGGGATTGGCAAGGGCAGTGCCATTCCCCGCACAGGTGACTGCCCTGAGCCAGGCTGTCCTCTGTGAATCCTTTGGACTCTCCAAGATTCTATTAGCTTTGTTCCGATCCTGGAGAACAAAGCGTGACGCAAAAAGGTTTTTCTCATTTGTGTGAGTTCGGTCCGCACGACAAACAAAAGAAAACTATTTTGCAAACAAAGTTGGAAAATTTGTGGTAGTCTATAAACGCGTTTCATTTGGAAGGAGGCATTTATGGAGAGGTATCAACTATTCATTGGCGGGAAGTTCTGTGATGCTGTGGATGGGGAGACAAGATTCACCTACAATCCAGCTACAGAAGAGCCTATCGCAGAAGTGCCGGTTGGGAAAAAGGAAGATGCAAGGAGGGCTATTGAATGTGCTAGGAAAGCGTTCGATAGCGGCATTTGGAGCAACATGTCTGTGCGAGATAGGGCAAAGATCCTTTATAAGGTTATCGAGCGGCTAAAAGAAAAGGAACAAGAACTTGCAACACTCGAAGCGATGGATGCTGGCGCAACGATTAGGAAGACCTCGATGATGGACATTCCAGTCGGCATAGAGCACTTTAGGCTTTTGGTCGAGCTCGCAGAGAAAATTCCGACCTATGAGCCACTGCCCTGGATTGACTTCCCATATGTTTCGTGGAACTTTGTAAACCGGGAACCAATTGGTGTTTGCGCAGGGATAATTCCGTGGAACTTCCCGTTCATGATGACTGTGTGGAAGGTTGCACCTGCGCTAGTGATGGGTAACACCGTTGTGCTCAAACCTGCATCCGATACACCACTTACTGCCCTCGAATTTGCAAAGTGCGCAGCCGAGGCTGGGTTACCTGATGGGGTGCTGAATGTTGTCATAGGGTCGGGGTCAGAAGTAGGGGAGGAGTTGTGCACGAACCCGATGGTGGATAAGGTGGCACTTACGGGCTCTACGGAGACAGGGAGAAAAGTTATGAAGCTATGTGCGGACACGATAAAGAAGGTGACTCTAGAACTCGGCGGCAAAAGCCCTACCATCATCCTGGAGGACGCAGACCTCGATGTCGCCGTTGATGGAGCGCTTTTTGGAACTTTCTTCCATGCTGGGCAAGTGTGCGAGTCTGGCACCCGTTGTTTTGTGCCTTCCTCGATATATGACAAGTTCATGGAAAAAATGCTCGAGCGCGTGAAACACATAAAGGTCGGAGACCCGCTGGACTATGAAACAACCATGGGACCAGTCGTATCCTTAGCCCAGTATAAGACAGTTACTGGATATATCGAGCTAGGAAAGCAAGAAGGGGCAAGGCTTCTGTGCGGTGGCAAAAGACCCGACGGATTCGAGAAGGGCTATTTTATCGAACCAACCATCTTCGACAATGTCTCCAACCAGATGAGGATTGCCCAAGAAGAGATCTTTGGCCCAGTTTTGGCTGTGATTAGATATGACGATGTGGACGAGGCTGTCCGTATGGCTAACGACTCAATCTATGGGTTAGGCGGCGCTGTATTCTCAAAAGACATCCCAAAGGCTATCGAGATCGCGAAAAGGATTAGGACAGGAACGGTGTGGATAAACGATTATCACCTGATAAACGCACTCGCGCCGTTTGGTGGCTATAAGCAGTCAGGGGTCGGGAGGGAACTCGGACCCCACGGACTTTTGGAATACACACAGATCAAGCATATTCACGTAGACCTCGTGATGGACAGAAGTAAGAAGTTTTGGTACGACTACATTTTCAATGATTGAGAGGTAAAACATGCGTTATGTGGCTTTGGCATCCCTATTGCTTCTTGTAGTTGGTTGCAAGCCGGGAAGTGGGGGCCGTGATGCTCATGGCGGCTTAGGCAGTGCAGACAACCCCTCGCAAGGGCCTGCGATTTCGTGCGATGAGCCTGTTTACGACTTCGGGGTAGTAGAAGAAGGCGAGGAAGTCAACCATATTTTTATCATAAAGAACAAGGGGACCGATGTCCTAAAGATAGCATCTGCGAGGGGTAGTTGTGGTTGTACCGCAACGGTGGTTTCGAACAACGAGATCCCGCCAGGTGGAGAAGGGCAGATTCAGGTCAGACTTTCCACGCAGGGTAGGGTAGGGGTTTTGGAAAAAACTGTCTCCGTCTCATCTAACGACCCTGTCCAACCAAATCTAGTTCTAAAGATGAAAGGCAAAGTTGAGCAATATCTCTCGTTCGACCCAGCGTTTTTGAACCTGGGTAAGGTGCTGAAAGGAACAAAGAAAACTTCTACCGTGAAACTTTCGGGAAAACTTTCGACTGACGCGAAGTTGCTGAGCATAGCACCAAGCGACCCGAAAGCACTAAGCGTAAAACTGCTTGATGAAAAAACGATCGAGGTGGTTTTCGATGCATCGCAGATCGAAGGGCGGTTTTCGGGCACAGTAGTCGCGGAAACCAATCTTGAAAAACCCAAAAATGTAAAATTCAGGGTTTCAGCATGGGTAGTGCAAGACCTTTTTTTCGAACCTGACAGGGTATATCTCTCGGAGGTGACGACTCATAAGAGACATAGCGCACAGGTGAAGGTGTTGTCATTTACAGGCAAGCCGTTTTCTATCAAGCGGGCATACGATCCGCAGGGATTTGTTCAGGTGGGGGTGGAAAGAGATGGTAAAAACTATAATCTCGGCCTTAGCCTGACCAAAGCACCGAGCGAAGGGCATGGCGTTGTAATCGTAGAAACAGACCGGAAAGACCAGAAGCACTTAGAGATACCATATGTTGTGGCAAAAAAAGACGCCCTGCCTATAAAAAGGCTTCGCCAGCCCATGAAGAAATAAGTTGCACATGCAAGGCTTGTTCAAGCGATGCACCATCATGCCAAGCACATTTTTTGAACGTGATCGCCCGCCCTTATCCGTCAGTTGTGGCAGTACGGATATGTCCCTGTCTCGATCGAGCACTCGGCGTATTCTGGGGGACAGTTAGCCTTTGACTTGCAGCCAATGGCGCAAACCGCCTCGGTTGGATAGATGCAAACCTCACCCTGGTCGCAATCGGAATGATTCCAGCAAGGCTTCTTGCACACCTTGAACTGGTTTTTCGTCAGCCATTCAGATGGTTCGCATATCCCATATTTACAATCGGTCGCCTTCTCGCAGGGCGTGCCATTGGCAAGCCCCTCAGGGTTCACTACTGGAACATCATACCTCGCACTGTCTGAACCCGAGCCATTGTCCTGTGGTGACGGGGAGTTTCCATTGCCGCAAGCCACAGTTACTAGGCAGAGTAACACAAACAAATACTTCATAACCCCTCCAGCGAGTAGTCTCAAGGCGAAATGACGAAAAAGTAATACAAAATCGTGGCGATGCTCGCAACAACTGCAAGCCCCAATGCCCCGATCAACACATACTTTTTCCATGGGCGTTCCTCACTTTGCTTTGCCATCTGCACTGTCTCGCGGCCTTCCAGGAGTTCACCAAGACTCAACCCTTGGGTCCCAGAACCTATAGGCATCATAGGTGCCTCAGCCGCAAGCTCTTCTGGCGAGACCCTGCCTCCCACTGAGATCTCGTCAACCGAGATAGGTGTGCTTCCATCTACCGGCAAAGGCTTTCCCCCGAACCTTATCATAGACAAGCTAAGTATCTCGTCTTGAATAAGCATTGCTATCCGTTCTCGTGTCGCCCCTTCTTCCTTTACCTTTGCCGCTTCGAATATTTGACGCAAAAACCCTGCCAGGTCGTAAGATGTAACCTTCATCCCCCGCTGGAAAAGGTAAGCGGTAAGGGCATCGCTCATCTCACGAGCTGAACTGTATCGCTTTTTTGGGTCTTTATGTAATGCCTTAGCAACAATGCGGTCTAGATCCTCGGTTACATCTGAATTAAACAGTGTTAGCGATGGTACTTCTGCCTTGCGCACTAGTTCGAGGGTTTCATATTCGTTTTTTCCAAGGAACAACCTTCTATTTGCCAAGAGTTCCCACAACACAATCCCAGCAGAGAATATGTCGGTGCGATGATCTACCGTCTTGCCCTCGATTGCTTCTGGAGAAAGGTAGGCAAACTTGCCTTTCACTATTCCTGGGTCAGTTATCTCGACCTGTGTCACAGCCTTTGCAAGCCCAAAATCAGTGAGTTTGACCTCGCCAGCCTTCGAAATCAATATGTTGGGCGGCGAAACATCTCTGTGTACGATCCCCAAGAGGTTACCCTGGGCGTCCCTGCGCTCGTGGGCATGGGCAAGGCCTTTCAGCGCCTCGGCAACTGTGAAAAGTGCGAGGTGCACAGGAAAACGCATTCCTGTATCCGCTAGCCTTTGAAAGACCTTGCGCAGGTTGTAGCCGTCTACGAACTCCATCACTATGAAGTAGGTGCCCTCTGCTCGACCCACATCGAAGACCTGAACGATGTTCGCATGGTTCAGGTGCATTGCAAGTCGGGCTTCGTCGAGGAACATGTTGAGGAACTTTGGGCGGGAGCACAAGGAAGGCAAGATCCGCTTTATAGCGACAATCTTCTCGAATCCATCGACTGTGATCGCCTTAGCCTTATAGACTTCCGCCATCCCGCCAGCGTCGATCTTTTCGATTAGCTTGTATCGGCGTCTTTCACCCATCGCGCTTTATTGTAGACCAAACTTGCAGTTTATGGCAAGTGTTTTTAAATAGAGGTGATCTGCGAACTGCGACTCTGATAAGGGCACTGTTGTTCGTGTATCGTCGCGCTCCGTTTTGTGTGTAGCACCACGATGTGGGGAGGGACAGGATGTTGCAGAAATGAGGAAACGATAGTACTATTTCAATTGTGAGCTCTCGGAAAGGAGGAGACGAGTGAGTCCGCATAAAAACCTGATCAGACTGTTCGTGATCCTCGGCGCTGCTGGATGCATCACATATTCTATTAGCATTCTAAAGTTCGGCCCGAAAAGTATTACGTTCGAGACAGTAGCGCTCCAAAACGCAGAGGCTCACGAGACTAAATCTTCGCTTGGCCAACTCAGGCTCCTGAGTCGTTGCATATCCTTCATTCGTTCTAACTATGTTGCTCCACATCGCGTCAAACCGGTTTCTATGCTTTTGGGAGCGCTGAAGGGGGCTGAAAGCATGATCCCTGATTTGATGGTCACAGAGGATAACAATGACCCTGACCTTGTGACTTCGGTTGTAGTGCAGATTGGTGAACACTCAGAAAGATTTTCACTCAAAAACATCACAGACCTCTATCAGATGACGTGGACGCTTATGGACATCTTTAGTTTTGTCGGTGCCCATCTTCCCCCTGAGGTGAAGCCTGAAGATGTTGAGTATGCGGCAATAAATGGTCTTTTGAACCCACTTGACGAGCATTCCGCTTTCCTCCCTCCAAAGGCATACGAAGAAATGAAACTCGATACCGAAGGGAGATTTGGGGGGCTTGGGATTGTTATAACTATCAGAAACGGCGTTGTTACAGTGGTTTCTGTGCTTCCCGGTACGCCGGCGGAACGGGCAGGTCTAAAGTCCTTGGACCAGATTACAGATATTGGGGACGAAACAACTCTCAATATGCCCCTGACCGAGGCGGTCAGCAAGCTTCGTGGAGAACCAGGCACCGAGGTTACTATCCATGTTTTCAGGAAGGGTTGGGCTGAGCCTAGGCCTTTCACTCTTAAACGTGCAGAGATCCATGTAGACTCGGTTTCGAGCGAGGTGCTTGGCCATGGGGTGGGCTATGTAAAGATCAGACAGTTTCAAGAAGATACAAGTGAGGAGGTATTGAAACATCTAAACAGACTCAAGAGTCAAGGGGCTTTGCGAGCCCTCGTGCTCGACCTTCGTCAAAACCCGGGAGGTCTTCTGGACCAGGCAGTTCAAGTTGCAAGGCTTTTCGTGAAGAACGGAACTATTGTAGTGACACAGGGCAAAGGGAGTGGGATGTACGAGGAATACCATGCTCGTGACAAAGCGCCGTTCGCCTCCTTGCCGATCGTTGCTCTGGTTGATGCTGGTTCCGCTAGCGCCGCCGAGATCCTCGCTGCTGCCCTAAAGGACAACGACAGGGCAATACTCCTCGGAGACACTACCTTCGGTAAGGGCACGGTTCAAGTTCTATACGAAGTGGGCGGGGGGGCATTGAAGCTTACAGTAGCCCAGTATCTTACGCCAAGAAGACTTTCTATCCATACAGTTGGCATAACGCCCGATATAGACACAATACCCGTTACAATCAGCAAGGAAAAACTCGCCCTGGGAACATTGGAACAGCGGGATGAAAGGGATGAAAGAAGAAAACTCGAACCCCTTGGACCAGTTCCGGACGATGCGCCTATCTTCCACTTGCCAGTATTCCAAGAAGGCGTAGAGGACCTGTCTGAGGAGGACGAACCCCCAATCAAGGAAGACAAGTTTGAGCGAGATGATGTGATAAACGCAGCTGAACTCATCGCCCGGGCAGTTTCGTCCGACAAAGGAGCCCAAAAAAGGTTTTCAAGAGAGGAGGCGCTAACAATAGCAAAGGCACAAATCGAGGAGCTCATCCGTAAGCAGGACGCAAGAATAGTTGAGAAGCTGAAAGAGTTGGGCATTGACTGGACAGATGGTCCCCTACAGCCGGACCCAGTTATCGAAGTTTCGTGGCATGCAGACCAACCTCAGCCCTTCAAGGCCGGCTCGGAAGTCACTCTTACCCTGAAGATAAGGAACCTTGGGTCCTCTCCACTCTACAGAGTGCACTGCACAACGCAGTCAGCTAACCCTGCTTTTGATTTCAAGGAGTTCATCTTCGGCCGTATTGATCCTGGACAAGTGGTTACACGGTCACTAACGACAAAGATTCCAGCCTATTCGTGGGAAAGAAGCGATATGTTGGAATTTGTAGTGTTCCAATCTGATACGGAGGTTCGTAGGGTGAAAGGAGGAATGTTGACGGTGCGCAGCGCAGACCGACCTCGATTCGCGTACTTTTATCAGGTGGACGATGATCGGGGGGACGGGGACGGAGTGCTAACTTTGGGCGAGACAGTCAACCTCGTTATTGATGTGCTGAATGTAGGAGATGGGCCGGCTCGTGAGCTGTTGGTTACTGTGCGGAACAAGTCTGGGGAAGGAGTTTTCGTAAGGAAAGGGAGGAAAAACTTCAAGCAGGGTCTCAAGGAGGGTGGGCTAGTTACAGCGAGGTTCGAAGTCGAGGTCAAGGATACCTTCAACTCGGACTTTGCAAAACTAGAGATCGGGATTTTGGACCCCAAGCTTAGAGAGTACATGTCGGAGGCTATAGAACTGCCTGTCAGCAAGAAGAAGAGGTATTTAAGAAGGTTGCAGGTGCCTATTCAGATAATCGGTCAAGATGGCAAGTCAGAAGATTGCTCCGCTTTTATTCTTTCCTCTGCAAGGGAAGATGCTCGTCCCATCTACAGTGTTTCTTGTGGGTCCTATCTTAGATCTGTGGGTATTGTTGACCAGTTTTACAAGGTGGAAATCGAGCCAGACAGATATGGTTTTGTCCAAAGTAGAAACGTCCGTGAGGTCTCGGGTGTGGTCAGATTTACGGAACTACCGCACACACCCATGTTTGTGAATGCTCAGCCTTATCTTGGGGTTTCTTTCACAAAAGATATCATGGAAGCCCATTGCCCGAAGGCCTTAAAAATCGAGGGGACAGCGCGATTCGATGTAAGATTCGGCATCGGCGAAAGAAGGAAGGTCATGATATTTAGGGGCAGCGACAAGATCTTCTTTTTTGGGAGTGCGAGCGGAAATGCCATAGAGGTGCCATTTGAAACATCTACGACCCTTGAAAGAGGGCTCAACGATTTTGCGGTGTACGCAATTGATGGCAAGGAGAGGGCAACTGTCCGCAGGTTTTCAGTGTCGTGTGAAAAAAGAAAATCAGGTGTTTTATCGCAGGAGAAATAACATGAGAAATATCACATTGTCATTTGCATACCTTTTAGTCCTTATGCTTTTTCCGTGCCCTGCTTTTTCGCAACTGCCTACTGAAGAACAGGCAAAACAGTATAATCAGGCTATACGGAAGGCTGGGGCGATGGTGAAAAAGCGGGCATACTCGCAGGCTCTTTCTGCGTTCAAGGAGGCAATCTCAGTGTATCCATTCGGGGCTGATGCTTATTTCAGCGCTGGAAATATTGCCTTTCACTTGAACAAATGTAGGGAGGCTCTTCTGTATATGCAGGGATTTCTCGCGCTTGGGGGTGACAAAACAGAGGATGCGAAAGATGCAGAACACGCCATAAAAGCTTGCTCGAGCAAGGTGAAAGCGGGCTCCCTCAATGTGTCCTCCCAGCCTGCAGGCATAGCTGTGTTCATTGATGGAGGCTTTGTGGGGAAGACACCTGTTACAGTCAATCTGCAGGCAGGTTCGTATCAGCTCCTCTTGCGGGATGAAAACTACGAGGACGCGACAGAGAAAGTCCATATAAACCCTGAGGCTCAGAGCACCGTTGAAATGACGCTAACAAAAAAGATTTTTTATGGCTACCTGAAAGTAAAGACAGAACCTGATGAAGGGGTCAAGGTTTTTGTGGATGACAAGGAGGTCGGGGTCACACCGCTCAAGGAGCCGATTCGTCTTGAGGCGAAAAAAGTTTTAGTTAGATTCGAACGCGAGGGTTACGATACATTCGTGCGTGCAGTAGTGATTCAAAAGGATCAGACTGTTACCATGGAAATCAGTCTTGAAAAGTCAGAACAATGAGGTCCATAACATGGATGAAAACATCCTGCCTACACAGCTATACAGTAGCAAAGTGGTTGAATGCGGATATGTTAGGCTGATAAAGACCGGGAGGATGGTGCTATGTGGTTCCTCTGAGGGAGAGATGGAACCTCTGGATGTTGTCATCGTGCGCACCGAGAGGGGTGAGGTGCTTGGTCGTGTTATATGTTCTTTGGGCAGACAAACCCTCCCCCAGGATTCTTTCTTCCCAATAGTTGACAGGCTCCCGAAAGAAGAAGGCAAAAAGATGCTTGCCCGTGATAGAGAAAGAGAGACTAAGGCTCGCGAGATATTCAAGCGGGAGGTCTCTCGCCATGGACTCAATATGCATCTGAGTGCTGTTGAGTTTATCTACGGAGAACCAAGGGTAATATTTTACTTTACCGCTCCCGGGCGGGTGGATTTCAGGGCACTTGTCAGAGACCTAGCGTCTGCGATGAGGATGAGGGTCGAGCTTAGACAAATAGGGGTTCGTGATGAGACGAGGTGTATGGGGGGGCTTGGGCCATGTGGGCTCGAACTGTGTTGCGCTACCTTTCTGCGCGAGTTTACCCCAGTTTCCGTGAGGATGGCAAAAGAACAAGGGCTTTTCATGAATCCGCAAAAATTCGAGGGTTTGTGTGGAAAACTCATGTGCTGTCTTGCATACGAGCATCCGCTTTATCAGGAGGCTTCGAAGAAGTTTCCCCCTATCGGGGCAACAGTTTCAACGCCAGCTGGGACGGGGAAGGTTCAAAACTTCAATGTGCCAAAGGGTGTGGTAAAAGTTCAACTCTTCGAGGATCATAGGATAGCGGAGGTACCCGTCGAACTGGTCAAAGTATTGGAGGACCGTGTCCAGTCGGATTCCTTAAAAGAGGTTTCCAAAGAGGAGGGTAATCACGACTAGGTCTGTTTTTTTGTTCAAAGCCAAACCTGGCGACTCGCATGAGAAGAGAGAGATATGACCGAACTATTCGACTCTCACGCTCATCTGTCAAAGGAGTTTTTTGAAAATATAGGAGAGATTATCGAGAGGGCTAGACAAGCCCATGTCAGCGAGATCGTTACAGTTGGCAGTTCATCCAATGTAGCAATCTTGGAAGAAGCAGTTGAGGTCGCCTCAACTTACGAAGGCGTTTATGCCGCGATTGGCATCCATCCGCACGAGGCAGGAAATGCGACAGAAAAGACTTTTGCCGCGCTAGAAAAGTTGGTGCGTAACGAACGAGTTGTAGCAGTGGGCGAGACTGGGCTCGACTTTCATTACGAGCTATCGCCAAGGGAAAGCCAAGTGGAGGTATTCAAGAGGCAGATTGCGTTGGCTGGTGCATGTGGTCTTCCAGTTGTTGTGCACTGTCGAGACGCTCATGAGGAGTGCCTTGCCATCCTTTCAGAGTTTGCTTCACAGGTAAAAGGGGTGATCCATTGTTTTACTCGCGATTTGGACACTGCGAGGCGATATATTGCTTTGGGATTTTTTATATCCATTCCTGGTGTAGTCACCTTTCAGAAGGCAGAGGAACTACGGGAAACAGTCAAGGGATTGCCTGTGGAAAGGATGCTTATCGAGACCGACTCGCCGTACCTGTCTCCTGAACCTATGAGGGGGAAAAGATGCGAGCCAGCATATGTGAGATACACTGCCCAAGCGATAGCGTCACTCAAATCGCTTACCTTAGATGATGTGGCACGGCTCACCACCTTGAACGCAAGGACGCTTTTCGGTGTGAGCAATCCCAGCGCTTCACCGGCGAATATCGCTAAACCACAAAAGATTCGCTCTACAGTCTAATGCAAAGAATAGGTCCCCCCTTCGTTGCACCTGTCAGGGTTAGTTAAAAGACCTTTATGTCAAAGGATGTAACATAGATTTCCTCAAAAATGCCAAATGGTTTTGCGCGGGTAACTGCCACGATTGTAAAGCTTGAACCCAGATGTTGAGATTGATGCGCATGGTCGCCTTGCCTTAGATTTAGAGGTTGACTTCGGGTGCGTCTTCTGGATGACCATCGGATGGTTTGGACATTTTGGACAATGTCCAAAATGATGTCCAAGATGTCCAAAGACGAGAATGGTAATCACTTCGAAAAAGCCTTAGATTTCAACGGATTTTCCGACGCTTGGCCTTTGGCACATATCTTGCTAAAGCTCGAAATGTCTTTCTAAAGGAGGTATCATATGGAGCTCTTGCTTGTCCCTCTAACACTTGTTGCGACAATGTGTTTAAGCTCAGGGGCGTTTCCGCCTCATCCTGAAAAAGGGGAAAGGGATAAACAAGGCCAAAGCATCGCACTCACCACCCAGACGGTTGTCGCTCAAAGCACATCCGAACCCATTGACTTGAACTCCGCTACGCCTGAACAGATTATGAAGCTTCCTGGAATCGGTCCGAAAAAGGCTTCAGCGATAATCGAGGCTAGGAAGGTGAAGCCTTTCAGGTCTGTGCAAGACCTAAAAAGGGTCAAGGGCATCGGGAAGAAAACAATCATGAAAATTGCGCCCCTCGTTACTGTGAAGCCACCACAGGAGACGCAAAGATAAGGGCATGGGAACTTGTGCTCTGGTTGACCTCAAATGAGTTGCGGTATGGACTTCCACTAGGGTTTTGGATAGATGAAACGATAGCGAACCACCTAACCACAAAACTCAAATCAGATGGCTTTTCATGAACTTTTCGACCTCGGGTAAGCCACCTTGGAGGACAAGATAGCCATCTGGAGGTTCTCTTTCGGTTATTTCATGTGCAATGGGGGTGAGCATCATCTTTATGACTTCGTCCCTGTTTGTCGTGTGGGCTAGAACCCACCCAAGCTTCATATATGCAACCTCTGGAAGCATGTTTCCCGCGGGCACGACTCCGAGCTCCATCAGGTCCCTCCCAGTGTCATACACATACATCTGCGTATAGCCCCAAAGTGTTTGAACAGTCATGAACAGATGTACCCCATGTGCGACTGCCTCTTTTATTGCTCCATACAATGGCTTGTTTACATGTCCAAGCCCTGTGCCCGCAATCACAATCCCTTTATACCCTTTAGCCACGATCGCCTCCAGAATATCCGGCTTCATGCCGGGATAGTAATAAAGGATGGTGACTCTGTCATCGAATACTGCATCCAGGATGACTTCCCTGTCATTTCGTCGCCGCCTGTAATCGCTTCTTAGAGGTGTAACGCCATCCTTAGAAACGAGCGCGACAGGTATGTCACCTATAGTACGGAATGTTGACCGCGAAGAAGAATGCATCTTCCTGACTCGTGTTCCCCTGTGCAATAGTCCATATCGGTCGGAAGTCGGTCCAAACATGCATACCATGACTTCTGCGATGTCTGAAAGCGCTGCGGTGGTGGCGTGGATCAGGTTCAGTGCAGCGTCAGAAGATGGTCTGTCAGATGACCTTTGGCTTCCTACCATGATTATAGGCACTGGCGGATTTTGCACCATGAAGGACAAGACAGCAGCTGTGTGATGCATGGTATCTGTTCCATGTCCTATGACGATGCCCTCCACTCCGCTCCTTATCTCGTTTGCAACTGCTCTAGCAAGGCCGATCCATTGCTCGGGGCCCATGTTTTCGCTAAATACAGCGTATAGTTTCTCTGTTCTGAGATTGCAGATGTCCGCTAGCTCTGGCACTGCACTGTATAGTTCAGAAGGAGTGAAGGCGGGGATTACTGCCCCTGTCCTATAATCAAGTCTCGATGCAATGGTGCCACCGGTTCCAAAAAGTGTAACCCGTGGTTTGCCTTTGTCAACAGGAAACTCGCGCTCCGGAATCCTG
>Ga0197143_1002447_pt1 | contig 13642 bp, 9 predicted proteins | sample GBS70_MetaG_FD_148603 | JGI IMG/M metagenome (GOLD analysis project Ga0197143, IMG submission 148603) | Sediment microbial communities from Great Boiling Springs, Gerlach, Nevada, United States - GBS 70_MetaG | ecosystem: Environmental > Aquatic > Thermal springs > Hot (42-90C) > Sediment...
TCTTCGAGACGTACGCTGTTACCGCCATCGCTGCGATGCTCCTCGGCCACCTCGTTTTCGGCACCGAAGTGGCGGTGGTCTACCCACTCGCGCTCGGTGCCGTTTCCATCCTGACTTCCATCATCGGTACCTTCTTCGTACGCCTCGATGCGAGTCGCTCGATCATGCGTGCCCTCTACAAGGGGGTCATCGCGGCCATGCTTCTGGCCGCTATCCTCTTCTTGCCGGTCACGAGCTGGCTGATGGGTGACAACCCTGTCGTCACTAGCGGGCCCGTCTCTCTCTTCGGGATCACGGTCGACCTCTCCGCGACGGCCAAGCTCTGGCTCAGTGCACTGGTCGGTTTGGTGGTCACAATCGGCATGGTCGTTTTCACAGAATTCTTCACTTCGGAAAAGTACAGTCCGGTCAAGCGGATCGCCGCTGCCTCGGAAACCGGACACGCGACCAACATCATCAGTGGCCTGGCTGTCTCGATGCAAGCCACTTTTCCACCCATCGTCCTCATCGCTTTGGCGATTTATGTCGCATACAATTTGACGCATTCTGCGTCGTCACCGTACAGCGGTCTCTACGGCCTGGCGGTTGCCGCTATGGCCATGCTCTCCATGACCGGCATGATCGTCGCCGTCGATTCCTTTGGGCCCATTACCGATAACGCCGGTGGTATTGCCGAGATGGCCGAACTCCCGGACGAAGTCCGGGCGGTCACCGACCCTCTCGACGCGGTCGGCAATACCACCAAGGCAGTCACCAAGGCGTACGCCATTGGTTCAGCTGGCCTTGCGGCTCTCGTCCTTTTCGCCTCGTACTATTTGGAGCTCTCGGAGCAGCTCGTCTTCGAGCTGTCGAATCCGCGCGTCGTGATCGGCATATTCATCGGCGCTGCACTTCCCTACTTCTTCGCGAGCTTTCTCATGGAAGCGGTGGGGAAAGCCGGCGGCGCAGTCGTGCAAGAAGTGCGACGACAGTTCCGCGAGATCCCTGGCTTGTTGGAAGGGAAAGCCCGTCCGGAATACGGTCGTGCCGTCGATATCGTGACCCGCGAAGCACTGCGCCAGATGCTGGTGCCGGTTCTCATCACGATTCTCGCTCCCATTATCGTGGCCGTTCTCCTGGGCAAGGAGGCACTCGGCGGACTGCTCATCGGCTCCATCGTGACCGGACTCTTCGTCGCCATCTCCATGACGACCGGGGGCGCTGCTTGGGACAACGCCAAGAAGTTCATCGAATCCGGTGCGCACGGTGGGAAGGGAAGCTTCGCGCACCAGGCGGCCGTGACCGGTGACACGGTCGGTGATCCGTACAAGGACACCGCCGGCCCTGCCATCAACCCGATGATCAAGGTCGTCAATATCGTCGCGCTCTTGATCGTGAAGGCGCTCGGCTGGGGCTGATGCTCAGCACTGCCGGACAATCTCGCGCGATCGCCCGGAGCTTCGTGCCCGGGCGATCGCGTTTGCGCTACCAGCGATCGACGAGCAAAGGTCGCTCGGCCAGCGCTCGCTCGACTTCCCACTTTGTTGGAAGCGACGGCCGCGCCCCGAACCGTTGGACAGCGAGCGAGCCCGCCCACACGGCTCGCTGGAGGACCGCCGGCCACTCGAGCCCTTCTAGGAGTCCAGCAGCCACTGCAGCGACGAACGCGTCACCAGCAGCAGTCGTATCCACGACCACCACGCGGGGCGCGGCACAACGCCAGCGCGCCCCCTGTGCGACACAGATCGCCCCCTGCGCACCAAGCGTGATGAACACCGTTGAAACGCGCGAAGCGAGAGCCTCAGCGACAGGATCCAGCGGATCTGAACCCACCAGCCCAGCCACTTGATAGGCCTCGAGCCGATTCACTACGAGCACGTCACAGTTCGCGATCAGATGCTCAGCCTCGTTCGTCCACGGTGTGGCATTGAGGAGACACCAGGCGCCGGCTTCTCGCCCCAACTCCAGCGCAGCACTCGCCGCCTCGAGCGGGATTTCCAATTGCACACAGACGACATCCCCGCGCCCGACTCGCAGAACCTCGAACTGCTCGCGCACCCAGCCGACATCCAGCGCACCGTTAGCTCCGGACACGACAACGATACGGTTTTCTCCGAGACCGTCGATCTCGATCAGCGCGAGGCCACCCAGCCCCGGGACGCGTCGCACCGCGCCGACATCGACCTGGTCAGCTACGAGTTCCGCCCATCTTGCTTCGCTGAACGGATCGTCGCCGAGTGCGGCGACCAACGCGACCGGAACTCCCCAGCGGGCGACTCCGACTGCCTGGTTCGCTCCCTTTCCGCCGCCGACGATCCGAGCGTCGCGGGCGGCGATGGTCTCTCCGGCCACAGCGAACCGCGGAACGCTCACCACCACGTCAGTATTGACGCTCCCGACGACCACGCATCGTCCAGGCATCGCTCTCGTCCATCCCCACCGGTTTATGCCACCGAACGATCGCCCGGAGCAGGCGAGGCCGGATCGATTCCCGCCAACCGCGAGCAGCAACACGCAGCTCTTGCTCGGTTGCCGACCGCTGGCCATACTGCTCGCGCGTATAGAGGAATGCGATCGTCTCAGCAGCTCGTCGCGTACTGGGGAAGCGACGGCCGATTTCCCATGCGTACTCGAGCGGCGTCATGGACTCGCGCAGCGGCACACCAGCTACCCGGCCCAAGCGGCAAAGTCTGAGATAGAGCCGTCCGGCTGGCGAAAGGCGCCAGCTTCCCCAGAACCACCAAAGCGCCACGGCAACTACCAGCATTCCCAGCATGGCCAGACCTACTCCCACGACGGTGCGACTCGCCGACGCCCGTGACTGGCTCGTTGCAGCCGCGGTGCCGACTGCACCCGCTCCCTCCGGTCGATCGAGCTCCGACAACCGAAGTCCGAACCGCTCATCGGTGGGCAGATTCGCTCCCATAATCGGGTCCAGAGGAAGCAAGTCAGCTTGGTCGGCAACGGACCCGCGCAACAGAGGCGGACGGGACGCAGTCGGCTCGAAGGGAATCCAGCCATACCCGGGGAAAAAGACCTCGACCCAGGCGTGCGCATTGCGGTCACGATAGACGATCCCACCCATTTCGCCGTTCGACTCACCCGGGTAATAACCGACCGCTATACGAGCAGGAATCCCCACAGCACGGAGCAGGACAGCCATTGCCGAGGCATAAAAGGTGCAATACCCTTCCGGCCGCACGAAGAGCACGGTATCGACCGCGTCGATGCCACCCGGAGTCGGCGCAGCCTCGTTGTAAGCGATCCGTTGCCGAACGAACGCCTCGATCGTCGCTGCGACATCGTAGGCGTTCGACTTTCCTGCGGCCAGCGCGAGCGCGAGTTGGCGAGTGCGTTCCGTCACCGTTTCGGGGAGCTGCGTGTAGCGCCGGTACAGGTCGCGGGGGTAGACTCCATACACCGTCGCCTCCAGGCTTCCTGAATCGTCAGCATCCCCGTTGCCCCTGCCGGCAGTCCGAAGTTGCTCGGGAGTCGCTCGGCTGACTGTCGTGACAAGATCGTAGCTGAGGCCGCGGCTGACCCCTTCAGTGGGGAACAACGCCTCCAGGTCCGCATAATCTGGAAGCCGTCCCCGATACGCGACCCGCACGATCCGAAACGAGTTGTCCGCATCTGCTTCCCACCAGAACGTTACCTCAATACCACGAGCCGCTAGCTGATTCACCAAGGTATCGAGCTCAGGAAGAACCGGGGATCCCCTCATGAACGACCAATACCAGGAGCGATCCGCGTACGGATCAGGCTCAGGAGTCGCGAACGCTTCCTCGGCTGGCGGCCGGAAGACGGTAGCACGCAGCAGCTGGGCGAGTGGATGCAACTCTCGAGGAATCTGCTCCTCCGGCGTCGTCTTCAGTTCGAACGTCCGCCAATCGTTTCCGCTCGTCCAACCATAGAGTGCACGGACAGGTACACTGACCGAGACGGGCGTACCCGTAATGGGCAATGCTGCTCCACGCGCCTGCAGAACCTCGACGTGATACGCCAGCGTTTGCCTTTCGAGAAGGATCGACCGAGCCTGTGGCAGTTCTTCCCCGCTCGCGAACTCGAGAAGCGGAGCCGGTTCGTCGACCGACTGCTCGGTCAGCGAACTGCCCGGTGTGCTCGTTTCTCGATCGAGATCGAACTCCGGTACAGCACTAGATCGCCAGCCTCGGCCAGTGTAGAGGTCGTAGGTTCGGACCGTGAGATACGGCGCTTCTAGGCCACTGACGAGCAACACCGGCTCATCGCTCAGGCGCAGTGGACCACCGATCTCGAAGCGATCACCGAAACTAGCGAAACCACCCACTCCACCCCGCGTCCCTCCCGGGCCACGCACTGAAGGGAACCACTCCGCGAGCGTATCGCGCACCTCGTTCCACGGTCGATTGGTCGGCTGCAAAAGGGCCGATACCCGAGGGGAGTGCGTGCTCAGGGGAACGATCCATCCGACCAACAAAAGCGCGACGGACAACCAGCTGAGAACCCACAGTGTCTGCCAAGCGATCCCGCTCGCGTGCGGGAACCCGCGCGCCCGCCATCGCCAGAGTCGCTGCATGAAGGTCACGCGACCCACGATGAGAAGATCGAGCACGATCATGATCGCCACGAACAGCGGTGACACCTGTCGGGAATAACCCGCATTGATGAGAATCACGATACTCGGCAGGAGAACGCTCACCCATGCGTGATCATGCCGCACGAGTAGCCATGACGAGAGATACCCGACGAGAAAATGTGTAACGGCGATGAGGAGCAAAAAGAGGTAGTAATCGTCTCTCGGCTGACCATCCTGTACCGCCGCGAACCAACGTTCCCACCGCAACCAGAGAAAAGCGAGCTTGTCCCGCCATCCGCCGAGTTCATCGCTTAGCAAGTCTTGGAGAATCCAGAGCACGGTCAGCGTACCGAGTACGCTCGCTACCGGATGTGCGGCCCAATCAGGAAATCCGAGCGGCCGTGCCAGCAGGTAGGCAAGGACCGATCCGACCATGATGGCCCGCACCGCCACGATGAGGCCATCTGACCACTCGGCACGGTACGTCGAATATCCTGCCAGCAGATCGAGTACGACGAGCAAGACGAAGGGGAACCATCCGACACGCGGCGTCAGTCGGTTCCACCACCATGTCATGGTTCCAGGCTCCCTATCTGGGGATCGCGAGCATCCCGCTGGGCAGTGCGAGTAGTCGCCGCAAGTCGTCTCCGTACTTCACGAGGACGAAAGGAATCCCGAGAGCGGTCAGCTCGCTCACCACCAAAAGCGAACTAGCCTCGCTGCCGAAGGTGCTCGGCTCGATCACGATACCGAGACACTGCACCGAGCGTGTCGTCAACTCAGCCAGCGCCTTCACCCACGCTTCATCCGTCGATGGAGTGACAACGATCACGACTGCCTCGCGCCCGAAGCGGGTCTGCTCGGTGAGCAAAGCCTCCTGAACGGGTGCGCGTCCATCCGATCGGAAGAGGGCGAGCAACTCCAAGACCTTGACCAAATGACGCGCGCCGCGATCAGCTGGTAAGACGACCCGGCTCCCGCCCGATGCGACGACGCCGACTGCCCGATTGAGGTCCAGGAAGTAGCGCGCAAGCGACGCGGTGATGGTCACGGCATATTCCTCTGTCGAGTCGAGAATCGCTCCCACTACGCGCTCGCCGGTATCGCCCGCGCCGGCTACGCCACGAGCGACGACGTGGTGCCGCGCCTCCCCATCCAGCACGAGCCAGACGTCGGCGCTCGGATCGAGCTCGAACTCCTTGACCATCAACTGCCCGGTCCGCGCGGTCGCACTCCAGGCGATCCGATTGAAACTGTCACCCGGCTGGTATTGGCGTACCCCAGCAACATTCGGTGTGACGAATGGCGTACGCTTCTGCAATGCACTTCCACCAGGGAGCTCACCGGCCGGAAGTCTCACCGTCGTGAGATCGACCAGCGCCGGATAGACGATGAGTTCGCGCGTTTGGGGCACCAGGAGTTGCCGCTCGAACAACCCGAACGGATCGCTCGCACGGAGAACCAAAGGACCGAGTCGGAATTGCCCCCGCCGGGTACACCAGGTCTTGGCCCGCCAGCCGACTGTTGCGCCTGGTCCGAGACTCACTACCCGACTCAAGCGATGGCCAGGTAACGTCGAGTGATCGATCACCTCGATCCAGAGTTTGGTGAGACGACTTCGATTCTCCACTTCCACGTGTTCGATCAGAAGATCACCCACGTGCGCTCGATCGGTCAACGTTCGGCGGGTGATCACCAGGCCGCTCAGGGCAAAGCGGCTCCAGAAGAATGCCACCGCCAAGAGTCCTCCGAGGACGAAAAACAGTTTATCGAAGATCGTCCATCGGTTCAGTTGTGAGAGGAGCAGGATGACACCTGCGAGAAGCGCAACGCGGATCCACGCCATCACGAACCACCGAATGGGAGGCGCCGACGGGGCGCCTGCTCTGAGGTCCCCGAGCCGGTCGGTCGCACACCTGGTACCGGAACGGTCATGACGATCTCACGAACGATGGTGCGGGCATCGACATTCCGCATGCGGGCAGCGGGATTCACGATGATCCGGTGCGCGAGCGTCGGCTCAGCGAGTTCTTTGATGTCGTCCGGAATGACGAAATCCCTCCCATGCATCGCTGCCCAGGCACGGGCTGCATTGTAGAGTGCCAGCGACCCGCGTGGCCCAGCACCGAGATACACGTCGTCGTGTCGCCGCGTCGCTTCCACTAGTGAGACGATGTACTCTTTCAATACTTCGTCGACGTAGACATGGCGCACCTGTTCCTGTGCCGCTCGCAGTTCCTCCAGCGTCGCCACTTGCCCCAGATGCTCGAGCGGGTGCTCGAAATGCTGGCGACTGAGCATCTCGACCTCTCCGCGCCGGCTGGGATAACCGAGCGACAAGCGGATCAGAAAACGGTCCAGTTGCGCCTCAGGCAGCGGAAACGTTCCCTCGTATTCGATCGGATTCTCCGTCGCCAGCACGACGAACGGTTCCGGCAGCGGATGCGTCACACCATCGACCGTAACTTGACCCTCTTCCATCGCCTCGAGCAACGCTGACTGCGTTTTCGGGGTCGCACGGTTGATCTCGTCCGCTAACACGATATGAGCGACCACCGGTCCTGGTCGAAACTCGAACCGACCCGTCAACTGGTTGAAGACGTTGACACCCGTGATGTCGGACGGAAGGAGATCAGGGGTGAACTGAATCCGCTTGAACGTCGAACCGATGCTGCGCGCGATCGCCTTGGCGAGAACTGTCTTCCCGACTCCCGGCACATCTTCGATCAACACGTGGCCGCGGCACAGCAGGGCGACCAAGACCAGACGGACCTCGCGACTCTTCCCGACGAGAACGCGCTCGACATTGGCTGCGATACGTTCCGTCAAAACTTGTACTTCGGTCATCCTTCTTTCCGTCCCCGTCACGCGTCTTTGGCCACCCTCTCGACCACCTTCTCCTCGGACCGATCAGCGATCTTTCCACCCGGCAGTCAGGAGCAGGCAAATTATAGCAAGCGGCCGCCGCGCCCTGATCCTGCTCTTCACCGAGCGTACTCGTCCGGCCTGAGAAAATCCTGAGACGACGGGTTGGTCTCGTCTATAATCCCCGCGACGAGGAGAGGATGCCATGCCGGAGCGCTCACGTCGACCACGCCTGGTACTCGTCGATGGACATGGGCTCGCTTATCGCGCGTACCACGCGTTGCCCCCGACTCTCGCGACCAGTGCCGGCGAACCGACGCATGTGGTGTTCGGATTCGCTAGCATGTTGCTGGAGGTGCTGAACGATTTCGAACCCGATTACGTCATCGTCTGTTTCGATATGGGACGGAGCTTTCGACAACAACTCTACGAGGAATACAAGGCTCACCGTCCCGAAACACCGGACGACCTGAAGCACCAGCTCGAGCGAATCCGCCAACTGCTCGATGCGTTGGGAATCCCGATCGTCACGCGCGAGGGCTACGAAGCTGACGACCTCATCGGGACACTCGCTGCTCGCGCCACTGCCAACGGACTCGAAGTCCTGATCGTCACGGGTGATACCGATTTGCTTCAGCTCGTCGATGACGATGTCCGTGTCATCCTTCCAGGCCGCCAACGCTTCGGCGATTACCGCGTTTATGACCGTCAAGCGGTCATCGAGCGGTACGGCTTCCCACCCGAACGGTTGCCCGAATACAAGGCACTCGTCGGTGATCCGTCCGACAACATTCCTGGAGTCCCGGGAATCGGCGAAAAGACAGCGACACGACTCATCCAGCAATTTTCTTCCCTCGAGGAGATGCTCGACCGCATCGACGAAGTCGAACCGCCGCGACTGCGCGAGGCGCTTCGCGCAGCCCGCGAAACCGTTCTCGCCAGTCGCCGACTCGCCACCATCGTTCGCGATGCGGACATCACTCTCGACCTCGAACAGGCTCGTTTCGGCGATTTCGACCGGGAACGGGTCCTCCAGCTCTTTCGCGAACTCGAGTTCCGCAGCCTCGTTCCTCGACTTCCGCAACCGCGCCTACCAGTGCGGAAGACGGCAGCGCCAGCGAGCCACCGCCGTGCCGTCCTGACCGATAGCGATTTGAGCGACCTTGTCGGGGATTTGGAAACCTGTCAGGCCTTCGCGCTCGATGTGGAGACGACCGCTTTGCACCCGATGTACGCCGAGCTCGTGGGTATCGCGTTCGCGACAGCCCCTGACCGGAGCTACTACGTGCCGCTCGGGCACACGACGGGTGATACCCAACTCGATATCGGACAGGTGTTGCAGCGACTCGCTCCCTACCTGCGTCATCCAGGCAAGCAACGTTTTGCGCACCACGGCAAATACGATGCCCTGGTCTTGGAACGTGCCGGTTTCCCCCGACCACGCATCGACTTCGATACGATGATCGCCGCCTACCTACTGGGCGAAAATGCTGTCGGTCTCAAAGAATTGGCATTCACGAAGCTCGGATGGGAGATGGAGGAAATAACCGAGCTCATCGGGCGGGGCAAGAAGCAGCTCACGATGGATCGTGCCGAGATCGCGCGGGTCACGCAATATGCCTGTGCCGACGTCGAGGCGACATACCGGTTAGTCGAGGTATTGCGTCCACAACTCGAAGTCCACAATCAACTCCGCTTGTTCACCGAAATCGAACTTCCCCTCATCGACGTACTGATCGACATGGAAAAGGCTGGAATCGCGATCGATGTGCCGTACCTCGAACAGCTCTCCGTTATGTTGGACGGTCAGCTGCACGCGCTCGAGCGACGCATCTACGAACTGGCCGGGCATCCCTTCAACATCAACTCGCCCCAACAGTTGAGCACCCTGCTCTTCGACGAACTCGGCCTACCCCGTGGCAAACGAACCAAGACTGGGTATTCGGTTTCTCAAGAAGTACTCGAGAATCTCCGCGATACTCATCCCATCGTCGACGCGATTTTGGAATACCGGCAACTCCTCAAGTTGAAGTCGACGTACGTCGATGCTTTACCACGCCAAGTCCATCCCCAAACCGGACGCGTGCACACGATTTTCCATCAAACCGTCGCCGCCACCGGCCGCTTGAGTTCTTCCGACCCGAACCTTCAGAACATCCCCGCTCGCGGCGAGCTAGGACTCGCCGTCCGCCGCGCCTTCATCGCTGACAATCGCCCGGGTTATCGGATCGCCGATGAACCGATCCTCCTTCTTTCGGTTGACTACTCGCAGATCGAGCTTCGCCTGATGGCTCACTTCAGTCAGGATCCCGCGCTCCTGCGGGCCTTCGCTGAAGGCAAGGACATTCACGCGGCTACCGCGTCTGAAGTGTTCGGGGTGCCACTCGACGCGGTCACGCCAGAGATGCGTCGCATCGCGAAAGTCGTCAATTTCGGCATCATGTACGGGATGCAAGCGTACGGCCTCGCTCGCGACACCGGTATGAGCCGTCAAGAAGCGCAGCGCTTCATCGAAGCCTATTTTCAGCGTTTTCCCGGCGTCGCCCGTTATCTCGAAGAAACGAGACGTCGTGCGGCCGAACTCGGTTACGTCGAAACGCTCTTCGGCCGAAGGCGATACTTGCCCGAAATCACCTCCTCCAACCCGGCACGGCGGCAGGCGGCCGAACGGATGGCAGTCAATATGCCGCTGCAGGGCACTGCAGCCGATATCATGAAGTTGGCCATGCTCGCTGTTCACCGAGCGTTGGCCGAACGCGGCTTGCGCAGCCGCATGCTGCTCCAAGTTCATGACGAACTCGTCCTGGAGGTACCGGAGTCGGAACTTGCGACGACGACGGAACTCGTCACGACACGCATGACTGGCGTCGTCGAGCTCAGTGTGCCGCTCGAAGTCGATGCCAAAGCGGGCCCAAATTGGGCTGACCTTGAGCCGGTTCGAGTGAAACTCTCCCACTAGATCTTGCTCAAGGATGCGAGGGCGACTACAATTTCCCCGGCGGGACACGTTCGACTCTTGCCATGCAGGAGGGGTGGTCGATGCCGATCTACGAATACGAGTGCACGACCTGTGGCCATCGATTCGAGGTCAAGCAGCGTTTCTCCGATGAACCAGTGGCCAGCTGCCCGAGTTGCGGCAATGCTGTCCGTCGTTTACTCTACCCTGCCGGGATCATCTTCAAGGGATCCGGCTTTTACGTCACTGACTACAAGCGTTCCGGAAGCTCCAACGGGAAGAGCGAAAGCAGCTCGGAGACCGTCTCGTCCAGCTCCAAGGACGACTGACTATCTCTCCAAAGCGGTGAGCGGGCGACCGGTCCTGGTCGCCCGCTTCTTTTCTGATCCATGCAGGCTTCAGGTATGCTCTGGTGGGACGCGACGGTGACACGAGGAGAACGAACCGATGACGCTGCGCGTGACGAACACGCTGACCCGAGAGAAGGAAGTGTTCGAAACATTGGAGCCTGGGCACGTGCGAATGTATGTCTGCGGGCCGACCGTTTATAGCGATGCCCATATCGGCCATGCCATGTCAGCTATCGTCTTCGATATGATTCGCCGGTATCTGGAGTACAGCGGCTATCGTGTCACCTTCGCGATGAACTTCACCGACATCGACGACAAGATCATTCAGCGCGCCGCCACGCTCGGCCTGCCCCCTCATGAACTGGCTGAACAACTCATCGATGCCTGGCTGGATGAGACAGCCGCGCTCAACATCAAACCGGCGACGATCTACCCCCGCGCTACGCAGGAGATTCCGACCATCATCGAGATGGTCAAGGGTCTTCTCGTCAAAGGGCATGCCTACACGATCGACGGAGATGTCTACTTCCGCGTTCTTTCCTTCCCGGAATACGGGAAACTCTCACACCGCACGCTGGAGGAGATGCTCGCCGGCGCCCGCGTCGAAATCGATCCCCGCAAGGAACATCCCATGGACTTCGCACTCTGGAAGGCCGCCAAACCGGGCGAGCCCGCTTGGGACAGTCCTTGGGGCCCCGGCCGTCCTGGATGGCACATCGAATGCAGCGCCATGATTTATCGGCATCTCGGTGAACAGATCGACATTCATGGCGGGGGAGCGGATCTCATTTTTCCCCACCACGAGAACGAGATCGCTCAATCCGAGGCCTTCACAGGAAAGAAGCCATTCGTTCGCTACTGGCTGCACAATGGCCTCCTCCAGCTGGGCGGCGAAAAGATGAGCAAATCGATCGGCAACTTGATCACCATTCGCGAACTCCTGGCTCGGAACGGTGCTGGCCCCTTCCGCTTGCTGGTGCTCAGCTCGCACTATCGTAGTCCCCTCACCTTCACCGAGGAAGCTTTCGAGGCAGCAGCCCGGGGCTTCGATCGATTGCGTCTCGCTGTGCAGGGCGTCGAACCGACTGAGTTCCCGAGCCGCCCAGAGCACGAACTCGCCACGCTCGCCGATGCAACGCGACTCGCATTCCGTCAAGCAATGGACGATGATTTCGACACCCCTGGCGCACTCGCCCGCCTTTTCGAGTTAGCCCGTGCCATCAATCGAGCACGAGCCTCTGGCGAGCGATTGGAAGCGATCCGCTACGCGCAGTTCACCCTCCTCGAGCTCGCGACTGTGCTCGGCTTCCAGTTCGATGAGCAACCGACCGGTCGCCAGTCAGCAGAACCCTTCATCGACCTTCTTCTCGACGTGCGAGCACGCTTACGGGCACAACGTCAGTGGGAATTGGCGGACTACATTCGCAGTCGACTCAACGAACTCGGCGTCCTCGTCGAGGATACACCGGGCGGAACGACCTGGCGTTGGACATGAGACGGTTACAGCCAGGTCGGCCGAGCGAGTATCTCTATGGTCGCAACGCGGTCGCGGAAGCCCTCAGAGGACGGCGGCGTCACCGGCGACTCTATCTCGCGAGCGGAATCGAGACTCATGGCCGTATCGTGGCGCTGATGGAGGCAGCGCGCGTTCGCGGTATTCCGGTCATCGTCGTCCCGCGCAGCGAACTCGACCGCATGGTTGGTTCTGTCAATCACCAGGGGGTCGTTCTCGAGACCAGTCCTTACCCGTACATCGATTTCGCGGCGTTGCTCAACCCGGCACCGGAAAGCATTGTCCTCCTGCTCGACCATCTGCAGGATCCCCAGAATGTTGCGACCTTACTCCGTACCGCTGAGGCTGCTGGTGTGCGTGGAGTCATTCTACCGGAACGGCGGGCTGCCGGCATCACGCCGGCCGTCGTCAACGCCTCAGCCGGAGCGGTCGAGCATCTGCCGATCGCGCTCGTCACCAACCTCGCCCGCGCAGTCGACACGCTCCGGGAGCATGGCTACTGGATCGTCGCCTTGGAACCAGGACCGAACGCCCAGTCGCTTTTCCGAGCTCCCTTGCCTCTCCCGCTGGTTCTGCTGGTCGGCGCTGAGGGGCACGGCCTCTCACCGGTTCTCGTCAAACGCGCCGACGTGCAGGTGGTCATCCCGATGCTGGGACAAATCGAATCGCTCAATGCAGCCGTTGCCGGGTCGATCGCCCTCTACGAGATTGTCCGACGGCTGTTGGGACAGGAACTCACTGAAAAAGACTCGACACGAGGTTGAAAGGCAGGGTAGCCACCCTTCGCGATCACGTCAGGCAGCCTCGGCGAAGAGCACGTCCCGCTTGCGCCCAGCTCCCCGCAGCCCACTGCGGTTCTTGAACGCAGTGCAGACCGTGCGGCCATCAGGCTTCAGCACGATCGTCAAACCTTCCAGACGCTCGATCCAACTGCCTCTCGCGCGATGCCGCTGAACCTCACGGTGCCCGAAATACACGACCAGACAATTCGGTCCATGGAAAAGGCGTCCGTGATTCAGCACGAACTCGATATGCGCGAGTCGGATTCCCCGCTGCGCACAACGCTCGCGAGCGTGGTCAGTCAAGACGAACGTCCGCTCGACGATAGCACCACTCCTTTCTGCAAGGCCACCCTGCCTTTTCCTCGTGCGCGCAAAGTGTAGCAACGAAGGTATCCGCCGGTCACTAGTGCAACCCTCTCATGACCGTAGACCCACTCCCCGCTCCGTCCAATTGACTGAGACAGTGCCACCCTCGTACAGCGGATCCCTCAGCATCAGTGCAAGGCTTCTCCGCCTTCGACGGCTGTCCTGGCCCCGTCGATCTCCACCTCTTCCCGGCACACGATCGCTGAACACGCGGATGCCGGGTAGGGTCGAGACTCACGGTTTCTCGTTCATCGAGGAACTCGACTTTCCCTT
>Ga0197143_1002451_pt1 | contig 13631 bp, 10 predicted proteins | sample GBS70_MetaG_FD_148603 | JGI IMG/M metagenome (GOLD analysis project Ga0197143, IMG submission 148603) | Sediment microbial communities from Great Boiling Springs, Gerlach, Nevada, United States - GBS 70_MetaG | ecosystem: Environmental > Aquatic > Thermal springs > Hot (42-90C) > Sediment...
TTGAGTACCGAAAGGAACAAGGGGATGGGTGCTCTCTCCTTAACCATAGCGCTCACCTCCTTTATCATCTTTTACTCCTTACCTTCTTCTTTAATTCCTTAAAACTTCTTATTCCCATTGACCTTAAGGCACTCTCTATAACTAAAAATGCCCTTTCTTCATCCAATTTTACCTCATTTAACTCAGATCTTCACCCCCTTCCCCTGGTAACGATGTCCGTGTGTTTCTACAGTTACTTGACACAATTATTTTTGTGGAGTATAAATGTGAAAATGAAGTGCTGGGCGTGTAAAAGGGAAATAGATGGAGAAAGAATTGGTTACAGGGATACATGTCCTAAATGCGGAGCCTATCTCCATGCCTGTGTAAACTGCAGGTTCTATTCTCCCGGAAGATATAATGATTGTTCTGAACCTTCGGCGGACAGGGTTCTTGACAAGGAGGGTCCCAATTTCTGTGAATACTTTAAAGTGAAAGAAGGATGAAGCAGGAGATCAGAAAAGCCGCAGAGATACTTCTTGAGTCAAAATACGCAATAGCCTTTACAGGGGCAGGCGTTTCTCAGGAAAGTGGAATTCCGACGTTCAGAGACCCGGGTGGAATATGGGATATGGTTTCTCCCGAAGAGTATGGCACACCACAGGGATTACTTTCAAGTGTTATGAGAAATCCTGAAAAGGTCAGGAATTTCCTCAAGAAAAGCCTTGACACCATGATCAATGCAAAACCCAATAAAGGACACATTGCCCTTGCCGAACTAGAGAAAGAGGGAATTATAAAGTGGGTGATAACGCAGAACATTGACAACCTCCATCAGGATGCGGGAAGCCAGAATGTGGTAGAATTTCATGGAAACCTCTACAGATGGAGATGTACGACCTGCAGAAAGGCGATAAAGATGAATAAGGAAGAATTTGTCGCTCTCACCTCAAAAATTCTTGATAGAGAACCGTTTAATCTGGGTTTTGTTCTTGAAATGGTTCCACGATGTGAATGCGGGGGAATTATGCGGATAGATGTTGTGCTTTTTGGGGAGCCAGTTCAGGAGCTGGACAAAGGCTTTAAAATTGCATCAGAGGCTGATGTCGTTCTGGTTCTTGGAACTTCTGGTGTTGTATATCCCGCTGCACTCGTTCCAAGAATAGTAAACGAAAGAGGAGGAAAGGTGGTAGAAATAAATCCCCATTCTCCTGGATATAGAGCAATTGCAGATGTGTATATAAATGCATCTTTTGCATCAGCAATGCCATTGATAGTGGAGGAAGTAAAGAAGATGAAAGGAAGCGCGATATGAAATATCTCCTTCCACCTGCGGAAATTCCGAAGGAATGGTATAACATTCTGGCTGACCTTCCGAAACCTCTTCCCCCTGTTATTCATCCCCTCACGAAAAAACCAGTAACTCCAGAGGACCTCTCCCCCATATTTCCCTATTCACTTATTGAACAGGAAGTTTCCACAAAGAGATGGATAAAAATTCCTGAAGAAATTCTTGAAATCTACTCCTATTGGAGACCAACTCCTCTTTACAGGGCAAAAAGGCTTGAGGAATATCTTGATACCCCGGCAAGGATATACTATAAGTATGAAGGTGTAAGCCCCCCGGGAAGCCACAAACCAAACACCGCGGTCGCTCAGGCATACTTTAACAAGAAAGAAGGAGTGAAAAGGCTAACCACCGAGACAGGGGCTGGACAGTGGGGGAGCGCTCTTGCATACGCAGGAAAGATGATAGGAATAGAAGTAAGGATTTACATGGTGAGGGTAAGTTATGAGCAGAAGCCCTATAGAAAACTGCTCATGCACGTGTGGGGAGCAGAGGTATATCCTTCACCCTCGGACCTAACAGAGGCGGGAAGAAAAATAAAGTCTCAGGATCCGAATTCTCCAGGGAGCCTCGGAATTGCAATAAGTGAAGCCGTTGAGGATGCGGTAAAAGACAAACACACAAAGTATTCCCTCGGAAGCGTTTTGAATTATGTCCTCCTTCATCAGACCATAATAGGGCTTGAGGCGAAGAAACAAATGGAGATGATAGGAGAGTATCCCGATGTGATAATTGCATGCTGTGGAGGAGGGAGTAACCTCGGAGGAATAAGTTTTCCATTCCTTTATGACAAATTTGCGGGTAGAGAGTTAAGGGTGATTGCGGTTGAGTCATCTGCGTGTCCAACATTGACGAAGGGTCCTTATGCATACGACTTCGGAGATACTGCTCAGTTGACGCCCCTGATAAAAATGTACACACTGGGACACGATTTTATTCCTCCGGAAATTCACGCAGGAGGATTGAGGTATCACGGGGATTCGCCAATAATTTCATTGCTCTACCACGAAAAAATTATAGAGGCGAGGGCATATCCTCAAAATCCTGTGTTTGAAGCAGCAGTCCTCTTTGCGAGAACAGAGGGAATCGTCCCTGCTCCCGAAACAGCTCATGCTATAAGGGCAGTAATTGATGAGGCACTTGAAGCAAAGAAATTGAAAGAGGATAGGGTAATACTTTTCAATTGTAGCGGACATGGATACTTTGACCTTTCCGCCTATGACAAATACTTCTCCGGGCAGCTTGAAGACTATGAATATCCCGAAGAAAAAGTGAAGGAAGCATTGAAGAATCTTCCACAGGTTGAGTGAGAAAAAATTTTTAATACAGGGAATCGGGGCGAGCAAAAAGAGATCGATAAAGAGGTACTTTATTTTATATGAAGTGATCACAATTTCCTTTTTGTGCCTCTCCATTGTGCTCGTTTCCGTATTTACAACAAGAAAATTTATGAAGGACCTGTATATAAGTGAAGCAAAAGAATTCTCGTTGAGAATAAAGGGAGCAGTATTGAAAATGATGGAAAGAGAAGAAAAGGAGAAATTGCAGAATCTGAGACAAGCCCTTTTGAAAGAGAGCAGGTTCCTGAGAGAAATAAAATTCTATAGAGAGGATGGAAGGGAGATAGGAGGGGATAACATGTTTGATAGAGAGCCCTGCCCCCGGGAAATATGCGTCTTTCAGAAGGGCTCCAGGGTTATCTTTTTCTACTCTATTCCCAACGAAGAAGGTTGCAGAAAATGTCACTCAGGAGACAGAGTCCTTGTCCACGTGGAAATGGTGCCGAATACTTCTGAACTTCATTCTGTTTTAAAAAGGATCACCTACCTTTTTGCGGGAATAGGCGTTTTATTTTTAATTTTATTCATCCTGGGGACTGAGGTGATATTTTCTACAGTCATTCAAAAGCCAATAGGGAAAATAATGGACGCAATAAAAAAGTATGAAAAGGGGCTGATACCGGAGGACATAAAATTTGAAGAAATGAAAGGGAGGGAATTTTCTATCCTTCTTGAGGAAATGCTTCAGTTATTTAGAAAGCTTGAAAAAGCAAAAAAGGAACTGGAGGAGTTTTATCAACAAAAAATGCAGAGGGCGGATAAACTTGCTACAATTGGAGAACTCGCTTCAAGTGTTGCCCATGAAATAAAAAATCCCCTTGCTGGTATAAACGGGGTTATTCAGGTGCTTTTGAAAGAGGAAGAGATTCCCCCAAAGGCAAAAGAAATTCTGAGGGAAGTCCTGAATCTTACAGCTAGACTTGACAGGACAGTTCAGAACCTTTTGCGGTTTTCAAAGGATACCCCTGCAAACTTCAGGGCGACAAACATCAACGAAATTATTAAAAAAACCCTCCTCATAATTGAGCAACAGGCAATTGCAAGTAAGGTGGCCATTGAGAGCCATCTGGATTCGTCCATACCCGATTCTCTCATGGACGAGGAACAGATACAGCATCTTTTGATCAACATAATTTTAAACGCCATTCAGGCGATGCCTGAGGGTGGAAGAATTTCAATAAAGACATCTCTTGAAGAAAGAGATGATTATAAATACATGAAGGTGTCCATCTCCGATACAGGGGCAGGAATTTCGAAGGAAATAATGGAGAAGATATTCGATCCATTTTTTACAACAAGACCGCATGGGACAGGGCTGGGGCTTTATATATGCAAGAGGATCATCAAAGCCCACAACGGGGAGATATGGGTTGAAAGCGAGGAGAATAAGGGAAGCACTTTCTATTTCACAATCCCGCTTAGAACAGATGAATAGAATAAAAGACTATGCCTTTCCGTTTTTATATTTTATACTTACCCCTATCTTTTTCTTCAAAAAGGAATTTATCTGGTCAAAGTTTTTCCTCTTTTCATTGTCAAACATCTTTTTTCTATTTCTCATCATTATAAATGGAAAAAGAGAAGGGAAGTTTTCTTATCCCCTTTTCATCTGGGCTGTTTTTACAATATTCTCTCTGATTTCCCTTATTCATTCTCCGGACCGGTATCGGTCCGCCCTCACAATATCAATTTACCTCTCCCTCCTTATATTCCTTTACGTAGCAGAAATTATTTCCCCCGATGAAAGGATTTCCTCAATCTTTCTTTCCCTTTCTTCACTGATTGTAGCACTGATAGGAATTATGCAGAAATTCGGGATATTGATGAGGCCCTACTATACAAAATATGGAGAAATAGACATATCCAGCACTTTTGGACTGTCAAATTTCAGTGCAGAATACATAGCTGTAGCAGGTGCTTTTTCATATTCTCTTCTGAAACAAAACAAAACACTTTACCCCTTGACGATCGCTGTTGTTATTTCAGGAATTTCTTACATAATCCTTGCCCAGGCTCTCGCTGGTTTTCTGGGATTTATTTCCGCTGCCCTCATTTACCTCTTTTTCTGTCAGAGAAGAAACCTTTTAAAGACCCTTCCGATTATTATCGGGCTTTCAATTTTTGCTTTTCTGTTCACTCCCGCTAAAAATTTTGTAAAGAGGGGAGCCTCAATAATAAAAATGGAAGACGCCCCCTCTGTATTCAGAATTGAATGCTGGAAAAGTGCGTTGAAAATTTTCAGAGAGCATCCCATTTTTGGAGCAGGGTCAGGAACCTTTGAGGTCTATGTGGAGAAATACGGAAGTGAAAAACTGGAAGCACTTACTGACCAATTGAATGTGAAGACAAAAAGGACACATAACGATTTTCTTGAAGTTCTATCAGAAGGGGGACTCTTTGGTTTTTTTCTTTTTCTTTTATTCTTCGGACTGGGAGTTTACAACTCGCTGGAAAATAAAAAAGGGGAATACCTCCCTCCCATGATTGCATACTCTGTTATATCGCTCTTTTCCTTCCCGGTGAAAATAATTCCCACCGCAGGGGCATTTTTCTTCTCCATCTATCTTTCATTTAGAGATCGGAAGGTAGAAAAAAGAAGGATTTTGCAGGGGATTCTGTATTCCCTCTTTCTTTTAGCCATTTTCATTTCTTTTGCTGGTTACAGGGTGTTTATGGAAGAATGCATGAGAAGACAGGCAATTGTTAAAACCCTCAAAGGTGATCTCCAGCAGGCTCTTTTCTTCATAAACAGAGCAATAGAAACAAATCCATATGAAAGTGACCTTTATTTCTTGAGAGCCCAGATATACTACAAGATGAGAAGAGAATTTCCATCAGCAGTAGAAGACCTTAAGAAATTCGTGAAAAAGAATCCCTATCACGGAAAGGCATACTACATATTAAGCCTGCTTGAATACTATCTCATGAGGTACAAGGAAGCGGCAGAACACATGGACATGGCTTATGAATATAAAAAACTTAAGGATAAAAACTTCTATTTTTATGCTTATAAAATATATCAATCTGCTGGTTTTGAAGACAAGGCTTTAAAGGCACTGATTCTTTACGAAAGCCTTTAAAATGTAGAAACACCCTGCTTCATTATTGGTGAGTTTGAGATGGAGTTAGAGAAGTAAAACAGCCGTAAAGCCTACCTTTTAGTTATAGAAGGTTCTTTAAGGTCAATGGAAATAGGATGTTTTGAAGATTTCAAAAATAAGGTAGTTCCACCTTATCAACACATTCTGTTCGCAAAATGGGCTATTGAATTACCTCAATTTTTACCCCTTTTTATACCTAAGTTTAGGTAGTTGAGAATTCTGTATAATTTTTTCTCCACCAATACAGGTCTTTCCCAGGAAAAATTTGATTTCGCATCTTTAAAGGTGCTCTTGTCGATAGAAAAACCCCCAAATTCAGGCTTTTTTATGTAGTGTGAAAATTTGACAGAAATTCAGGTGATTAACTTTACAGAGAGTTTTTTGGGATTTTTTAGAAATTTAGCCCCCTTCATTTTTACCATACATACCGCCCTATTAATCGCTCATTTTCCCTTTAACGGTAAGCAAGGCTTTTTAGGCTAAACACCTGCAACAGAACCTAATGCTTTTTATTTTTCCCTCGGTATGTGAATAAGAATGGAATATAAAAATCGGAATGAAAACCCTTCAGTTTTTGAGAGTCCCCACCTATCATAAAATCCGCAATGTAAGGTTAATTATTCAACAAAGCAAGCCCCTTTTTCTGTCAGGATGAAAGATTTATGCATTGTTTGAAATCACCCATAATAGGTGTTAAATTTTCTTCATGCATCCGGTTCTCTTTAAGATAGCCGGGATAGAAATCTATACCTATGGAATCCTTGTCGCAGTTGGATTCATCGTCGGAATTTCCATTGCGGTAAAGGAAGGGGAGAGGTATGGGATTGAGCCTGTAAAGATAATTGACCTTTCGTTCTTTGTAGTCATATCTGGACTCCTTGGAGCGAGGATTTTCTTCGCCCTCACTCACCCAGAACTGTTCAAAGACAATCCCTTAAGCGTTCTGAAGATATGGGAGGGTGGATTTGTATGGTACGGTGGTTTCATCCTCGTCCTTATTATATGTTTTATTTATTCGGTTTTGAGGAATGTTGATTTCATAAAACTCCTTGATGCCCTTGCTCCATCTGCTGCTATGGGGCTATCTATAGGGAGATGGGGATGTTTTTCAGCAGGGTGCTGCTACGGAAAAATTACCTTTTCAAAGATCGGTGTGGTATTTAAGGATATAAGGAGCATCGCTCCCCTTGATATACCCCTTCATCCAACGCAGATATACATGTCCTTTGCAAACTACCTCGTCTTTCTCATACTTATGGCATCGAGGGAGGAAAGAATTTTGAGTATCTCTGACCTGTATGCGATAATTTTTTACCTTCTGGTCAGATTTTATGCCTACGATTTTCCATTCAATCTCCTTCTTGACACAAGCGTAATTGTGATTTACTTCTCAATTTTCTTCTGGTTCAAGTTCCTCCTTTCAAAGGCTCTCTCTCCCCTGAGGAAGAGGGAGTTTAGGGGAATGGGAGCCTCCCTTTATCTTCTCACCTACCCTGTTTTCAGGTTCATTATTGAGTTTTTCAGAGGTGACCCCAGAGGAAGCGTGGGTCCCTTTTCAACCTCTCAGTTCATAAGTTTTTTTGCGTTTTCAGCAGGTGTTTTTCTATTTTTGTATATGAAAAAAAAATAAGAGATGAAGAGGGATTACAGCGAGAAGGAAAGATTTCATTCTCTTGCGCGTGAAAAGGGAGTTCCTTCAAGGGCTTTCTTCAAGATAGAGGAGATTGTGGATAGAGTTATAAAGAGAAAATTTGAAAAGGTTATAGACCTTGGCTGTTATCCAGGAGGATGGTCAACATTCCTTCTGAAGAGAGCCGACCTCGTGGTGGGGGTTGATTTAAAGGGAACATCTATTAAGGATAAAAGGTTTCGTTTTATAGCCGGTGATGCGAGAAAAGAGGAGACCATTGAGAAGATAAAGGAAGTTATTGACTCTGTTGACGCTGTTTTTTCAGACATGTCTCCTAAGATATCGGGGATTTCAACTACAGACCAGGAAAGGGGCTTTGAACTTTTTCTTGCGTTTTTGAAAGTGGTGAGGAAATTCTTGAAAAAAGGAGGAATTGGAGTAGTTAAGGTTTTTTATGGAGAAAGGTTTGATAGTGTTGTGAAGGAGATGAAGAGATGCTTTGAGAATGTGAAGGTGTTTAAGCCTTCGGCATCAATGAGGTCGGCAAAAGAGGTATATCTTGTTGGAATAAATTATAAAAAGGAGGAAGAAGATGGGATACATCCTTGCAATTGATGAAGGAACAACTGCGACAACGGTACTTCTGCTTTCTTCTTCCCTTGAAGTGATTGAAAAGGCTTCAGAGGAAATCACCCAGTTCTATCCAGAGAAGGGATGGGTGGAGCATGACCCTGAGGAGATATATGCAAAGACGATGAAGGCTGTGGAGAGGGTAATTGAAAAAAGTGGGATTGAGAAGGAGAAGATAGAGTGCATAGGAATAACCAATCAGAGAGAAACTGTTGTAGCCTGGAACAGAAAAACGGGTAAACCCTATGGAAGAGCGATTGTCTGGCAGTGCAGGAGGACAGAGAAAATGTGCGAGACTCTCAAGAAGAGAGGGCTTGAAAAGTTCATTTCGGAAAGGACAGGACTTGTTATAGACCCCTATTTTTCAGCCACAAAAATCGCATGGCTTCTGAAAAATAGAATTTCCACAAGGGAAGATGTGGCATTCGGGACGATTGACAGCTGGCTCCTCTTCAAACTCACAGGAGGGACAGTTCATGGAACCGATGTGAGCAATGCTTCAAGGACGATGCTTTTCAACATAAAGTCCCTTAAATGGGATGATGACCTTTTGAAAATATTTGGAATAAAGAAAGATTCACTGCCCGAAGTTTTTCCCTCCGCAGGGATCTATGGTAAGACAAAGGGCGCACACCCTCTTCCCGAAGGAATTCCAATTTCAGGGATTGCAGGTGATCAGCAGGCCGCTCTTTTCGGACAGTGCTGTTTTAAAGAAGGAGATTCAAAGTGCACCTATGGAACAGGAGCATTTCTCCTCATGAATACGGGAAAAAAGGCCGTCAGGTCAAAGCACCGTCTTTTGACCACTATTGCATGGCGGATCGAGAATAATACTACTTATGCTCTCGAAGGAAGTTCGTTTATAGCAGGAGCAGTTGTTCAGTGGCTGAGGGACGGTTTAAAAATCATAAGTTCCTCCTCTGAGATAGAAAAGGTTGCAGGAGAAACGAGCGGCGGGGTAATTTTTGTACCTGCCTTCGTAGGTCTTGGAGCTCCTCACTGGAGAAGTTCGGCGAGGGGTGTTATATGGGGAATTACGAGGGATACGACGAGGGAGCACATTGCGAGAGCAGCCCTTGAAGGCATTGCCTTTCAGGTTGCCGAACTTCTTGAAAGCATGGAGAAGGACCTCGGCAAAAAGACAAAGAGCATGAAGGTTGATGGAGGAGCATCAGTGAACAACATTCTCATGCAGTTTCAGGCGGATATAACAGGAAAAAGGATAATAAGACCGAAGGTCCTCGAGACAACGGCCCTTGGAGCAGGAATGCTTGCAGGATTAGGCTGCGGGATTTTTTCGTCCCTTGAAGATTTATCAAGGGTCTGGGTTTTTGAGAGAGAATTCCTTCCAGAAATGACAAAAAAGGAAAGGGAAAAGAGGCTTGCCCTGTGGAAAGAAGTGGTAAAAAAAGCCTGAAAAATAGGCTTTCTTCTCTTCTTTCAGAGATAAAGAAGGCAAAGGTCCTTGTTATAGGAGATGTGATGCTTGACAGATACATCTACGGGATTTCAGAAAGACTTTCGCCTGAGGCTCCTGTTCCGATTGTGAAGGTAATGGAGACAAGGGAAATGGCTGGTGGTGCGGGAAACGCTGCCATGAATATTTCCTCCATTGGAGCCATTCCCTATTTGATAGGAGTTATAGGAAATGACGAAGAGGGAAAGAGGTTAAAGGAGATAATTCAGGAGAAAATAGGGTGTTTTCTTATAAGGGAAAAAAGGCAGACCACAACAAAGACCCGCGTGATTTCTCACTCACAGCACATTGTGAGGTTTGACAGGGAGGATACCCACGCGATAGAAAGTATCACGGAGTTTGAAATAATTGAAAGGTTGAAGGACTTAAGGAAGAAGTTCAACACAGTTCTCATTTCCGATTATGGAAAGGGTGTCATAACGAAAAAAATCATTGATTTTGTAAAAAGGGAGTTTTCAAAAATTATAGTTGACCCCTTTTCAAAAAATTTCTCTCTATACAGAGGTGTATATCTCATTCTTCCGAATGCCAGAGAGGCTGAAGAGATTTCAGGGGTTTCAACTGCGGAGGATAAGGGATGTGAAAGGGCTGGAAGGATTCTCCTCAAAAAGGGAAATGCGAACTGGGTGATAATAAAAAGGGGAGAAAAAGGGATGCTTCTCATAGGTGAAAAGAGAAGGGAGAAGATTCCAGCGGTGTTGAGAGAGGTTTACGACGTTGCGGGAGCAGGTGATACAGTGGCGGGCATAATTTCCGCAGGTATTGATGCAGGAGGAGATATAAGGACATGTGCATATCTTGCTTCTATCGGAGCCAGCATAGTGGTTGGAAAGACAGGAACTGCAACCCCTTCCTATTCTGAACTGGTGGAGGGGATAGAGTTAGTATTTCAAAAAAGACTATTCAAAGAATGAAGAGATGTTTATTAAGCCCTGTGTAAGGGAATCAACTGTTTTGACAATGTTTCTTTTGAATCCCCCTCCCGGTGTCCTTTCCTCAAGGGAAACCTGAACGGGTTCTTTTAGCCTTCTTCCGAGGGAGTCGAAAACTATAAGAACCACGGGTCTCAAGGGGTCTTTCGGGTTGAGTTCGGTGACCACAGCTATCTCGTTTGTATCAAGCCTTACGATTGAACCGATCGGATAGATGCCGAGGGTGTTTATGAAGGCATCAAACAATTCCTCGTTAAATGCCTTTCCTGCCTTTCTTTTCATGATGTCTATTGCTTCCTTCGGATCAAATCTCTTCTGATAGGGTCTCTGGGTGGTCATGGAATCGTAGGTATCTGCCATTTGAATGAGGTTCGCTTCTATAAGCTGCTTTTCACCGGCTTTCAGTTTGGGGTAGCCAGAAAGGTCATAGCCTACATGGTGCTGATAAACATAAAGGGCAACCACCTTTGGAATTTCTTCCATCTCCTGAACCATCCGTGCACCGTCCACAGGATGTCTTTGAATTATTGCCCACTCTTCTGGTGTGAGGGGAGCGGGCTTTAAAATTATATTCTTCGGAGTGTGAACTTTTCCTATATCGTGCATGAACCCCCCAAGCCCTATCTTTATCACTTCTTCGCTGCTCAGGTTCAAAGTTCTTGCTACAGCCATCGCAATTATCCCCACATTTACACAGTGGGAAAAGGTGTATTCATCGAAATGCTGGATCATGACCATTCCCAGAAGCACATTTTTGTTTTTCGCCAAAATGTTGTTGAATTCTCCTATAATTCTTATCGCATTTCCTCCTCCTGAAATTCTTCCGAGTCTGGCTTCGTTCATTATTTCTATCACTGTTTTCTTCGCATCCCGGTATGTCCTTCTTGCCCTTTCTTTTATGTCTTCAACTTCTTCAGGATACACGGAGATGTGCTTTATGTTGAGCACCTGCAGGTTTTTCTCTATATCTTTAATTGCCTGGTCCCCGCTTGATTTGAGGGTTGAGATGAGGGAGAAAAACTTTATTATTTCTTCTGAAGAGACCCCTCTTTTTAGTTCTATCCCTCCTATCTTTATTGTGGCGAGAACTCTTCCCAGAACCCTGGCAGATTGAACGGAATACACTGGCACCCCGTTGAAAGCAATTAATCCCTCTTTTACTGCTATGTATGATGAACCTTTTTCGAAGAGGATGGGGCGGAGGTTTTCAATTGCCTTCTCACCAGCCCTTATGAGAGAAGGATGATTTGGGGGGTAAAGTTCTATATTCATCATCAGGGCGTTTAGTGAGTTGATTATCTCTTCTTCAATCTTTGGCATTAGATTCCTATTCGTTCAGAAATTCTGAAGAGCACATCAACTGCTTTTTCTTTCAACTCACTTTTTTTTCCGAAGAGGTAGCTCTCAAGGAGGTTCACTGCCTCAGGGGTCCCCACAATTTCTATTGCTGAAAGGGCTGATTCCACGAGGGTTTTGTCCTTTGGGAGTTTTGCCCTGCTAATTATCTTTTTTGCAAGGCGGAGGGCATGGGGTGAAGAAAGCTTTGCCATGGCGAGCACGCATTCTTTTTTCATCTCCGGGTCTTCTGAATCCATGAACCTGAAGATTATTGGTTCTAGGGTTCTGTCCCGCGTATCGCCAAGGGCTCTTATCACCAAAGGTTTTGTGCTGTCATCTGTTTGGTCAAGAATTTTGAGGAGTGTTGAAACCGCATAAGGGTCTTTTATCTTTGAGATCGCGGTTATTGCCTCTTTTTTTACCCTTTCGTCCTTATGGAAGGCGAATCGGTAGATGATGTCAACTGTTTTTCTGTCTCCAATTTCACCAAGAATAAAGAGGCAGTTTCTGACCACGAACCAGTTTGGATTGTTGAGGTAATATATTAAATGGGGAATAGCCTTCTTTCCAAAACGGAGGACTATATTCGTTATAAACCTTCTTCCCTTTATCGATTCCTCTGCGAAGAGGCTTTCAAGGAGATATTTTATACTCGTCTCGCCTATCATTAAAAAGATGTTTCCATATTCCGTTACCTGAGAGGCTTCAAGGGTTTTGATTTTATTTATGAGATAACCTATGACCCTTTCATTTGAAATGGACCTCGCTGCCTCTCCCGTTATCCTTCTTATTTCAGGGGGTTTGTTTTGATCGATGAAAATTCTTGAAAATTCTAAAAACACGACAGGAAAAATTTTGAAATCCGAAAGGGCGTCCATTTCCTGACATTTATTTACTACTTTTTTGAGGAGGCTTTCATATTCTTTAAGATCAGAAATCTTCTTTAACTTTTCCACAAGAGCAAGGATGTCCTTTTCTTCCTGGGTGAATTCTTCGACCGAGATGGAAATTTCCTCTTCGTATCCCCCATCCATCCCCTTTTTTTCCGTTTCTTCTTCAGGTTTCAAAAGGAAGTCTATAACCTCCACCCTGATTCCATTTATCCTCATGGAATTGAGGATTTCTTCCGCGCCCCCCATTTTTATAACTTCTTCAGGTTCCATCTGAAAAAGAGTCAAAAACTTTTTAAACTCATGAAGGCTTACGAATGAATCCACCATCAAAGCTTTTACACCCCTTATAAACAGTTCCTGTGCGAGTTCTGAGAATTTTCCTTCTTCATCTGGATTAAACCCTCCCACGGTGAATCCATTGCTGTGCACCTCAATCTTTATTCCTCCTGCTTCTTTTAACACCTTAAGGAAGGTTGCGTAAGATTCATTTATTATCTTGTCATGGGCGGGATGGTTTTGTGGATACAGACGCATTCCCTTTAGGGATTTAAAAATTGAAAAAAGAATAAACCTTGCCTTCTTCAGTTCATCCATTTCATAAAATTATAAAAAATCATGTGAGAATTTTCAAAATTACATTTTTATAAGGTGTTAATTTTTGTGTTATCCTTCTTTTCCATCAATTAGGAGGGGAGTTATTATAATTTTGTGCAAGAAAATTTATACAATAGGTAAAGAAAGAAGTAGGAAGAGATGATGAGAAGGAGGAAGAAAGGTCCTGCCCTTCAAAGGAGACAGGGCACTTTTCAATAATTTTGTGTAAGTTTTATATATAATTTTTTTTCATTTTTTATCTCATAGGACTGGAAGGTATGCTGGAAGAGGAGGTGGAAGCTCTGCAGGGATTCTAACCTTCATAACGAAAGGAGAGAAGGAGGTTCATGTTGAGAAGAATGGGGATTC
>Ga0197143_1002452_pt1 | contig 13628 bp, 15 predicted proteins | sample GBS70_MetaG_FD_148603 | JGI IMG/M metagenome (GOLD analysis project Ga0197143, IMG submission 148603) | Sediment microbial communities from Great Boiling Springs, Gerlach, Nevada, United States - GBS 70_MetaG | ecosystem: Environmental > Aquatic > Thermal springs > Hot (42-90C) > Sediment...
GAATTAGAAGAAATTCCACATAAGATTGAAACAGGTGGGGAAAATTTATCCCTGTTTTCTCTGCCACCTTCTTTACCATCTCAAAAGTTCTATCACCATATTTCTCAGCCAGCGAATGGATAAGTTCCATTCCCTTTACCCCGTCTCCCGGGAAATTCTTTCTGAATTCCTCAACCATTTCAGGAGGAATATCGTATTCCTTTTTTCCGGCTTCAAGTTTGAAGAGTTCTTCGGGTTTTACTCTGCCAGCTTTTTTCACGGCTTTATCTCAATTGCATTGTTCGGACAGACCTTTACGCATTCATGACACACAGTGCAGAGGAGTTTGAACCTCGGAGTTAAAACGTATTCCTCTGAAGGAGTTTCTTCAAACATCCTGAGATTTTGTGGATAAGCATAAAAAACTGCTGTGGGACATATTCTCAGGCATAAAGCACATTCAAGGGGATTTTTGCACTTTTCCCTTGATATCTTTATCTCTACCATTCCCTGCTTAATCCGGGCATACTTGCCCTTTCTCTCATCACTATTGCGGAGGGCTTGCACGCTGTAGCACACAGCCCGCATCCAAAACATTTCTTCTGATTTATGGTCACCCTGTCAAGAGCAACCTCGTATGTAATCGCTCCGAACTGGCACCTTCTCAAGCAAATCCCGCAACCGTTGCACTTTTCATAATCGATCTGAGCAACCTTCTCTCCCTTTATCAGAAGCTTGACATCGTAATCAAGCCTCATCCTCATTCCTATACACGACGGATACTCACAATTGCATATACCTCCGATGTATGGAGTTCCAAAAACCCAGAAACTGTGCACTGCTCCCTCTTTGTTGACCTCCCTTATCCACTCTTTTGCCTCTTCAGGCGTCATAAAATGAACACCGCCTCTGTAGTTTTCAGGCCACTTCTCCCATTTATACATCCCAACCCCTATCCCCACACAGAAGAAATTTTCTTCGTCTTTAACTCCTCTTGACCTCCTTCTGCATATACATGTAATTCTTGCAATTGGATAGGCAATGTCCAGAATTTTTTCAACCTCCTCAAGGGTTACTACCTGTCCGAAATGAGCGGGAAGGATCATGCTTTCAACCCTTGCCTTTACCTCTTCATACTTTTTTGGGTCAGAAAGTCCCCTTGCCTCAATGGCTTCATCAAGGATGGATTCAATAAGGTTCTGAACATCTCCCATCTGTAACCCGGTTCCCTCCCTTCTTATACGATACATCTTCCTCGCATAGTTTTCTACATTCTCAAACCACTTCCCCCCATTTCCATGTTTAACGCAAAAATCGCACATGAAAAAATTATCCCATACAAAAGAATAGAAATCAAGAGTGTTGTGTAGAAACACACATACATCGTTACCAGAGGAAGAAGGTTGGAGATTTGGGTTAAATGGGATAAAGAGAAGAAGAATTTTTAAACAATGTCTTAAGGTGGATTTATATCTCCAACTTAAAGAAAGCCCGCTTCGGGAGATATATGAAGGGAAATATCCCTGCAAAAAATTAAAATCCCTCCTCCCAAACAGAAAGAAGACATAGCCATCTTCCCTTGATTATACTGGATAAAATAATTCCAATTTACCAGCATATCCCATTCGCCGGGAAAGATAAAAAATAAAAATGGTCCACTTACAACCCGGTCATGATCTATATGTGGAGTACACCGGATTACTTTTTGTGTTTGATTTGATATGGAATTTCCCATTACCTTTCGTTTTTATGATTTCGTTGATTTTTCTCAAAGGAATAATACCATATTTTTCATGGGATTTTTGAGGAGGCTTTTCTACTGGATTTTCATGGCTTTTATCAGATACATATACAACTGGATTATCATTTTTCTCATTACTGTTACATTTATAAGGGAGAAGGTTTGGAGAACGGGCAGATGAAAATAGGAATAGTTACGGAGTATTACTACCCCCATCTTGGAGGGATAACCGAAAATGTTCACAATTTTTCAATTTATGCGATGAGAATGGGGTGTTCTGTGACTGTTATCACATCCCATACAAGGGGAGAGGAAAGGATCTCAGCGCCCTTTGAAATAATAAGGATAGGGAGAAGCTTTCCCATATATGGAAACGATTCAATAGGAAGAATTACCCTCGGAATGGAAATAGGTAAAAAATTGAAGAGGATTTTTGATGAAAAAAAATTTCACATCCTTCACATCCATTCCCCTTTGACGCCTACCCTTCCTATAGTTTCCCTGAGATATGCAAACTGTCCAAAGGTTGGAACCTTTCATACCTATTTTGAATCTTCGAGGGGATACCGGTTGTGGAACAAGTATGTTCAGAGGATGATGGATTCGCTTGACGGAAGAATAGCGGTTTCAAAAACCTGCATTGATTCGCTGGCGAGGTATTTCCGAATTCCCGAGTATGAAATAATCCCGAACGGAGTCAACACAGAGGTCTTCAGGAGGATGAATGTAAGAAAGGAAGGAAAAGTAATCCTTTTTATAGGGAGGTTTGACCCCAGGAATAATCTCCATCTTGTTATCCAGGCTTTCTCCTTTATCAAGAAGGAAATACCCTCTGCAAAGCTTTACATAATCGGGTATGGATATGGAGAATCCTATTACGGGGGGCTTGTGCCGGAATGGATGAAAAGGGATGTGATCTTTTTGGGCGGCATGAATGAGGAAAGACCCTACTATTACAATCTCGCCGATGTCCTCTGCTATCCTGTTGACAAGGCTTCTTTTGGAATTACTCTCCTCGAAGCAATGGCATGTGGAACTCCTATGGTCCTTTCAGATATAACTGGCTTCAGGCAAATTGTCACCCACGGTAAGGAAGCCTTTCTGGTTAAGCCGGAGGTCCATGAAATAAAATCCGCAATAGTAAAAATCCTGAAGGACGAGGCTCTGAGGAAGGAGATGTCTGAGAACTGCCTGAAGAAAGCCATGCAATACTCCTGGGAGACTATTACAAAGAAGATTCTCGATTATTATGAAAGAATTCTTTTAAGGAAGGGAATTGCCATTAAGGGTTAAGATAAGGGCAGTTTTTATACTCCTCACTTTCCTTTCAGTTCTTCTCTTTCTTTCTTACCTTTCCTATCTCAACAGATTTTTTCTTTTGATTTTGATTCCTTTCCTCATTCTGGCTTCTATCCTTTTATATCTCTTTATTCCGCAGATAAGGATGCCTGGTGAAATAAGGATCGGGAAGAAAGGAAGGGTCTATTTGACTTTTGACGACGGACCCTCAGAGAACTGGACGCCAAAAATTCTTGACATTTTAAAGGAGAAAGGGGTGAAGGCTACATTTTTTGTAGTTGGTGATAAGGCAAAAAGATGTCCTGATATTGTGAAAAGGATTGTGGAGGAAGGACATGGAATCGGAAATCATACCTATACACACAGAAAACTGCCATTCCTTTCTTATAGAGATGTGCTCGACGAGATTGAAAGATGTGAAGAAGAGATCTTCAGATTGACAGGGAGGAAGTCATTCCTCATCAGAACCCCCCATGGATTCCGGAGCCTTTTTCTGCCATTCATAAGGAGGAAGAAGGGATTGAAAGTCATCGCCTGGACGAAGGGAGTATGGGACACAGACGGGCCCGGAGAAAGAGAAATAATAAAGAGGATTTTCAGGAAGGTGAAAGACGGAGAAATCCTCCTTCTTCACGATGGAAATGAAAAGGCAGCGCCTCAGGTTTTTTCCTGCCTTTCCGAAATAATTGATGGGTATAAAAAAAGGGGATTTGAATTTGGAAAGGTCGAAGAGATATAAAAACTGGCTCTTGAGGATATTCAGTGTTGTTGTGGTCCTGCTAACTCTTTACATCTCCTTAAAGGGGACGGACTTAAGGGAAGTGGGAAGAGCAATGAAGAGGGTTTCCCTCTTTTCTCTTTTTATTTCCCTTTTCCTCAACCTTCTTGTAGTGTGCGCAAAGGCTGGAAGACTTACAGTTCTTTTAAGGGGAATTGAAAAAGGGATAAGATACCGGGAAGTCCTTTCTATCCTTTTCCTTTCCTATTTCTACAACACGGTTTTCCCCATGAGAGGTGGGGATATATTGGGTGTAATTCTTCTTTCAAAATTAAAGAACCTCTCAAAGGCAAATCTTTTCGGCACCTTTGCTGGTGATAAATTCATAGACGGGTTTGTCTTTTTTATATGCTCCTTTCCCCTTATATACTCAGTTTTTCCATCCACTCATCCCGTAAGAGCTCTATTTCTCATCCTCCTTCTTTTCATACTTTTTGTATCTATGGCAAAAATTCTGAAGAATAAAAAAGAAGGAATTTTGAAAAGATTCGGAGAGGGTGTGAACACAATTTTTGAGAAGAAAAGAGCTTTTCCTGCCATTCTTATAACCTTTCTTTCATGGTTTCTTCAGCTTTCAATTGTTTATATCCTTATTTTTAATTTCGGAAAACTCACGAAATGGTGGGCTGGAATATGGTTTTTGCTTGCTGTAAACCTTTCAATCCTTGCGGTTCAGGTTCCGGGGAACGTTGGAACTATGGAAGCCGGAGGAACTTATAGCCTGATGTTGATAGGGTATTCCAAAGAAGTCTCTTTTTCCTTCACCCTCCTTTATCATTTCATAAACCTCATTCCTGTCATAATTGCTGGAGGAATTATAAGCATATATATGGGAATGAGGGGAATATCAAAGGAAAAGTGAACCGGTGCTTTTATTTTTTATAATTTTTGTTATCTTTATTAATGCCCATGGAGAAAAAGAAGGCAGGATTTGTTGCTATCATTGGAAGACCTAACGTGGGTAAGTCTACCCTGCTGAACAATATAATTGGCGAAAAGATCTCAATAGTAACTGAAAAACCTCAGACAACCAGAAACAGGATAAGGGGAATAAAGACCATTAATAACGCCCAGATTGTCTTCGTTGATACACCGGGAATTCACAAGGCGATGAAGGGGTTGAACCTTTTTATGGTCGAAGAGGCTCTCGAAGCGGTTGATGAATGCGACCTTGTCCTTCACATGGTGGAAGTTCATCCAAAGATTGAGGAAGATGGAAATGTGTGGCATGGAATTACAGAGGGAACATTATACATTACAGAACTTCTCAAAAAAAAGGGTTTTTCGCCCGAAGGGAAGAAGGCATTTCTCGTTATAAACAAAATAGACCTCATAAAAAAGCAACTCCTTTTGCCTGTAATTGAAAAATTCAACTCCTGCAATGTGTATTCCGAAATCATTCCTGTTTCGGCTCTGCACGGAGACGGCATTGACCTTCTTTTGAAAAAGATAGTTGAATATCTTCCAGAATCCCCGCCTTTTTACGACGAAGGTGTGACCACCGACCAGCAGTTAAACTTCAGACTCGCAGAGATAGTGAGGGAAAAGATCTATGAACTCCTTGAAGAGGAGGTTCCATACTCAACAGCAGTGCTCATAGAAGAAATAACTGAAAGGGAAAATGGGGTCCTTTATATAAAGGGTGACATATTTATTGAAAGGGATTCGCAGAAGGGAATTTTGATAGGTAAGGGAGGAAGGATGTTAAAGGCTATTGGGACAAGAGCCCGTCAGGAGATGGAGCTTCTGTTAAACAGAAAGGTTTACCTTGACCTCACCGTAAAAGTCAGAAAGAAATGGACAGAAAAGGAAGAGGACCTCAAAAGGCTCGGTTATTCAAGAAAGTAGATTACAAATTCTGGGAGCTTTAATTCCGGTTTTTGCGGGTTTCAGGTTCTCAGGTATTTTTCTATTATTTCATAAAGGTCGGTGTTCTTGAAAGGTTTTCTTAACCTGTCAACTGCACCCATGGAAAGTGCTTCCTTTATGAGGGATTCATCTGCCTCGGAGCAAACAACAATAGGGGCTGAAAGGTTTATTTTTCCTTCCTTTACCTGTTTTAAAAATTCTATCCCATCCATTACGGGCATCATTATGTCCAGTAAAACCAATGCCACATCTTCCCCTTTCTGAAGAAAATTTATTGCCTCTTCTCCATTGTAAACCGAGACGCATTCTATTTGCGGATATCTTGAGGTAATGAACTGAGTCATAAGAGCATGCACCACCTTTGAATCATCTACAATGAGTATCCTCTTATTATTCCATTTCTTCATCTTTATGATAAAGAATTCTCTGACATCTCGGGCATATTATAATTTCCTTCATTTTTAGAACCTCGTTGTAAAGCTGGGGCGGTAGGCTTATGTAGCATCCGAGGCAGACCCCATCCCTTGTTTCCACCAGACAGGGAGTTCCTTTTCTCGTCCTTATAAGTTGATATTTTCCAAAGACAATCTTGTCTATCGTTTTGGCAAATTCCTCTCTTTCTTTTTTCAGACTTGTGTACCTGCTCATGATCCTGGAAAGTTCTCCTTCTGCTGTATTTTTCGTTTTTGCGATCTTTTCCTCTATTTCCGAAATCTCCTTTTCAACCTGAGAGAGTTGAGTTTTAAGACCATCTATTTCACCTATCAGTTCAATAATCTCTTCCTGAAGTTTTTCATTTGCCCGTTTGGCTTCCTGAATTTCTATATGCAAAGCCTGATATTCGCGATGCCTCTTTATCTCTTTCAGACGGGCTTCCCATTTTCGCACTGCTTCCTGTTCTTTTCTTAACTCCTCCTCCTTCTGTTTCTGGAGGTCGTTTTTCTCTTCTATCACCTTTAAGAGTTCAGCCCTTCTCGCCTCCTTCTCTTTGAGAAGGAGTTCGTATCTTTTTAATTCCTCTTCCAGGGCAACCCTTCTTTTTGTGAGTTCGTCGAGTTCTATATCATATTCCTGGAGCTTTAAGAGTTTTTGAAGTTCTTCTTTAAAATCCATATCCTGCGTGAATAAAAATTAAAAATGAAAGCACTTTCTTTTTCATCTGGGCCCACCTGGACTCGAACCAGGAACCTGTCGGTTATGAGCCGACAGCTCTGCCAATTGAGCTATGGGCCCTGACTTTTTCAATATTACCTCTAAAAATATCTATATGCAAGTGTTTGTCAAAATTTTCTAAACAGACTTTCTTTAAACCTTCCATCTCCTCTTTAATGCTCATTCAATAAAGGGTTTTAGATACTTAGCCCTGTTCGGCTGTCTGAGCTTTCTTAAGGCTTTTGCCTCAATCTGCCTTATCCTTTCCCTTGTGACATCAAAATCTTGACCCACTTCTTCAAGGGTGTAGTCTGATTTTTCTCCTATTCCGAACCTCATCCTTATAACCTTTTCTTCTCTCGGAGTGAGTGTAGCAAGGACCTTTCTCACCTGTTCTTTCAGACTTGTCTGCATGACAGAATCCAATGGAGAAGGAGTTTTCTGGTCCTCAATAAAGTCACCGAGGATACTGTCTTCATCATCTCCTATTGGCATATCAAGAGAAACAGGTTCTTTTGCGATCCTCAAAATTTTTCTGATCTTTTCCACAGGCATACCCATTCTTTCCGCCAGTTCTTCTGGGGTAGGTTCCCGCCCCATTTCCTGAACAAGAAGGCTTGAAACCTTCACAATTTTGTTTATTGTTTCTATCATGTGAACAGGAATTCTTATTGTCCTTGCCTGATCTGCAATTGCTCTTGTGATAGCCTGTCTTATCCACCATGTAGCGTAGGTGCTGAACTTATATCCTCTCTGATACTCAAATTTGTCCACCGCTTTCATGAGCCCGATGTTTCCTTCCTGAATGAGGTCGAGAAAAGAGAGCCCCCTTCCTATGTATTTTTTGGCTATGCTGACAACGAGACGAAGATTTGCTTTTACAAGCTGGTCTTTGGCAGCCTTTGCAGTTGCCTCTCCTTTTTCATATTGCTCAACTATGGAAGAAAGGACTTCATAGGGTGCGCCTACCCTTTTTTCTATTTCTTTCATATCTTTCTGGAGCTCCGTGATTTCATTTTCTAACTCTTTCACATCGTCAAATTTGATGCCCAGCAACCTCCCTGCCTGTGTGTTTTTCAGTTTGCTCTTTTTGATCTGAGAGATGAGCTTCTTTATTTCGGGCAATTTCTTCTTAAACCTTGCTTCTATTTTTCTGATTTTATCCTGGACCTTCTTCATTTCTTCCATTTCCTTCTTCATCTCGTTCTTGATTCCGTTGAGGAAGCTCGCCGAAAAACTCAGCCTTTTCATTATTTCTATTATTTTCTCGTCTATCTTAGCCAATCCTCTTCTGGCTTCTTCTTTTTTGCTCCTTTCGACCCCTGAGCCCAGCATCTTTTCCTTTTTTCGCAGAAGAGAACTCAGTTCGTTAAGTTTGGAAATTATGTCTCCTGTTTTTTCTTCAAGTTCCTCTTCATAATCGGTTATCATTTCTTTTAATGCGAGTTCATCGTTTTCTATTTTTTCAAGGTGAGAGAGCAAATACTTTAAAGAAAGGGGAAGGGATATTATCGCTTTTATAATTTCGGTCTTTCCTTCTTCAATTTTCTTTGCGAGTTCTACTTCTCCCTCCCGTGTGAGGAGTTCAAGTTTGCCCATTTCTTTCAGGTAGAGCCTGACAGGGTCTCCTCCACAGAGTTCCCACTCGTCTTCACCTTCTTTCTTCTTTTTCATTCTCTTCTTCCTCCTCGTGTCAATTACCCCGATGTCCATTTCCTCAAACATGTTGAGGACACTGTCTATCTTTGAGGGGGAAAAAGACTCTCCATTTATGAGGGGGGAGAGGTCATCAATGGTTAAGTAGCCCTTTTGCTTTCCGAGCTCAATTAACCTTTTGATTTCCTGCTCGAAATCTTTCGTTCCACTCATTCTCCTTTCCTCCTTTTGGTTTAATTATTTTTTAAACTTCTTATCAATTCCTCCTTTTTCTTTATGAGGTCGAATGGAATCTCTTCTCCGCATTTTTCTATCTCTTCCTGAATGCGTCTCATTTTCTCTTCAATCTTTTTTCTCTTTATTCTCTTGAGGCAGTTTCTGAATATTTCTGACTCATCACCGTATAGAGGAGTTTCATCCATTATTATGGAGATGTATGGGGAAGGGTCATGTCCATTTTCTAAGAGGTTCTGAATGCAGTCCTCAGGGGAGGAACCGTTAATAAGGGATTCCACAAAAATCCTGGTTGGGTCTGAAAAGTCTGGAAGGGATTCCAGAAGTTCCTCTTCGTTACATTTTTCCCTTGATTTTAAAAGAACCTTCAGGAGTTTCAATTCTAAGGGAGAAATCTTCTCTTCTAATTGAGCAGATGAGAAACTTGTCTTTTCGCTTTCCCTTTCTATTTCCTGTAAGAGGATTCTGGGGATAGAAAACTTTTCTCTTAACATGTTCATGTAATGCTCTTTTTCTATTGGGCTCTCTATCTTCAAAATGGAAAGCACTTCCTCAATTCTCCTCCTTTTTGTTCTTATATCCCTTATATCCTTTGCCTTTTCCTCTATAAATACCTCAATGAGGTCCTTTGGAGAAGAAAGGATGGATGTGACCGCTTCTTTTCCTTTTTCCTTCACAAAATCATCAGGGTCATATCCATCGGGAAGGAACACACAGAAGGGAATGAGGTCCACTTTCAGAAATGTTTCTATCGACCTGAACATCGCATTTTTCCCGCCTTCGTCACCATCGAACATGAGCACAATTTTTTCGGTAAGTTTTTTAAGAATTCTCAGGTGTTGTTCGGTAAGGGCTGTTCCGCAGGTTGCCACCACATTTTTGATTCCGTTTTTGTGCATGCCGATTACATCCATGTATCCTTCTACCACAATTGCAAACCCCTCCCTTTTTATTTCCTCCCAGGCTTTATTTATCCCGAACAGTGTCCATGTTTTCTTATAGACAGGGGTTTCTGGAGAATTTAGATATTTGGGCTCTTCCCCGTGAAGGGACCTTCCAGCAAAACCCAGGATTCTGTTTTTTTCATCCATTACTGGAAAAATTATTCTGTCCCTGAAAAGGTCTTTTGCAGAGGAATCGTATTTCGTTATAAGTCCTGCCTTTAAAATCTCCTCTTCTTTAAACCCTTTTGAAAGAAGGTAGTTCAACAGACTGTTTTCAGTTTTTCTCGCATATCCCAGCTTCCAGAGCTTTATTTCTACTTCGTTCAATCCCCTGCTTTTCAGGTGTTCCAGCGCAGATGCTCCCTCAGCTGAATAGAGGTTTTTTGCCCAGTGCCTTGCTGCTTCCTCGTTTATTTCAAAGATTCTGCTTTTTTCTTCCTTTTTTGATTTTGCTTCAGGAGACAGAAAATTGGGCGGAACTTCAATTCTGTATCTTTCCGCAAGTTCAATCACCGCTTCTTTAAAATCCATGCCCCTGTGGTCCTGAAGGAACTTTATGACATTTCCTCCCTTTCCACATCCGAAGCAGTAATACAGACCTCTGTCAGGGCTCACTGTAAAGGATGGCTTTTTCTCATAGTGAAAGGGGCAGAGGGCAACATAGTTTTTCCCCCTCCTTTTAAGGGTTATGTAGTCTGAGAGAACTTCTATTATGTCCGCCCTCAGCAGAAGTTCTTTTAAAAAGTTCTCTCCCTTCACCTTTGTTTAGGGTTTATAGATTTAGACATATTACCTCACTCAAAGGTTTCTTTCAACCCTTATGAACCCCGAAACAGGGGTTATTTCAATTTCCTCTTTTCTCACCTTTCTTATGGTATCAATCAAGAGGTTAAGCCCCAGGGAGTCACTGCTTATATGTCCTGCAATTATGAGGTTGATGTTATGCCTCTCTATTTCCCTGAAATGCTCATCGCTCATGTGCATGGCAACTATAGTTCCAACCCCTGCTGCTGAAAGTTTCTCAAAGATCTCCTTGCTTCCCTCTGTTCCCCCTGTCATATCAACAAAAACCTTTCCAGCCCTGTCTTTTTTTGTTCCTATCAATATGGTGGGGGGAGCACCTCTTTGAGCAGATATTTTATATTCTGGAATGTCAAGAAGGATATCAATTATGTCTTTGAGGGTTCTCGGTTTTTCATTATCGAACTTTTCCTGTAACCAGGAAGCCACAAAGTTGTCAGCAGGAGTGTGGAGGTTCACAAATGGAATTTTGAGAACTCTTGCCATGTCAATTGCCCTCTGGTGGTTCACCGGCAAAAGCCTCCTTTCAACCTCTTTGATCCGTTTTACAGTGTATTTCTCAGCCACATTTATGGGAACTCCCAGTTTTGCTGCTATATCCGCATGCATCATCATAACCTCTCCCAGGCGGGCATAGGCTATTCCTTCTGGATGATGGGCTACTGCAGCATCAATTCTTTCCCCCTTTTCCCTTAATCTGTCCAGAAGGAGGAGTTCAGGGGCTTCAATGTCAATTCCTACCATGATGGAACGAATTTCCTCTTCTCCACTTCCGTTGAGGATCCTCGTGTCCGGATAGGGATTTTCAAGTTTTTCTTTATCAAAGACCTCCTTTTCCTTATCATCAAGTTTTTCAAACTCTGCTTTTGCTTCATCCAGAATTCTTTTTATTTCGTCCTTTCCCCTCGGGTCCTTCTCCATTCCCAGTTCAATAGCGGTTCTGTAAAAATCTTTGAGTTTCATCCCCTACTCCTTTTTTGAAAGTATTTTTTCCGCTATCTCTTTCACCCTGCTTCCATCTGCCTTTCCCTTTAATTCCTTCATTGCTTCTTTCATAACCTTTCCTATATCAGATGGTGAAGATGCTCCCACTTTTTTTATAACCTCTCTTAAAAAATTCTCAATCTCTTCGTCTCCCATTTCCGGTGGAGCATAGCTTTCAAGGACTTTTATCTCCTCTTTCTCCTTTTCTGCAAGGTCATTCCTTCCACCTTTTTCAAAAGCCTCTATTGATTCCTTCCTCTGTCTTATAAGCTTTCTTATGACTGCTATTATATCTTCATCTGAGAGAGGGCTCCCCTTTTCTACTTCCGCATGCCTGATGGCTGTCTTGAGCATCCTCAAAGCCCTTACAGCAGATTCGTTCTTTTCTCTCATTCCTTTTTTTAAATCCTCTTCAATCCTTTCCTTTAAAGACATTTCTTCTCCTCGCAGAATAAATGAAATCTCCTCCCCTCCTTAAAAGTTATTAAACTATTCTTCTATTGTGACGGTGGTATTAACCTTTACCCTGCTTCCGTCAATTTTCAGGTCAGCCTCGACATCAACCTCTCCATCACATTCCTCATGGAATGTGAACTTTATAGTTCCCTCTGCCTCTTCGGAATCTATTTCTATCTCTACACTTCCTGAAATCGGATGCTCATCACACTCCTTATTGTCCTGCGTTACATTATTAAAGGTAATGGAAAATGAACCCTCATCAGAGGAAAACTTCCCATTTCCATTTATAGTGATTAAGTCGTCAGAGTCGTCTTCTTCGGTTCCTCTCACATCAGAAGAAATAGCAAGTGTGAAATCGGCAGAATAGTTTCCATCTTCATTAACTCCCTTTATTTTTTCTGCTTCAATCTCTGCATCCCATCCTTCGGCTGTTTTTTGAAGGTCAAGACTTAATTCGCCGGAAGTGATCTTATTCCCCTCTTCCTCAAAGTTCTCAAACTTTGCTGTTGCATTTAGAGAGGTTGAAGTTATACGACCCGAAATCGTAATTTTTCCTTTTCTAAATATCCCATCATTACCCACGCATCCATCTCCCCAGTCAAGAACTACTTCTACATCGCATTCATCCTGTAAGTCGCAATCATCCCCAAGTGGAAAATCAAATTGAGGGCACTGTGAAGCCTGCTGGGCTTTTAGAGGCGAACTCTGTGAAGATACTCCCAAAATACTAGCCAGTTCAATTGCGCCAAACGCCATTTCAACCATCCCTTCTGCTACATCCAGAGAGAATTCTATTTTCTCATTTGCTATCTCCTCCCTCTCCTCCTCTGTCAATTCTTTTTCTCCTTCCTTTCCACAGGCTCCTATAAGAAGCCCTATCATCAGTACTCCTATCCACTTCTTCATTCTGTCACCTCCCTAAATTTTTTTTATTTTACCCCCTTAAAAAACAAAAGTCAATCTATTTTTGTAATGCTTTCTGAAAAACCTTTGGTTTAATTTTGGGGGGTTTTATTCCGGGTTTATTTCTGATGTTTCTTTTCGGGATTTTTTTCCTCCGTTCGCCCATTTCCTTTTATGTAAAGAGGACATACTACCCGGGGCAGGAAAAAAGGTTTTTTTATCTCCTTAACTACCCTCCAAAACAAAAACCAAATGTCAGGTGTCAAAAAATCACTCCAAAAAATTCTCAAAAATAGCCCCGCTTTTTCAGAGGTATTTTTGTAAGACTTACGGAGAAGGTCTTATATCCCGGAAAAATGGTGCGTCCCGGCGGAAGTATTCGGGATTTACAAAATGCAGCATATTCACCCCCTCCCTTCAGAATGTAATCACCTTATCATCTCCTTTATTATCTCATACATATCCTTCATCGTTGAAAGCGGACACATTTCAGAGTTTTCTGGCTGGCGAATTTTCAGAGAGAGCCCACAGGCAGATATTTTTCCTCTTTATTTATACACTTCCTCTCATCTGTCCTGTCACGGTGAATTTTTCAGTGTCCAGTGACTCACATTCAACCCCTTTCCCGGTAAAAACACCTTTACCTCCTCTCCTCCTTTCAGGGCGAAATTTGCAAACCTGAATGCATTCCATACGGTTTCAGACTCGTTTGAATAGACCACAATTCCTATTTTCATATTTTTACCTCCCTGTTTTTAATCCACAAAAAATCCAGAGCACTTCTTCATGCGGGAGTTAATATAATTTTGTGTAAGATGAGATATATTAT
>Ga0197143_1002453_pt1 | contig 13625 bp, 14 predicted proteins | sample GBS70_MetaG_FD_148603 | JGI IMG/M metagenome (GOLD analysis project Ga0197143, IMG submission 148603) | Sediment microbial communities from Great Boiling Springs, Gerlach, Nevada, United States - GBS 70_MetaG | ecosystem: Environmental > Aquatic > Thermal springs > Hot (42-90C) > Sediment...
CCGAACCGCTCGCCACAAAGCCCGTCTCCAGCGTGCGCACTACTTCCGACCCACTGCGCACCTCAATCATGGCTTGCACTTGGTCGTTGTCGGGGTCCGACAAACGCACCCGCAGGGTCGGGGTTGGCGAAACCGTCGCGCCGTCGGCAGGCTCCAGCAGTTCAGGCACGGCAGGCGGGCGGTTGTTGGGCGGGGGCTGCACCGTGAAGGCGCGCGGGTTGCTCCAGTCGCTGGCGTTGCCCGCGCTGTCTTTCGCCCGCGCCCGCCAAGTGTAGTCGCCCGCCTCCAGCGACGGGTCTACCGACACGCTCGCCTCCGAACCGCTCGCTACCAGCCCTGTCTCCAGCGTGCGTACCTTGTCCGTGCCGCGATAGACCTCAATCACGGCTTGTACTTGGTCGCCGTCGGGGTCAGATAAACGCACGCGCAGGGTCGGGGTTGGGGAGACCGTTGCGCCATCCGCAGGCGCAACCAACTCAGGCACCGCAGGCGGACGGTTTGGCGGAAACGGGTTGCGAGCGACCACAACCGTTGCATCCAGCCGCCCGTAGCCGAACAGTTGCCCATCGGGCGAAAACTGGATTGCCAGCACACCTGTGCCCGTCTCTTCGGAATAGCTTCGCACGCGTGTCTCATCGGATATACGCCACAGGTTAATCAATCCGTCGCCGCCGCCCGAAGCCAGCAAGCCCCCGTCGGGCGAAATCGCGATGGCGTAGACAGTATCACTGTGCCCGATGAGGGTTGCGACCTGCAGCCCGTTGGCGACATACCAGAGCCTGACGCTGGCATCTGCGCTGCCCGACGCGATTAGTCGCCCGTTGGGTGAGAAGGCGACACAGGTGACGGGCGCCGTGTGTCCCGTCAAGGTGCGCTCCAGCCCCCAGTCCGCCACGCGCCACAACTTGACTGCCCCATCCTCGCCGGCGGTCGCCAACAGGCTGCCGTCGGGCGAAAACGCCACGCTGGCGACATAGCCCGCGTGCGCGTTGATGGTGCGCAGCAGCACACCATCCACAACGCGCCAGAGCTTGACCGTGCCGTCGTCGCCCGCAGTCGCCAGGAGCTGTCCGTTCGGCGAAAACGCCACGCTGGCAACCCCGCCCGCGTGCGCTGTGAGGGTACGCGCCAGCCCGCCGTCCACGGTGCGCCAGAGTTTGACCGTGCCGTCCTCGCTGCCCGATGCCAACAGGCTCCCGTTGGGCGAAAACGCCACGCTGGTGAGACCCGCGTCGTGCCCTGTCAGCGTGCGCTGCAGTCCCCCGTCGGCAGTGCGCCATATTCTGACTGTGCTGTCGCCGCTGCCCGACGCCAGCAGGCTCCCATCGGGCGAAAACGCCACGCTGGAGACCTGTAAGGTGTGTGCCGTAAGTGTGCGGAGATGCGCGCCCGTATCCGCACGCCACACCTTGATTGCGCTGTCTGCTCCGCCCGACACCAGCAGCGGGCTGTTCGGCGCGAATACTACGCTGACCACCTGCGCCGCGTGCCCCGCGAGGGTGCGCTGCAGCGTCCCATCCGACACGCGCCATACCTTGATGGCATTCGCCCCGCCCCCTGCCGCCACTTGGCTCCCATCCGAGGCAAAGGCGACACTGAAGGCGGGCGCGTCAGGGCTGTATTCAAGGACGCGCACCAGCCCCCCATCTGCAACCCGCCACAGCTTGACCGTGCCGTCCTCACCCGCCGACGCTAACAGTTGCCCATTCGGCGAAAACGCGATGCAAGTCACCCACAGATCGTGCGCTTGGATGTCCCCTGCGGGCTGACCGTTCGCAACCTGCCACAGTTTGACCGTACCGTCCGCGCTTGCCGACGCCAACAAGCTCCCGTCGGGCGAAAACGCCACGCTGGAAACCCATAATTCGTGCGCGGGGATCGTGCGTTCCTCTGCGCCTGTAGCGACGCGCCAGAGTTTGACCGTGCCATCTTCGCCCCCCGACGCCAACAATTGTCCGTTCGGCGCAAACGCGACGCTGAGAGCAATCCCGCCCCCGTGCGTGAGCGTGTGCTGCAATTGCCCATCTTGTACCCGCCACACGCGCACCGTGCCGTCCGCGCCCGCCGACGCGACAAGGCTTCCGTCGGGCGAGAACGCAACGCCGTTAGCATCGCCCTCGTGCCCTGTCAGCGTGCGCAGGAGTGCGCCGTCGCTCATCCGCCACAGCTTGACCGTGCCGTCCGCGCCCGCCGACGCGATGAGTTCGCCGCTCGGCGAAACGGTGACACTGTGAACCGCAATCGCGTGCCCGCCCTGCATCCAGACGATGTCGGGACGCTCCTGCGCAACCCCTGTCGCAATCGCCGTCCACAGAATCAACCCCACCAACCCGCTGCGCCGACGCGCCGAGCCAGCCCAACTCTGCACCACACTCTGTCGTCGCCCCATGTCAGCACCGCCTTCGGACATACCCGCAAAGATTATGGGATTCGCGAGGGGTTTATGGAGTCTTCAGGCGATGCGCCTCTACGGGTATACTCTCCCTCATCAGGAGGAGAACTATGCCCAGAATCGAGAAATCCATCGCCATCAACGCGCCTGCGGAGAAGGTGTTCGAAGTGCTACAGCAGGCGGAGTCGTTCACGCAGTTCCTACCGCATGTCAAGAATGTGCAGACGCTGGAGCGCACTGAGAACAGTGTGCTGCTGGAGTGGGAGGTGATTGCGCCTGGCGTAGGAATACCTGTACGCTGGAAGTCGCGCCACGCGATTGACGCCGCTAACCATCGCGTCGCGATGCAGCCCGAAGGCGACTCGCTGGTCAAACTCAACGGCGAATGGCGCGTGCAGCCCGAAGGCGCAGGAAGCACCCTTGTCGCCGTGATAGACTACGAGGCGAATGTGCCCCCGATGTTCGCAGGCGTCGCCCAAAACGCGGTCAACACCATCATTCAGGACTGGCTTAACGGCTTCAAGCAGCGCGCGGAGGGCTAACATGGCGCGAGTGGAACTCGAGGTCGTCATCCACGCCCCGCTGGAGACCGTCTACGCCGTCGCTCGCGATGTGGAGGCGTTCCCGCAGTTCATGCCCGATGTGAAGTCGGTGCGCATCCTCGAAAAAAGCGACGACGGCAGCCGCACGCTCACCGAATGGGTCGCCTACGCCTCGCAACTAAAACTGCAGGTCAAGTGGATTGAGGAAGACCTCTGGGACGACACGGCGCACACCTGCCGCTTCCGCCAAGTCAAGGGCGACTACGACCAGATGGGGGGGCTGTGGGAGTTTTTGCCGCACCCCGAAGGCACACTGTTTCGCAGCACGCTGGACTACGAACTGCGCGTGCCGCTGCTGGGCGCAATCGTGCAGAAGGTCGTCCACCACCTCGTGGTGCAGAACCTGAAAGGCATCTTGGATGGGGTCAAGGCGCGCGCGGAGGCGATAGCGCGTGGAGGTTGACCGCCTACGCTTGCTGTTGGAACAGGTCGCACAGGGCGCGCTGTCTGTGGATGACGCGCTGACCGCCCTGCGCGACCTGCCCTATCAAGACCTGGGCTTCGCGCGGATTGACCACCACCGCGCGCTACGCAAGGGCTTCCCCGAAGTGGTCTTCTGTCAGGGCAAGACACCCGAACAAGTGGCGGCGATTGTGGCGCAGATGGCAGCGCGGGGGCGCGTGCTGGCAACCCGCGCCAGCGAGGCGCATTATCACGCCGTGCAGGCGCAGGTTCCCGACGCGGTGTATCACACCCTCGCGCGAGCAATCACCGTCGGCGCATTCCCTGAAGCCCCCGACGCGCCCTACGGCGTCGTGCTGGCGGCGGGCACGGCGGACATCCCTGTTGCGGAGGAAGCCGCGCTCACCGCGCGGATGATGGGCGTGCGGATCGAAACGCGCTACGATGTCGGCGTCGCGGGCTTACACCGCCTGTTGGAACACCTACCGCTGCTGCACGGCGCGGGCGCGATTGTGGTCATCGCGGGGATGGAAGGCGCGCTGCCCAGCGTGGTCGGCGGGCTGGTCGCCTGCCCCGTTATCGCCGTGCCCACCAGCGTCGGCTACGGCGCGCACTTCGGCGGGCTTGCCCCCTTGCTGACCATGCTCAACGCCTGCGCCCCAGGCGTCGCTGTGGTCAACATCGACAACGGCTTCGGCGCAGGCTACTTACTGGCTCGAATCCTGCACGCCCACTCCCCAACCCTCTAAAAACGCGCTCACCCTGCCGATAATTGTGCGGGGAAGTGCTATGCAGACGAAGACCTACCTCGCTCCGACGAAGCTCGAAGCGCTGCTGAAAATCCGCGAGGAACATGGCGCGGATGCAGTGATTCTCAGCGAGCGCACGGTGCAGAAAGGCAAACTGTTCGGCAAGAAGCCGATGGTGGAGATTGTGGTGGGCATCAAGGGCACAGGGAGCGAGCCGAACGCTGAACCACCCCCCGCCCCCAAAGCCGAACCGAAAGGCATCGACGAGTACGACCCCACCCAGACCCGCCTGCGCAAACTGGAGCGCGAGATGCAAGAGATCCGCGCGTTGGTGCAGACGATGCACGCCTACATCACCAACGGGGCTGTGCCTGCCGAGAGTGAAGGCGAGCTGTCTGTAATAACAGCGTCCCTTGACGAGCATCCGCTACTGCGCCCGTTGATGGCGGCAGGAGTGGAGCAGGAGGTGGCGCAGGAGTTGCTGCGTCGCGTGCCACGCCTGCCCCACAACGCGGCGGTAGACGCCCTGCGGCGCACGCTTACAGCGCGTATCCCCATCGGCGGCGCGCTACCCCGCGAGAGCCGACACCGCCAAGTCGCCGTGCTGGTCGGTCCCACAGGTGTCGGCAAGACGACCACCATCGCCAAGCTTGCCGCCATCCACGCGCTGGACTACAACCGCAAGGTCGCCCTGCTTTCGCTGGACACCTACCGCATCGGCGCGATTCAGCAGCTGCGTACCTACGCCGAGCTTATCAACCTGCCGCTGCACATCGCCACAAATGCCGAGGAAGTCCAAGAAGGGCTCGAGCAGTTTGCAGAGTACGACCTTGTGCTGATAGACACCATCGGGCGCGGGCAACGCGACGAGGAACACTTGCAGGAGATGCGTCAAGCGCTGCTGCCTGTGAAGGGGATTGTGTACCTGACGCTGAGCGCGACCGCCGACAGCGCGACGCTGCTCGACGCCGCCCAGCGGTTTAGCATCTTTGAGCCAGATGCGGTAATCCTTACAAAGCTAGACGAGGCAGCCCGCGTGGGCAACTGCGTCAACCTCGCCCTGCGTGGCTCGCTACCGTTCGCCTACTTCACGACGGGGCAGCGCGTGCCTGAAGACATCGCACTCGCCGATGCACAGACGCTCGCTTGCGCTGCCCTGCGCACCATCACCGAATGCTTCACGGCACGCAAACTCCTTGACAATGCCGCGCAGCGGGTATAATTAAGGGCGTGCGGGAGTAGCTCAGTGGTAGAGCATCGGCCTCCCATGCCGAGGGTCGCGGGTTCGAATCCCGTCTCCCGCTCCACCCTATTATTCGTCCAACAACTGCCAGTTGCCGTTAGCGTCTTTGTACGGTATGCCACGAATGCGCACCCTGCCGTTATACGGACCGCCGTCCGCTACGACCCACGCAAACACTGTGTGGCGGTTGTCCAGCGTACGCCCCGACAGTTGATTGCCTTGTGCATCGGTTAGCGGGCGCGCACGCACAGGCCGCGAGTGCCCGTCTACATAGTTCGCGTTCACCAAGCCAAAATGACGCGCCTGTATTGGCGTGTCGAACAGGATGAACGGTCCGCCCGGAAAGACCAGCGTGCCATCGTAGATCATCACCGTCTCCACAGGGTACTCCACACGCGCCAAAGTCTTCACCGCGCGCCCCGTGTTCGGGAACAGGTTATTGTCCAGCCCGAAGTCGATTAGCCCGTAGTTATGCGTGTAGCTGAACTCGGGCAGAACAGGCGGACAAATCGGCGGTAGACCCGCTATCTGAAACGCCAACGCGGGACTGACCCGCTTACCGTCCGACGGACACAGCATAATATCGCCATTCTTCTGGTAGGGCAACAACGCCTGGTAAAACGAGAACACACACGGACCCGTCGGGGAGAACTGCAGGTAGAGGTTCACAGGGAAAGTATCGTCGTAGTCCTGAACATAGAGTAGCACAGCCGTCGCCGACTGACGCAGGTTGTTGATGCACTGTGTCGAACGAGCACGCTCCCGAGCTTGCGCAAAAACGGGAAAGAGTATCGCCGCCAGTATCGCAATTATCGCGATTACGACTAACAGCTCAATTAAGGTAAATCCCGAAGAACGTTTTCGCATGGCGCACCTCCTCAAGAAGTTTATCTTTACGCACCCCCAACAGTTCTGTGATTTGAATCACAGAAAATGCCTCCCGTGCTTTAGGTAAGGTTTATGCGGAGGTGCGATGCGGTATGAACTTGCCTGAGCTCACCTACAGCCAGTATTGGCTGGTATTCAATGTGCTATCGCTGACGATAGCTGTGATGGGCGCCTCGGGAATCTTCTTCCTGATGGCACGCAGCTATGTTGCTCCGAAGTACCATATCGCGCTCTATCTCTCCGCGTTAGTCGTGTTCATCGCCTGCTACCACTACTTCCGCATCTTCGAGAGCTGGCGGGATGCGTATGTGCTCACGCAGGCGGGCACCTATGCTCCGTCTGGGAAGCCGTTCAACGACTTCTACCGGTATGCGGACTGGATTGTCACGGTCCCGCTGCTGTTGGCGGAGCTGATTTATGTGATGGCGTTGCCGCGCGACAAGTCGAATAGCCTGATTGCTCGGCTCGTAATCGCGGCGATCGTGATGTTGGCGTTGGGCTATCCCGGAGAGATTGAGCGTGAGAACATGACCATGCGCCTCGTGTGGTTCGTGCTGAGCTTCATCCCGTTCGTCTACATCCTGTATGTGTTGTTTGGCGAGCTGAGTCGCGTGATTGCGGAGGCGAAGTTTGCTCCGCGCGTGAACCAGCTGCTCGGCACGACTCGTGCCCTGCTCTTGATTTCGTGGCTGTTCTACCCGTTGGCTTACCTTGCGCCGATGGTTGGGATTGGCGGCGCGGCGGGCGAGGTCGCGTTGCAGGTCGGCTACAGCCTCGCGGATTTGACCGCTAAGCCGTTGTTCGGCTTGCTACTGTACCTGATCGCCCGCGAAAAGACGCTCTCCGAAGAGCCTGCCTACGCGGCGCAAGCGACGACCAGTTAGTCTCTCCGAGCGACTGCCCCAGCAGGTGCGCGTCGCCTGCTGGGGCGCATGCTCCACCCAACAGCCCACCCGACTACAAACGCTGCGCCCCCCAAGAAACCATACGCCCGCATTAGCGTCGGTGTCATCGCGTCCCACGCACGGTATTCCCATACCTCTGCGTACATCAACAGCAGGGCGTAGGCAATCGGGGGTACGAGCAGGGTGTAGAGGAGGGCAGTTAGAAGCGGTATGACTATTGCTGCCCTCACCCCCTGCCCCTCTCCCACGCTGCGGGAGAGGAGAGCCGAATTCCCCCTCTCCCGCTGTGCAGGAGAGGGGGACATAGGGAGTAATGGCTTCCAAGCAACCCACACGAACGCCAGTATGAGCGGGCTCACCCCCACCATCGCCACAATCGGCACGGCGTTGAATACGCCGAGGGCGTACCAGCGGGCGAGGTCGCCCAGAGTCGGCGGGTAGCCCTGCGCGCTCCAAAACACGCTTAGCCACAGCGGGAACACCAGCCAGAACAGCGCACCCGCGCCCACCACACGCGCCAGCAGCCCCACGACGAACAATACAGCGCGCCCCACACGCGCCCTACTCCCGCTTGCCACGCTTGTGTTCCTCTTGCAGGCGGTAGAGTTCCATCAGCGCGGAGAACGGATCCAGTGGGTTGCGGGCACGCTCCTCGTCCAACTCAGCGAGACGCGCATCAATCGCCTGCACGCGCCGATACGCCAAATACGCCAGCAGCGCGACAATTGCCAAGCACACCAACACGAAGGGCACATTCATGGCATCGTGAGTCGGCTAAGCGCTGCGTGATGCGCATGGCAAATGGCAATCGCGAGCGCATCGGCAGCATCGTCAGGCTTGGGAATCGTCTCCAGCCCCAGCAAGCGTTGCACCATCGTTTGCACCTGTTTTTTGTCCGCGCCGCCGTAGCCTGTCACTGCCTGCTTGACCTGCTGCGGGGTGTATTCACGCCACTCAATGCCCTGCTCCGCCGCCACAAGTAGCGCGACTCCTGCCGCGCGCGCCACTGCAATCGCCGTGCGCCGATTGGTCTGGAATAGCAGCTGCTCGGTCGCCAGCGCGTCAGGCTGGTAGGTCTCACACAGCCCGCGCAAGCCACGATAGAGCGCGAGCAGGCGTTCGTGGGCAGGCATGGTCTTAGGCGTTTCCAGCGCGCCGTAGGCGAGGGCACGGAAGCGGTTGCCCGCCTTCTCTAATATACCATAGCCCATCGTCGCAGTGCCCGGATCAATGCCCAGTATAATCATGTGCGTATCGGCGCGACGACCACTGCCGCCGCGCCATAAACACTACAACCGCCGCAGCATCTGGCGCAGCTCAGAGTGGACGCCCGCATAGTTCAACGCCTCCTCAGGCGTAATGAGCTGCTTCTGCACATAGCGGTACAAGCACTGGTTCATCGTGCGCATCCCCCAGTGTTCCCCTTCGCGGATGGCGTTGTAGATCTCGCCAATATGCCCGTCCTCGATCATCTTCTCAACGGTGGGGGTGTTGATCATAATCTCCACGGCGGCGATGCGCCCCTGCCCGCCCGCGCGCGGCACCAGCTTCTGGGCAACAATCCCGCGCAGCGTGTTCGCCAACCGCTGCAAGATGTGCTTCTTCTCCTCGGGGGGGAACATGTTCACGATGCGATCCATCGTCTCGTATGCGCTGGGGGTGTGGACGGTAGAGAACACCAAGTGTCCCGTCTCGGCGGCTTGCATACAGGCGTGCATCGTTTCCACATCCCGCATCTCGCCGATGAGGATGATGTCGGGGCTTTCGCGCACCACTGAGCGCATCGCGTCGATGAACGACTCGGTATCGATGCCTACCTCGCGCTGGCTCACGATGCATTGCTTATCTTGGTGGACGAACTCGATGGGGTCCTCGATGGTCACGATGTGTCCGCGGCGCGTCTCGTTGATGAGGTCGATCATCGCTGCCAGCGTGGTAGACTTGCCCGATCCCGTGGGACCCGTCACCAACACCAGCCCCTGACGGTATTGGGTCAGCCCTGCCAGCACCCGAGCAATTTCAGGCTCTTCGGGCCAGAGTTCCTCCAGCTTCCAGTGTTGCAGCGGGATGAGGCGGAACACGCCCGCCACCGTCTGCCGCTGCATGTAAACATTTGCTCGGACGCGGCATACGCTCTCCACCGTGAACGCTAAGTCGATCGCCAGGCGGTGTTCAAACTTAGCGATTTGCTCGTGGCTCATGTGCGAGAAGCACAGGTCACGCGACTGGCTCGGTGTCAGCGGCTCACGGAATTGCTCAAAGGGGGCAATCTTCCCGTGCAGGCGCATCATCGGGGGCGTGCCTGCCTTGATGAAAACATCCGATGCACGCAACTCAAACGCGGTCTTAATCAGGTCATCTAAGGTGTAGCTCAGCATAAAGACGCCTCCTACTGGATTTCTGTCTCTGGTTGGACGGTGGTCGCCTCCGTTTGTCGCTGGAGGAGTTTCGAGGTCACCCAAAAGATTCCTGCCCCGACCAGCAGCGCGGCGAGCAGAATCAGCGCAATAAGCCAGCCCAGCGGCGGACGGGCAGGCGGTGCAGGGGAAACCTCAGGTTGCGGCTGTGGCTTAGGACGCTTGAGCGGAATCTCCAGCACGGCGGGGTCTGGCGTGTAGATGTTCAGCACAGTGCGCCACACTGTGGGTTGTGCATCTGTCCACATCTGCAGGTGCGGCGTACCGTAGTGAAAGTAGCCCGCATACGCCGTCTTGTGGGGCAAAAGCACATACACATGCACCACAGGTAGGTCAGCGAAGGTGCGTGCCAGCGGCGTGAGGTTCACTGTGCCCTCTTTCAGATTCACCAGCCCGCCAGTGGTGAAACTGACGACGGTGAACAGGTCGCTGGGCTTAGCGTTCGCGGCGAGGCTATCGTCGCCGATATCTACCGACACAACGGCGCGCCCCGTCCACTGCTCGAACTGCGCAATCCGCGCCCGTGCCTCCTTGTGGGGAATGCGCTTGCCGAAAGTCCACGACATCGGCTGCACCGCGTCGGACTGCGCCTGAATCACGACCACCACATCGGGCGGGCGCGTCCAATCGGGTGCGCCTGCACCCTGCGACCAACCAACGCCGATGCTAAGCCACCCAAGCCAAATCAGAACTCGCCGCAACACGACACCGCATTATACCCCACACCATGCTGCCCTGTCGGGTACTATACAAAGGGGACACACGGTGGGCGAATGGGTCGAAATCGCACGCTGGGTCGCGCTGGGACTAATCGGAACCGCTGCCGTGATTTTCGCGCCGTTGTGGTTCATAGGGCTGATCCACACCTTGCTGGAGCATCGGCGCGAGATGCGGCAACTGGACGCAGCCAACAATGCGCTCGCCCAGCAACTGCAAGCCCTGCGCGACGAGTTAGACGCGCTGCGCCGCACCACCACCGAACACCACCTGAGCCTGCAAGCGAACTTGGAAAGCCTGCAGGAGCGCGTGCGCGCGCTGGAGACAAACCACAACGAGCAATCGCCCATAGGGTATAATCTGCACCGATGACCGCTCGTACTGGCTTGGAAGATACCGCTCAGGAGCGCGACCCGCAGGTATTCGCCACTGTTGAAGAGGCGATCGAAATCATCCGCAACGGGGGGATGCTTATCGTGGTCGACGACGAAGACCGCGAGAACGAGGGCGACTTCCTGATGGCTGCCGAGAAGGTCACCCCCGAAGCGGTGAACTTCATGCTGGTGCACGGGCGCGGGCTGCTCTGCTTGCCGACGGACGGTGCGCGCTTGGACGAACTCGGCATCCCGATGATGACCAAAGCCAACACGGCGCAGTTCGGCACCCCCATGGCAGAAGCTATTGACGCCCGTGAGGGCATCAGCACGGGCATCTCGGCATTCGACCGCGCCCTGACCATCCGTAAGTTCTGCGATCCCAACGCCAAACCCGACGACTTTGTGCGACCGGGGCATGTGTTCCCGCTGCGCGCCGCGCCTGGAGGCGTGCTGCGCCGCGCAGGACACACCGAAGCTGCAGTAGACCTTGCACGGCTGGCGGGGCTGTTCCCTGCTGGCGTCATCTGCGAAATCCTCAACGAAGACGGCTCGATGGCGCGTATGCCCCAACTCATCGAGATCGCCCGCAAGCACGGACTGAAGATTTTGACAATTGCCGACCTTATTGCCTACCGTCGTCAGCACGAGAAACTCATCCGCCGCGCCGCGCCGCCCGTCTCACTGCCCACCAAGTACGGACACTTCACCGTGTATGCTTACGAGTCGGAAGTTGATCCCAATCCTTACCTCGCGCTGGTGATGGGCAAGGTGGACGATGGTGAACCTGTGCTGGTGCGCATGCACTCCAGCTGCATCACGGGCGACCTGCTCGGCTCGCTGCGCTGCGATTGCGGCTCGCAGCTGGAACTTGCACTGCGCGCCATCGCCAACGAGGGACGCGGCGTGCTGGTCTACATCCTCCAAGAGGGGCGCGGCATCGGCATCGTGAACAAAATGCGGGCGTACCATCTGCAGGAACACGGGCTGGACACCGTCGAGGCGAACCAAGCGCTGGGCTTCAAGCCCGACCTGCGCGACTACGGGCTGGGCGCACAGGTGCTGGTGGATCTCGGCGTGCGCAAAATCCGCCTGCTGACCAACAACCCGAAGAAAATCGCGGGGCTGGAAGGCTACGGGCTGGAGATTGTCGAGCATGTGCCGCTGGTGGCGACGCCGAACCCACACAACATCCGCTACCTGCGCACGAAAGCCGAGAAGTTGGGACACCTGCTACCCCTAAGCGTGCTGCAAGAAGCGAGGGAAGAAGACTAATACCGCCCCCACGCCACCGCCGCTTGTGCCCGTTGCTGCAGCGGATTGTGGCAGGCGACGCTCTCAAACCGCACCCACCGCAACGGATGGACGGGCATAGCGATACTGTACCTGATGGGTGGTCAGACTCTACCCCGACCCCACTGGCATTTCCCCGAAAATTTGCTATAATTAAGGCAGCCCTGTGCCGCACACTCTACGCAGGGCGGAAGGAGGACAGAACGATGATAAGACGAACTTTCGGGCTTCGCAACGGAGTAGCGCGTTTCGCAGTTGTATGGAGTATCGTATCGGCGTCGTTGCTGCTTGCGACCGCAGGCTGGTCGCAGACCATAACTTGGCTTGGCACGCCGCCTGGCTACACTTTGAGCAAGGCTTATGGCGTTTCTGCTGACGGCAGTGTGGTGGTCGGCGGGGCTTACGCCGCTGGGTATTGGCGCGCCTTTCGCTGGGTGGCGGCGGACGGGATGCAAGACCTCGCCACGCTGGGCGGCCCCGAGAGCGGGGCTTATGGCGTTTCTGCTGACGGCAGTGTGGTGGTCGGCGGGGCTATGAATGCCTTTAGGCGGTGGCGCGCCTTTCGCTGGGTGGCGGCGGAAGGGATGCAAGACCTCGGCACGCTGCCGAGCCGCAATTCGAGCGCGGCTTATGGCGTCTCTGCTGACGGCAGTGTGGTGGTTGGCGCGGCTTTCGACGGCGATTTGTGGTCCCCCTTTCGGAAGCGGCGCGCCTTTCGCTGGGTAGCGGCGGAAGGGATGCAAGACCTCGCCACGCTGGGCGGTCCAGAGAGCGAGGCTTATGGCGTTTCTGCCGACGGGCGAGTGGTGGTCGGCTGGGCTCACGACGCCGCTGGGCAGCCGCACGCCTTTCGCTGGGAGGATGGCGTGATGCAAGACCTCGGCACACTGGGCGGCCTCGTAAGCGCAGCTTTAGGCGTTTCTGCCGACGGGCGGGTAGTGGTCGGCTGGGCTCACGACGCCGCTGGGCAGCCGCACGCCTTTCGCTGGGAGGATGGCGTGATGCAAGACCTCGCCACGCTGGGCGGTCCAGAGAGCGAGGCTTATGGCGTTTCTGCCGACGGGCGAGTGGTGGTCGGCAGGGCTCTCAACGCCGCTGGGCAGTGGCGCGCCTTTCGCTGGACGGCAGCGGGCGGAATGGAAGACCTCAACATCACCTACGCCAGCTTGCTGACCGATGGATCCGTGCTCAATTATGCGAATGCCATCTCCCCCAACGGGCGCTACATCGTGGGATTTGGCTACAACGCCGCCACAGGGCGCGAAGAAGCCTTCCTGCTCGACACGGGCTTCCCGTTGCGCGGCGATGTAGACCGCAACGGCTGCGTGGATGATGCCGACCTGCTGGCGGTGCTGTTTGCGTTCGGCGCACAGGGCTACCGCAACGAAGACCTCAACTGGGACGGCACCATCGACGATGCCGACCTGCTGGAGGTGCTGTTCAACTTTGGGAGTGGGTGTTAGTCTGCATCCTCTTCGACCCCCTCCTTGCGGTTCCCCCTGCTGGCAGGGGGAAACGCACTCTTTTCTTGTCGGTCGCCGATCAAACGCTGTTGGTCGCCATCCCATCGCTATTGATCGTCGATCAATCGCTATTGATCGGCGTCCAACTGCTATTGATCGCCATCCAACCGCTATTGATTG
>Ga0197143_1002456_pt1 | contig 13605 bp, 11 predicted proteins | sample GBS70_MetaG_FD_148603 | JGI IMG/M metagenome (GOLD analysis project Ga0197143, IMG submission 148603) | Sediment microbial communities from Great Boiling Springs, Gerlach, Nevada, United States - GBS 70_MetaG | ecosystem: Environmental > Aquatic > Thermal springs > Hot (42-90C) > Sediment...
AGGATGGCAATCATGTGTTGGATGAAAGCAAAATCTCCAAAAGATTTTGGTGGAATGCCGTAACGGAAACGCCTGAATGGGTCACGAACCGCAAAATCATCGCCCCACTCTTTGAGGCTAAATGGTGGATTAGCAATAACTATGTCATAAGTAATAAGCTTTCCATTTTCAACCAACTTAGGTTCTCTGATGGTGTCACCAAGTTCAATGCGGGCATGGTGCAACCCGTGAAGGAGCATGTTCATCTTGCACATTGCCCAAACATCTGGGTTTTTCTCCTGTCCATGTAAAATCAGTTTCTGAGGATCACCACCATTGCGCTTAACAAAAAGAGCACACTCAAGCAACATTCCACCAGTCCCGCACATAGGGTCGCATATGCTCATCCCTTCCTTTGGCTCCAAAATCCCAACCATCAACCTAACAACTTCTCTCGGTGTGTAAAACTCTCCACCTCTTCTTCCTTCATGCTCAGCAAATTGCTTGAGCAAATACTCATACGCTCTTCCAAGCAAATCAGGTTCAGCAAAATCTTCATCCCTCAGGGAAATAGCAGAGAAGTGATTAACAAGCCTGCGAAGCACATCTAATGGCAATCGGTGGTGGTCGGCAAAGTTTGTCCTTGCTAAAACTCCCTGCAATGAAGGATTTGCTGCCTCCAATGCTTCAAGGGCTTTATTTATTGCTTGCCCCAAGTCATTAGTGCACTTATCTATCACCTGCCAATGTGCTTCTTTGGGAACTTCAAACTGATGAGATAATCCCTTTTCTGTTTCTTCATCATATCTGTCAGAGATGCGTTTGAGAAAGAGCAGGGGAAGGATATAGCGATTGTAGTCCGCAGCAGGGACACTTCCACGGAGGATATCCGCAGCCTTCCACAAATGACTTTCAAGTTGGGAAAGGGTTAGATGAGAAAGTCTAATGAGTAGTTTCATCATCTTGCCCTCTTCTTTCTTCTTTGTATTCTTGAGCAAAAACTTCCTCCCTGCTAATGCGGAGCATGTTTAAAAGCCTGAGCAACAAACCCACTTTCAGTTGTCTCTCCTCTTCACGGGATGGGTCTGTTCCAAAAAATTCTCGCATGGTTCGTCCCTCCAACCCATTGGATGAATTAAGGATTAGGTAATACTTAAAATTCTCTTTTTTTACATCCAAAACTTAAGAAGTCTTTTTTTGCATAGCCCCACAGTCCCTCTATGCCGTTATGTATACCTTCCCATTGGTAAATCTCATGCTCCTGTCTACTCTCTCGTATAAAGATATTTCTCCTAACTTTATCTATGTGTGTGCTATTGCAAAAGGAACAGAAATCGCAGGATGCCATTGTTACAAGCTCCATCAAGTTCATGATAACCGCCTCCTATATTTGAGGATAGGTGGAATATTTAATATTTTAAGCAGTCACCTAAATTTATTAATTCTTCGGTATCTTTTACAGATATAGTAAATGGCTTTTGTACAAAGATATTTTTCTCTCCTCTATCTTAGGATATTGCCTGATCTGCTTTCTGATTTTTTCCTCGTCAATGTCACATATTATCTCAAAGGACACATCAGGATGATTGTAAAAGTTCCTTAGAAGATTTTGTCCCCAGTATCCAAGACCTACTATCCCAACTCTAATCACGAATACAATTTAATTATAAAGAGTAAAAAATATAAAGGCGAATTAGATTTGCTAAAATTTTAAATCAAATTACGGATAAAAACACTGCAATAATGATATTGCATTGGCATCTTGAAACGAAATTGAATAATTCATTAATGAAATAACAATATCCCTTTGCTGAATGATGGGAGAAATAATAGTTGCGGAAGTATCACGAGCTGATAGGTTGGATACTCCTATATATGAGCACTCAGGAATATTTCCATCACTATCTAGTTTCAAAACCCACAAATCATTATTTCCCGCTCCAAATGAATAAGTCGCTCCCGAAATTATAAATCCCCCATCGTTAGTCATCTGAATGGATATTCCAATATCAGGATATGATCCCCCGTATGCTTTTTGCCAAAGAATATTACCTTCAGAATCAATTTTCATCAATAATAAATCACCCATACCTGAACTCATAGTAAAACCAACTATTACATACCCGCCATCAGGAGTTTGTAAGGAAGGAGTTTTGTAAGGAGGAAAATGCATAATCAATCTCATTCGGAACTCCATACTCCTTTTGCCACTGAATATCCCCCCACGCATTCAGTTTTAACACCCATATATTAGTATCATTAATTTTTGTACTACTGAATGAATTAGTTACACCAACAACCACAAAACCTCCATCGGGTGTCTCATGAAAAGAATAAGGAATATCCCAAACCCCATTTCCTCCATAGGTTCTCTGCCACTGAATATTTCCTTGCGAATCCATCTTTACAACCCAGAAATCCATTCCTCCTGGCACCCCAGCAAAGGAATAACCTACCCCAATGTATCCTCCATCAGATGTTTGGCCAAAAGCGTGAAATCCGTCCCCAGCGCCTGGATCTCCAAAAACCTTATACCATTGAACATCACAATCTTGATCAAGCTTTATTATAACAGGATCACCTCCTCCAGCCACAAGTATAAATCCACCATCAGAAGTTTGAAGAATCCTCCCAGCACGTTCAAACGCATCGCTCAAATCGTAGGTTTTCCACCATTGTATATTTCCTTCATTATCAAGTTTTACCACCAATGCATCATAACCTGTACCTGTAAAGTAATTAGGACCAATAGCACCAGTAAATATATAACCACCATCATATGTTTGTATCATATCTGCCAAAATAACACGATAACTAATATTTGTGTAAGTTTTCTGCCATTGAATATTGCCATCTGGATCGAGCTTTAGTAATAATATATCGTCCGAATCATTAGTGCTCGCTACTATGAAGCCACCATCAGCTGTCTGTAGAACTGGAATATTATACACCTCAAGCCATATGGTCCAATCGTTAGCTGGAGTACCGTAAGTTTTTGCCCAAAGATGTTCCAGTTCTACCACATAAATTAGAACCCTACTTTGGAACCATAGAGTTGTTGCTACTACATATGTTCTTCCCACACCAACACCTTCGACTAATCCCGTCTGGTCTACCATAGCAACTTGAGAATTTTGACTTACCCATTCAAACATCACGCAACTTATTTCATTTCCATAAACATCTTTCGCTATTGCTGTCAGTTGAACGGTTTCCCCTATTTTTATCTTCACCTCTGATGGATATACCTCTACCTTCTCAAGCCCTAATCCCTCATCAAAATGAACGGCTCCATTTCCTTTCCCCTCGAACTCAAAAGAAATTACTCCGCCAAAAATCTGTCCATCACCTTTCACCTCTACTTCTTCCCCTACTATACCCCCGTAAATTATCCCTTGTCCTCCCACATTGACTTCCCCAGTTGAAATTATTCTCAGAAAAACTGGATTTGTTTTTATTTGCCCTTGCCCCTTCACACTAATATCTCCTTCAACAACCACTGTTGCAGGTCCCAAAAACTCTAAAATTGCTCTACCCGATACATCTATCTCTTCGAAGTAGTAAATACCAGAAGGTAAAGTGAGTTTTTCGTCGTTTTTAATCTTGAGCTTTCCATCTTCAAAAAACTGAGGCGGGATAACAGAATTATTGTTGTTTCCTCTCGCATATTCAATCAGGTCAGAAACATTAATTTCACAACTTTGAACATTGAAAACTTGACCTGTAATTATAATATTTCTGGTTATACTAATTTCATTGACATAAGCTATATCTCTGGTTGATATGTTTTGATTCTGATTGTATTCACCACAGAAAGAATTATACCCATCAACAAGGAAATTTCCGGAAAGTTTTATATAGCACGATTGAATAGCGTATCCAAACTTTATCCGGTTATGAGCAGTATGGGCGGATTTAGGTAAGAGCTTTGGGTAATTCTCCACATTGATGCTACTGTTACTAATCGCATTAGATGAGTGAATTTGGTCCTGCGGAGCTTGACCACATTGAAAAAGGAATATAAGTGAGTATGATTTTTGCGATTTTAATTTAAGTTGGCCAAAAAAAAAACGGATTTTTCAGGAATCTTAGATTTATTAATCTACTACGCAGTGGCAAAGAAATATTAAAAAAAGGATATATTAATAAATTTTATAGTATAGTCATCCATGTCAAAAATTAAAATTTTCTTTTCTTTACTCCTTTGTCTTATACTTATTTCAGAATATATACTTATAGCGAACACAATAGCACCAATACTATTTGAGGAACAAGCAGTAGCAAAAAGGAAAGTAATAATAGGAATAAGAGATAAAACTATTCTCTTTTACTCATACGAAGATATCCCAGAATCTGAAATACAAAATGAAAATAATAGAGCAAATGATTTCAAAAAAGTAATTGTAAGATCAGAGAAAAAATTTTTGTTCTTCTCACTAATCAAAAAGCCCCTTCCACCAAAACTTACCTTGAAAATAGGTAAATTAGAAATCCCTATATTGGGTTGGGTGTTCATAGGTCCCGGTCCGCATATTATCTTTGAATTATACGAAAAATTGAGAGATTTTTTTGGTAAGTTTGATATTCATCTTTTAGGTTTAAGGATATTAGGTTTAATCTTTCTTTTCGCCTTTTCTTTCCCGTTTGCAAAACATGCCGGATCAATTTTGGCATTACCCTTTTTCATCGCATTCCCAACGAACCTTATCTTTATGCATATAGAATCACTTTATTACCTTATTATGACGGCTGCAACTTTTCTTTGCTACTTTGCGCTACAAAAGAAAAAATTTCATACCTTCCATCTCCTCTCAATAATCCAGTGCCTTACCCACTTCAGAGGATATGTAATATCACTTGCATTTATTCTGGCATTCATAATAGCAAGGTTGATAGAAAAAGAAGGAAGCAAGAAGGAAAACATTAAAGAAGTAAAACAATTTATCTCCTCAATAATTTTATTCTCCCCTCTTTATTTACTTCCTATTTTTATCTACTCACTCCCTCACTTTGTAAAGATTGAAAATGAATACGAACGATATATATTAGCTCTACCGAGTTTATCTCAAATCATAAAGAATCAAATATTAGCATTTATTTCAAAGATACCATTTTTACATATGCTGTTGTTTTCAAAAATAAGAGACTTACTAATATGTGGGAATTTCCAAATTTTCTTCATGAACTATGGGGTCGTGATAAAAGGAGCTATTTATTACATTATATTCAGGATTGATGAATATTTTCTTCTACTTACCAATGTTCTTGATTAACTTCAGACAAAATATACTACTCTTTATACTTTTAGGAATCTATCTTATACTTTCTCTATTAGCTGTCCCATTTTTCTATACTGGTCCTCAGCAATTTCTTCCTTTGAGCTTTCTCATATTATATCACTCTTTCAAAAAAATAGAAGGATTAAGAATAAAAGGAATAAAAAAGAAGAGATAAAGATAGGAGAAATTTTGATTTTTTGTTTTTGCACTATTGCAGTTTTAGGGAACATGGCTATGATAATGTCTCCCGAAAAATACCTCAAACCTTCCTTTCTATATTCAGAACATAGGAAAGTAATGGAAAAATTAGAAGAAATCGAAGAAATGATAAAAAAACAGGAAAATAAAACAAAAGTAAATATGCTATGCCTCACAAAAGGAGATATTTTTTACATAAAATTTGATTGCGATGTAGGAAGGGGATTTATAAGTTCAGAAGGAATAGCTGCTAAAGGAATGATAAAATTAGCAAAAATATCAGATTTATATGATGTAATTGTTATAAGCGAGGATTATTTTGATTTTTATGAGTACATTAAAGATAAATTTTTAGTTGAGGTTAAAACAGAAGGATTCATAATACTGACCAAAAAGCAAAAAAACTATATGAGCATTATGGAATGATAAAACTATCAAAATATCAGATTTATATGATGTAATTGTTATAAGCACGGAATAAAAATCTTTGTTTTGCACATTCCAAAACCACTCTTTTCCATTTATATAGACTTGTGGAGTATTTTAACTAATAGCCTAAAATAAATAAAAATTCAATATCTTTTGTTAAGCTCCCAGTTCCAAGCGGTCTTGACTATAAAATAAAGGTCATCATACTTTGGAGAAAATCCTAACTTCGTCTTTATCTTTGTAGGATCAGCAACAAGAGCCGACGGATCACCTGGTCTTCTATTTGCTTTCTTTTTAGGTATCTCAAATCCCACAACTTCATCCACAACTTTTAAAACTTCAAGAACAGAGTACCCTTTCCCATATCCAACATTAAAAAAATCACTTTCTCCTCCATCTAAAAGATATTGAAGTGCAAGAATATGAGCCCAAGCCAAGTCTTGAACATGAATATAATCCCTTATACAGGTCCCGTCAGGTGTAGGATAATCTGTTCCGTAAATTTCCAAAAATGGTATCTCTCCTTTTGCAACTTTTACGGCACGCAATATAAGATGAGTTGGATTAGGAGTTGATTGTCCCAAAAGTCCATCAGGATCAGCACCAGCAGCATTAAAATACCTCAAAGAAACAAAGTTAAAATTCTTTTCCGCATAAGATAAAGAAGAAAGAAGCTTCTCACAAGCAAGTTTAGTATCACCGTAAGGATTCTCAGGTCTTTTCGGATGATCCTCCGATATTGGTAGCTTTTCCGGATTACCATAGACAGCCGCAGTAGAAGAGAAAATGAAAGAAACTTTTTTTCTTTTAATAATAGGCAGAGTTTCAGAAAGCAAAGCTATCATACCACCGACATTATTATCCCAGTATTCAACGGGTTTCTCAACGCTTTCAGGCACAACCAAAAGCGCAGAAAAATGCATAATAACATCTGGCTCAAAATCAGAAAAAACTTTTCTTAAAAGGTCCCTATCTCTTATATCCCCTTCCACCAAACTACCATATAGCACGGCTTCCCTATGACCCGTTGAAAGATTATCAATAACGACAATTTCAGCTTTATCTTTTAGATTTTCCCCTATTAGTTTTACGACATGGCTACCTATATAACCTGCTCCTCCTGTCACAACAATTTTGAGTTTGCCCACTATTGAGATTAATTTTCTTGAATAAAAATAAAGATTGAAATTTTCAGTTGAGTTTTTCTAACTTGTAAGTTTTTCTATTGCAAGTTTTTTCTTTGCAAGTCTTTTCCTATCTTTTATCTCATTTAGTTATAATTTCCATAAGTTCAAACTCAAATCCCGCATCAGACCAGCTTGAACTTTTGAACTTAACTATGGCTTTCATTCTACCCAAAATAGGTTCCATTTTTGAACCAAGTCCATAGGCTATAATCTCCGCATAACCATCTTTGGTTTTTGCAATCATTTTCAGATGACTTTCATCTTTTCCTACTACTCTACTCTCCACTATCTCAGCTTCAACAAAAAATATAGGTTGCGGATTACCCTCACCAAAAGGCTCAAGTTTCAAAAGATCAGATAAATCATCTGAAGATACCTCTGAAAGATTTATATCATCATCGTAGTCTATAATGATTTGTGGGATCTTACCGGAAACAGATTCTTTAACATGTCTTTCAAATAGATCAGCAAACTCATGAATTTTTTCTGGCAAGAGAGCGATCCCGGCGGCTTGCGAATGTCCCCCATACTTTGTAAGCGTATGTGCAACCTTATCTAAAATTCCCATTATATTTATGAATTCTGGGGAACGGATTGATCCACGAGCTATATCTTTTCTCAATGATATGACACAGGTTGGCTTTCCAGTTTTTTCAAGAATCCTTGAAGCAACAAGCCCCAAAACTCCTTCATGCCAATCTTCACCCCATACTACAACAGAAAATTTAGAATCATCTATAAGACCCAAAAACTCTATATCATTTAAGATTGACTCGACCGTTTCCTTACGCCACGAGTTCAAATTTTCTATTTCAGAAGAGATCCTCTCTATATTTTTTATGTTTTGTTCAACAAGGAGCATAAATGATATTTCTGGCTTTCCAGCCCTACCCGATGAGTTTATACGAGGAACAATTCTCATTTGAATATCTCTTGACGATACTTTATCACTTTTTATTATCTTTCGTACAAGAGAAGATAATCCCAGATTTCCTCCGCCCTCTCTCAACATATCTATACCAAATTTGACAAATATTCTGTTATCGCCTAAAAGTGGGACCATATCACCTATTGTTCCAACTGATACTATATCAAGATATTTTCTTGGCTTTGGTAGATCTTTTCCGAGTTTAGCCCTTGTTGCTGCAACGAGCTCAAAAGCGACACCAGCACCAGATAAAAAAGAAGCAGAACTTTCACGAGAAATCGTTTTTGGATGCAAAATAGAGAACGCCTGTTGAGGCAAAGAGTAATCCATATAATGATGGTCGCAGACTATAACATCTATCCCCAAAAGTTTAGCATACCTTATTTCTTCATGATTTCTAACTCCACAGTCAGCAGTTATTATGATTTTTCCTCCGCGAGATTTGACGTAGTCTATAAAATCTTTTGTAAGTCCATATCCTTCCTTATCTCTTGATGGGACTCTGACTATTATATCTTTATCGTCAAGCCCGCAATCTCGCAGAAAATTAGATATAATAGCAGCAGCAGTTATTCCATCAGCATCAGCATCCGAAAATATACCTATTACCTCCTTTGACGATATAGCCTTGGCAAACCTTGTTGCAGCATTTTCCATATCAGGGAAAATAAAAGGATTTTCTGCTCTTTCTAACTTTGGGTTGAGAAACTCATCTACCTTCGCAGGAGAATTTATTCCACGACCAACGAGTATCTTTGAAAGAAAATAAGATATTCCGCATTCCTTTGCTATGCTAAAAGAGAGCTTCTCATCAGATAGCCTTTTTTTCCACCTTCTCATTTGAGCATAAAATATTCCTTTAATTTTAACGATATTATCTCTTTTATTAATCTTTATTAAAGATAAATACAAAAAGAAATAAAAAATAAAAAAAGAAATAAAAAATAAAAAATAAAAAACAAATTCAAGAGAATGAAAAAGAAGAATGAAAAAGAAAAGGAAACGAAAATAAATAAAAATTTGGAGGAAAGTAAATAAATAAAAATAAATAAAAATAAAAAAAGATAAAAGATGAAAGTTATCTCCATATTTTCCGAGAAGGGAGGAGTTGGTAAAACAACAATAACAACAAATCTCGGTGTATGTTTGGCAAAAAAAGATTACAAAACTTTGATAATAGATATGGACCCACAGGGTCACGTGGGGAAACTATTAGGGATAGAACCGATAAAAAGAAGAATTCTTGATGTCTTAAAAACAGGGAACATAATGCAAGATGAAATAATAAGAAAGACAAGACTTGAAAAATTATTTATTATTCCATCAGATTGGTCTCTTGCGGATTTCACAGTAAATGTTGCCCGGGATCCAGCAAGACATCTAAAACTCAAAATTTTAGTAAGCAAAATAAAAGATATGTTTGACATAATACTCATAGATTCTCCACCATCTTTGGAACTTATAACTTTAAACATCTTACTTGCATCAGAAGGTGTAATAATACCAGTAGCTTTAACGTATCTTGGACTTGTCGGAGCAGCTTCGACTTTGAAAATAATAAGTCAGACCAAAAAAGCGTTCAACTATGCTCCCGGGATAATAGCATTCGTTCCAAACCTATATGATGAAACCCCTTATACGAAAGAACTTCTTGAAAAACTCAGGGCAAAACTTGGCAAATTTGTCTCAAAAACCGTAATATATAAGGATCCGGAAATAGATAAATCCCAAAGCTACTCTACAACCGTGGTGGAACTCTCGCCAGAATCAAAATCAGCAAAGGCTTTTGAAAACCTCGTAGACGAAATAATACTGAAAATAGGTATATAGACTATGGAAAATCAGGTTTCAATTTCAGCATCTTCCGAATTTCTTTTCAAGTTCTTCAACCGTCAATTTTATAACGGCTGGTCTCCCATGTGGGCATCTTTGATTGACATCAAAATCTTGTAAAATAAAAGCAATATCCCATATATTCAACGAATCCCCTTTTCTTATAGAGTTTCTACAAGAATATGATGCAAGGAATTGATCTTTTGCTTGATCACCAACACCATCCTGAAACTCCACAAAAAAGTCTGAAAGGTCAACCCCGGAAAGAAAGGTTGGAATTGACCAAACTAAAACTTTATTTTCATCTTGAAAAACCTCAAACTCAATTCCTATTTTTTCAAATTCAGATCTGTGAGCCAGAAGCTTCTCGCATATAGATTTTGATAAATTAACCTCAAAAGGAATTGCAAACCTCAATTTTTCAAACTTCTCAGCAGATAGCTTCTCTCTCATTTCAGCATATAATTTACCTTCATGGTAAGCGTGGATATCTACTATGTAAATTTCCCCTTCCCATTCTATAACTGCAAATATACCACCAATTAAAGAGAGAATTTTGGGAGAAGTTCTTATAATTTTTTCTTGTTTCACATCAGCATGAATACCTTTATTTTCATAGCTTCTATCTATTTCTGATTTATCAGCTGATTTTATCTGCTGTAATTCTGCTTTAAAATCTTTCTGGACGTCGCTACTACCAACTTGATTTACCTGTTCTTGATTTGTCTGATAAAAAGCTTTGACTTTGTGCCTTATTGCTTCCTCGATAGCAGTTATAATAATTTCCTTGACCTTCAAAGGAGCTTTCCATCTTATCTCTGTCTTTGTTGGATTAACATTTACATCATAAAATTCAGGAGGACAATTTATAAACAGAATAAAGTCAGAATTTCTCAAAAAAGGAAATTTTGAAAATGCGGAAAAAACCGTTTTATCTTTGACATATCTTTTATTTATAAATGTCCAGCGTCCCACCCCAACCTTTTCTCTCCACACTATACCCTCAAGGTCTATATCTCCAACCGATAAAAAAAGCTCAAAACTATCCTTCCTTATTTTATCATCACCGAAGATAGATGATATTGTATCTTTTAGCGTTCTTCCTGATTTTAGATTAAGATAGACTTGATCATTTTTCATAAGCTTGAAACTGACATTTGGGAAAGCCAGAGCAAATCTTGAAAAAACATCCAAGACATACGAAAATTCAACTCTTTCATTAGACAAAAATTTTCTTCTTGCAGGAGTATTAAAGAAAAGGTCATTGACAATAACTTGCGTTCCTGTGTCTAAATATACCTTTTTCACCCCCTTGAACTTTCCACCTTCTATGTAAATTTCCGTTCCTATATCCTCTGATATATGTTTTGACCTTATTTTAGTTTTTGATACGAGAGATATAGCGTGAAGAGCCTCACCCCTGAAACCAAAGGTTTTTATTGCTTCAAGATCCTTTTCATTTCTTATCTTGCTTGTAGCATGTCTTTTGAAACATAAGAGAATGTCTTTTTCTGTCATACCATCCCCATCGTCAAAAACGGAGACATCGTATTTGCCATTAAAAAAAACCTCTATTGAGTTTGCACCAGAATCTAATGAATTTTCTATGAGTTCCTTTACACAAGAAGCTGGTCTTTCAATAACCTCACCGGCAGCAATAAGCTGAGAAACTTTTTCAGGGAGAATTATTATCTTGCCACCGATTTTTGTGATATCTTGGGTTCCATCTAAATCAGAAAGCATATTATCATTTTCTAAATTCTCCATCTCACCTTAAACCTTATTCATAATTTGACTTCAAAATCTATTTTTTGACTAATTTATTTCATCATTTCTTTCGCTCCCATTATCTATATGTTGTTCTATTTCTTATATATATGTTCTTATTTTTTTATTTATACCACTATTTATGTTCTATTTTTTAACTTTCGTTTATTTTCTTTTAACTTCCGTTTATTTTTATTCGCAGATATTATGTTCCCTCTTCCCAGCTTTGTAAATATTTTATTTGTTCATCAGTTAGTTTTTCTATTTTAACTCCCATAGATTTCAACTTAAGTTCTGCAACGAGTCTATCTATTTGTTCTGGAACCTTATACACTTTCTTTTCAAGTTTTTCGTGATTTTCATATATGTATTTTACTGAGAGAGCTTGATTAGCAAAAGACATGTCCATAACCTGAGCTGGATGTCCTTCCGCTGCTGCGAGATTAACAAGTCTTCCCTCTGCAAGGACAAAAATTCTTTTTCCGTCAACGATATATTCCTCAACAAAAGGTCTTATGGTACGAGGCTTTGAAATTTTTTTGAGTTTTGAGAGCTCAATTTCAACATCAAAGTGTCCGGAGTTAGCCAAAATTGCTCCGTCTTTCATGTTCATTATATGTTCCAATCTTATAACAGATTTGTTCCCCGTTACTGTTACGAAAATGTCCCCGACACGAGAAGCTGAATCCATATCCATAACCTCATAGCCATCAAGTAGGGCTTCAAGAGCCTTTATAGGATCAACTTCAACGACTATAACATGTGCCCCCATACCACGAGCCCTCATAGCAACTCCTTTACCACACATACCATATCCGGCTACGACAAATTTTTTACCAGCAAGTAGAACGTTTGTAGCTCTCAAAATACCATCTATTGTACTCTGCCCAGTTCCATATCTATTATCAAAAAGGTGTTTTGTTTGAGCATCATTTACCGCAATAACAGGAAAAGTAAGCTTTCCTTCCTTCTCCATAGCCCTGAGGCGTATTACCCCCGTTGTGGTCTCTTCTGTTCCCCCCATAATGCTCATCTGCTTTTTGATAGCAGTAGCTGTAAGATCTGCTCCATCATCAACAGTGATATCAGGATTTTTAGAAAGAACAGATTCTATGTGCTGATAATAAACATCGTTTGATTCTCCTTTTATTGCATAAACATCAATTCCCTCTGATACAAGGTAGGCAGCAACATCGTCTTGAGTTGAAAGAGGATTTGAAGCACATAAATAAACTTGAGCTCCTCCTGCTTTCAAAGTTAAAACCAAATTCGCAGTTTCAGTTGTAACATGAAGACAGCATCCTACTTTCAAGCCATTCAGAGGTTTCGTTCTTTCAAATTCTTCTCTTATGAGCTTTATTACAGGCATATTAAAGTATGCCCACTCTACCCTTAATTTTCCCTGATCCTTCAAACTTACATCTTTTATATCCGGCATATGAAATTGAGTTAAACAGAAAATATAGTCTTTACGTTTTTACCTAATTATTACCCTTTTTTGATCAGACAAAATCAAAAGAAAAAATCATAATCAAAGGTCAAGTTCAAATCCGATGCCATGCTTATCAAATAGAGCTATAAGCCTGACTTTTAGTTTGGCAAATAATGATGCACCCATCATATTAATCACTATCAAGAGTCCAGCTCAGCGTGATAAGATTCCAAGTATTAGAGAAATTCCACCAAAAAATTCAACGAGTGAAACTATCACAGCAAAAAATCCGGGGAATGGAATTCCAAGCCAGCTAAAAAATTAGGGCACGCCGTGTATCCCCAAACGAACAACTTCGGATATCCATGTGCGATGAATATCACGCCAAGTATCAAGCGAATCACAAAAAAAGATATGTCGCTAACGACTTTGTTTGAAAGTTTCGCCAACATGGTTCTAACTTATTTTTGTTTTGGTTTTGTTAAATATCAGCTGCTTTTTTCTTAACAAGACGCCCCATTTGATAGTCCTCTATCGCCTGGTAAATCTCTTCCTTTGTGTTCATGACAAATG
>Ga0197143_1002457_pt1 | contig 13603 bp, 10 predicted proteins | sample GBS70_MetaG_FD_148603 | JGI IMG/M metagenome (GOLD analysis project Ga0197143, IMG submission 148603) | Sediment microbial communities from Great Boiling Springs, Gerlach, Nevada, United States - GBS 70_MetaG | ecosystem: Environmental > Aquatic > Thermal springs > Hot (42-90C) > Sediment...
CTTAAAGAATATGAATCAAGAGAATTGGTATTTTCTGAGGAAAGAGAAGGTGTAAGATATTATGGAAAGGTTTAGGTGCATCTTTATGGGAACACCCGAGATTTCGGTTCCTTTTCTTGAAAAATTAAAAGAAATAGAAGATGTAGTTCTTGTGGTCACGAGGGAGGATAAGCCGAAGGGAAGAGGGCATGAAGTAGAACCTCCACCTGTAAAAGTTTGTGCGCAGAAACTGGGAATAGAAGTATGGCAGCCTTCCTCCTTAAAAACGGATGAGGCAGTGAATTTTTTAAAGAAGTTTGAGCCAGATATAATACTGGTTGTTGCTTACGGAAAAATTTTACCTTCTTCAATCCTTGAAATTCCAAAGGTGGCTCCTCTTAACATTCATTTTTCCCTTCTTCCAAAATATAGGGGTGCTGCCCCTGTTCAGTGGGCGATAATAAATGGTGAAACCGAAACAGGGGTAACGGTTATGAGGATGAATGAAAGGATGGACGCAGGAGATATACTTCTTTCAGAAAAAGTTCATATTGCTCCTGAGGACACTACTCCCACACTTTTTGAGAAACTTATCCCTGTTGGAATAAACCTTATGGAGAAAGCAATGGAGGTTCTAAAAAAGGGTGAAGCAAAATTTATAAAACAGAACGATGATGATGCTACTTATGCACCGATTATAAAGAAAGAAGATGGACTGATAGACTGGAGGATGAGCGCAAAGGAGATTTATAACAGGATAAGAGGATTTCAACCCTGGCCGTGTGCCTATACCTATCTAAAAGGTAAGCTTGTAAAAATTTTCAAAGCCCAGATTATTGAGCAGAAAACTGAAAGCGGAGTTCCCGGATTGATATCAATGTCAAAAGAAGGAATTATTGTGCAATGTGGGAGCGGGCAGTTATTGATTAAGAGACTTCAGATGGAAGGAAAGCGGGAAATGGATGCGGAGGAAATGGTGAGAGGAAGACTTATAAAAGAGGGAGAGGTTTTTGAAGGTTCAGGATGAGGCGAGCTTTTTTATTTTTTATCTATCTGACTGTATTCGTTACAGGAATGCTTTTTTCAGTTTTCATTATTTCAAAAATTTTGTTAAGAGAAAAAGTGTTTGTGTCGGTGCCAGATGTAAAGGGGAAGGAGCTCATTGATGCCTGGCAGATTTTGAAAAGGGAATCCCTTGAACTAAAAATTGATTCATTTCGCTATTCTGAAGTAGTTCCAAGATATGTAATTATTGAACAGAAGCCATCAGCGGGAGAAAAAATTGAAAAGAAAAGGAGCGTCTTCATAGTTCTTTCCCTTGGTCCCCAAAGGTTTTTTATTCCTGAGCTTGTAGGACTGAACTTTGAGGCAGCAAAAAGGCTAATAGAAGAAGCGGGTTTAAATTTGAAAGACATTCTAAAAGTGCATTCCACAAATCCAGAAAATGAAGTAATTGGTCAATTTCCACCTCCCGGAGGCGAGTCTCCTTCAAGGGATTTATTGGTGCTTATTAGTATGGGTCAGCCCGTCAAAAATTATGTGTCTCCAGATTTAAATGGAATGAAAATAGAAGATTTACAAAATTTCTTTCTCTCTCACGGAATTCCCGTGAAAATACAATATGTTTCCCCTGAGGTAGGTGAGCTTTATAAGGTTTTTCAGCAGTTCCCTTCCCCGGGAATGAAAATTTCTGATAAAGATGGAATAGAGGTAATGATTCCGGGAGTTTCATCAGAGGGCAGAGTTTTAAGAATTAAGGTTCCATACGGATTTTTAAAAAAATTTCTTGAAATAGAAATAAATTATGGGGATTGGAAGATGAGTTTATTCAAAGATATGGTAGAAGGAGGAAGGATTATCTATTTTTTTGTTCCAGGGGACGAGAAAATAGAGGTATATCTTGATAAGAAAAAGGTTTTATTTTAAGAACGGTAAAACTATTTTTTTACCATAAAATTACAAAAAATCTTTAATTTATCGTTGAAATGTTATAAAATTTTTCTATGCGTTCAACCCCTGAAAAAGCCCCCGCTTTTTATCTCTTTCTTTCATCTATTTTGAGTGTCTTAATCACTTCTGAGATATTTTTTATGCTGAAAGGTATAAAATCAAATTACTTTACTATCATTTCAGAGATATTCCTTTTGGGCATTTTATTTTACCTCATAAGAGGTAATTGGGGAGTTTTTGTCGCTTCCATCTTAGTAATTTTCCTTCATTTTATTAACTTTTATTCTTTTTTAACCTATGGAGAGTATAAAAATCCAGCCCGCAGGTTTAGAGGTAAACTTATACAAATTTCTGATGGATATTTTGGCATCAAAGGAGAGGGGGTTGTTTTTAGGGATGAATCTATAGACCCTGATTTGTATAAATATGTCTTCGTTGAATGTGAAACATCAGATTTTAATCTCCAGAAGCCCTTTGAAAGACTTTTGTATTTAAAAGGTTTCAGAAAGAAATGCTATAAAAAAATAAAAATCCTTCCAGCAGTTATGGAGGAAGAGGGTTTAACAGAGGGGATAAGAAAAAAACTCTTAAAATTAATTCCTGATACCGCAGAGGGTAGCATAATAGCAGGGATTCTCACCGGAGAGAAAAGCAGAATACCTCAAAACATAAAGAATGCATTTTCGTTTCTTGGGATTTCACATCTTCTGGCAGTTTCAGGGCTTCATTTTGGTGCACTCACGCTTTTTTCTTTTTTCATAATGGGGAGAATAATTTCATTATTTACAAGTCTTACCAGGAGGTTGAACCCATATACTATTCCTTCTGTTTTGACATTTCCATTTATGGTTTTATACTGGGGAATTACCGGAGGTTCTCCATCTGCGACAAGAGCCTTCATAATGACAATTTTGTTCTTCCTTTCTTACTTAAACATGGAAAAATACAGTTTTATAAATGTTATTTCCTTCGCAGGTTTTATAATGCTTGCGTTAAAGCCGAATCTACCATTTGAACTTTCTTTTCAACTTTCTTTTTCCGCTATTTTTTTCCTTGCCTTTTATCTTGAAAGTCCATTGAGAATAAAGAACGAAGAGAACTCGCTTTTTAAGAAAATTCTTCAATACTCATTAGACCTGTTTTTTATTACTGCTTTTTGTACTTTTGGAACATTTCCACTAATTGTGCAATCTTTTGGATATTTTTCCATAATGGGTTTTCTATCAAATCTATTTTTTGTCCCTTTCTATTCCTTTCTTGTGCTTCCTTCTGGTTTTATTTCAGCAATTTTTTCTCTTATAATTCCTCAACTATCTCCTTTTTTATTCACGCTCCCAGAAATTCTGGTTAAAATTTCTTTTTATGTTGTAGAATTTCTTTTAAAAAGGGGACCTTCTTTAATTTTTGTCCCATCCATTCCGGGCTATTATTTATGTCTTTATTACTTCGGATTCGTTGTGATTCACCTCAGCGGGGGAAGGCTCCTGAGATATATTTCCTATGCTATATCCATTATTTTAATTCCCGTGTTATTCAACTTCCCTCATGGATATGAAGGTCAGTGGGTGGCAATAGGCGATGGAGGGAATGTGCTCTACGGAAGGTTTGAGGGTAAAAACGCGATTTTTATCAACTTTCAATATAATGAATATATCTCAGCAAGAGAGGTGGTTTTAGAGATTGCAAAGAGAAAATTACCTCCTCCATCAGTTTTGCTTCTCAGGGGGGAGGAAAGAAAAAAATTACAGTTTCTTCGGAGCATCCTGAAATTTTATAAAATAAAAGAAGTGAGGAACCTGGATTTTAGCCTTATCCAATTGCCTTTTTACTGAACTAACCTTCTTGTGATTCTGTCCCATATAATGCTACAGGCTATTCCAATTCCCATAAAAGAAACGAGAAGTGAAGATCCCCCGTAACTGAAAAAGGGTAGCGGAACTCCTACCACTGGAAACATACCTGATACCATGAACATATTTATGGTTATTTCAACTATGAACATAACCACAATGCCCAACACGAGAAATGAGCCAAATCTTCTTTTTGCATAAAATGAGATTCTCAAGAGCATGAATATAAGGATGGCATATAATGCAAGAAGAAAAACTGCTCCTATAAATCCATGTTCCTCACACCATACTGAAAATGCAAAATCTGTATGGCGAGATGGGAGGAATTTGAGTGCCGATTGTGTCCCTCTACCAAATCCCTTTCCAGTTATCCCACCAGAGCCAATTGCTATAATAGATTGGAGTATGTGATAACCCTTGCCAAGCGGGTCAGAATAGGGATTTAAAAGCGTGATAATCCTTGCTTTCTGATAATCAAGCATAAATATCCACAGGATTGGGATGCTTATAATGAAGAATAAAAAAATGTAAAAAATGGTTTTCCGCCTCATACCCGAAATTATCATGAGTAAACCCCCTATAATTATCAGAATTCCAGCAGTTCCTAAATCCGGTTGCACAAGAACCAATGCAGCAGGGATGAAAATCAGTAAAAACGCCTTTATGAGGTCTTTTGTATCCCACCCTTCTGGTTTCCATTTTTCATCAATAAAAGAGGAAATAATGATTATAATGGTAAGCTTTGCAAGTTCTGACGGTTGAAAGCTCCAGCTCCCAAGTTTGAGCCATCTTCTTGCACCTCCTCCTTCCATTCCTATTATATCAACCATCAACAAGAGGATGAGGGTGAAAAGATACAAAATCCATTTCATGTTATAAAGCCTGAGATAATCAATGCGAAAGAGGATAAGGGCAGCGATGACAGAAATTATGAGCCATACTGTTTGCCTGAGCCAGTGTGGGGACGAATGGTGGGTTATGCTATATATGTTGATTATTCCTGTAACTGCTATAAGGATGGCGGTAAAAAGTATTATGTAAAAATCTCTTCTCATTTCTTCAACTCATAATACTTTTCAATCATTTTCTTGACAAGAGGTGCCGCTCTTGTTGAGCCGTGTCCTCCGTGTTCAATTATTGCTATTACGATTATTTCGGGGTCTCTATAAGGTGAAAATCCAACAAAAAGGGCGTGGTCCCTGTATTTCTCTGGAAGGTCTTCTTCCTTGTAAAACTTATACTTTTCGAGTTTTACCACTTGAGCGGTTCCTGTTTTCCCCCCCATTTCTAAGGTTTTGCTTCTCAACCATCTTGCAGTTCCCCTTTCCCCATTTACAACCTCAAAGAGAGCCTCTTTTATTATTTCCAGAGTTTTCTCCTTTATTGGGAGTTTTTCTATTAAAAGGGGGTCTAATTCTACTCCGTCCTTTTCGGATATTTTCATTATAACTCTTGGTTTTACAAGATATCCTCCATTTACAATGGCAGCGTAAGCCCTTAAGAGCTGAATTGGTGTTACAAGAATAGCCCCCTGTCCAATTCCGATATTTGCTATTTCACCGGGTGTAAAACTTTCTGAGGCAGGAATTAGTCCCTTTTTCTCTTTCAAAACTATTCCCGTCTCTTTTCCGAATCCGAACAGGGAAAGATATTTTGCCATTTTCTCTTTTCCAAGGAGGAGGGCTACTTTGTAAAAATAAACATCGCAGGAGGCTGATATAGCATTAATCAAAGAGACCACTCCATGTCCCTCTTTTTTCCAGCATCTAAATTTTCTATTTCCAATCCAGATAAATCCAGGGCAGTTCACTTTTGAGTTCGGATTTATCAAACCTTCCTCCAGAGCAGCAATTGCAAAGAAAGGCTTTATAGTTGAACCGGGTGGATATAACGCAAAACTTCCTCTATTGAAAAGAGGAGCTTTTTCGTTTGATGTATATTCCTGCCATTTTATCTTCTCAATCCCTCTGACAAAATCTGATGCACGAAAGGATGGATGGACTGCGTATGCAAGAATTTCTCCGTTTTTTGGATTCATCGCAATAATTGTGCCTCTCTTTCCTTCCAAAAGAGAATGGGCAAATTCCTGAAGCCTTGCATCAATGGTCAGATAAACTGGACTTCCTCTAACAGGATTTTTGATACTGAGAACCTCAATCTTTCTTCCGAGGGCGTCAACTTCTATTTGTTCCCATCCCTTCTCCCCTTTCAGAAAGTTCTCTGCCACTGCTTCTATTCCCGTTTTCCCTATAATGTCTCCGAGGCTATATTTTCCTTTAAGAACCTTCAGTTCATTTTCCGAAATCTCTCCGAGATGCCCGAGAAGATGTGAAAATGCCACATCGTTTCTGTATTTCCTCACAGGTATTTCAGTGATGTAAATTCCGGGAAGAAAGAATTTTTCTGCTTCTATTTTTATCAGGGATTCATACGAGATATCCATTTTTACAGGAAAAGGCTCAAAAGGTCTGTGATTTTTAATCCATTCGTTATAACCCGCTTCAAGAAATGAAAAATCTATGTTTAAAATTGAAGACAATTTCTGAAGTGTAAATTTGCATCTTTCCTCGCATTCCTCGGGAATGATGTAGAGGTCAAAGGATGGCCGATTATCCCCTATAATTATGCCATTTCTATCAAAGATGTATCCCCTTTCAGGATAGAGGACCTCGTTTCTTATACGATTTCTTTCAGATAGCCTCCAGAACCTTTCATACCGGATGCCCTGAAGGTAAATAAGCCTCAGAAGTATTACACAAGTAATTACAGAAAAAATTATGTAAATGGAATAAACCTTTTTTTTGAAAGAAGGGCTTTCAGGATTATGAGGATGGAACCGCATTTTTCTTCCTCACATATTTCATGAAATTTAGAAGAAGGACAGATAAGGTAGCATTCAAAAGAAATAACCAATGAAATTCAAAGCTGAGTCCCGCCAGCACCCTTATAAATCCTGCCAGAATGAAGTTCAGGAATGTTCCGATAAAAGGCAATAAAATCCATAACCATTTATTTTCAAGATTTATAAGGTTTTTTATTAAATAAATTATACTGAAAAGGATGGAAAAAGAAAAAGCATATTCTCCTGACGGAAAGGCAGATAAACTTCCAATTATATATCCTGCCAGTAGTGAAAAAATAAAGCCTTTCCAGTAATTTGTGTTAAAAGCAAGAAAAATTATAAACACATGATAAAGCTCAAAAATTGTGTTTGAAAAAAAATTAAAAGACGACCTTAAAATGAGTAGAGTTAACATTAATATAGAAATCCGCAAAATCATTTTTTCATAATAACTAAAACCTCGTTTATCTTATTTGGGTCAACAAAGGGCTTTATATTTACTTCCTTAAACAGCCCTTCATCCCTGTTTTCAATCCCTATGACCGTTCCAACAGATATCCCTCGGGGGAATAGTTCACTTATTCCTGCAGTTTGAAAAATATCCCCTATCACTACATCACCCGATTTAGGATAATATTTAAGTCTGCAGGCATTCTTTCCGTCACCGGTCAGGATCGCCTTTTCAAGGGTTCTTACATTCATCACATCAATGGAGAGGTTTTTATCTGTGATAAGAATAACATTTGATGAGAATGGATGAGCGTGAGCCACAATTCCCACCAGTCCTTCAAAAGATACTACAGGCATTCCATCTTTTATACCTGAATTTTTTCCAGCATTTATTATGATTCCTTTATATCCTCCATCAGAAGAGTATCCTATGACATTTCCCACAATAGTGGGATACTCAAAAACTTCTCTATAACCTAAAAGTTCCTGTAGCCTTTCAAGGGTTCTTAACCTTTCCTGTAAGATGCTAATTTCTTTATATTTTTCAAGCAGTTCTTTTTTTAATTTTTCGTTTTCCTTCTCCACACCTGATAGATATATATATCTTTTCCATGCATTTTTTACTTTATAAACCATTTCCCCAAAGGCAAAAATTGGCACAGAAAAAACCCTTGCAGGAAATTTAAAAAACCTTCTTTTTTCCCTGTCCGTGAAATTTATTATAATAATGGCTAAAAACACGACAAATATAAATAATAACTTTACCAAATTTTTCCAGAAACTCTGCATCTCTCTTTTCCTATTTTATCACATTTATCCTGAAAAAATCCAGAAAATACATATTTGATTTCAAGGCTTTCTCAATATAAAATTTTAAAATGAATGTTGCAATAATAGGTGCTGGAAGCTGGGGGACTGCTTTAAGCATCCTTCTTGGAAGAAGAGGGTTCGCTGTGAAAATATGGTGTTATGAAAATGAAGTGGAAAGGGATATAAATCTAAATAGAGAAAACAGAACCTATCTTGAGGGATTTAAAATACCTGAAAAAGTCCAGGCATTTATACAAATCAGAGAGGTTTTGAAAGAAGCAGAGATAGTTATCTTTGCAGTTCCTTCCCATGTCACCAGAAAAATTCTACTGGAAGCTAAATTTTATATTCCAAAAGACGCAGCTCTTATAAGCGCTACAAAGGGAATTGAGGTGGAATCTTTGAAACTTATGTCCCAAATTTATGAAGAGGTTTTTGGAAATATATTTGATAGATTTGCGGTGTTATCAGGACCAACCTTTGCAAAGGAAGTGGCTAAAGGGCTCCCAACGGCAGCTACAATAGCTTCAAAAAACAGCAAGTTATCCTCACATCTTCAGAAATTACTTTCAGATGATAAATTCAGGTTATATGAGAGTTTTGATGTAACAGGTGTTGAAATAGGGGGTGCTGTAAAGAATGTTATAGCAATAGCAGCTGGAATAAGCGATGGGCTGAAATTGGGGCTTAATGCAAGAGCAGCAATTATTACCAGGGGGCTGGCAGAAATTACGAGGCTTGGTGTGAGGATGGGCGCCAATCCACTTACATTTCTCGGGCTTTCAGGGCTCGGAGACCTTGTCCTTACATGCACCGGAGAACTTAGTAGAAATAGAAGTGTAGGAGTTCAACTTGGAGAGGGTAAAAAAATAGAAGATATAATAGCTTCTACACCAATGATAGCAGAGGGAATAAAAACCTCGGTAGCAGTTAAGAAACTTTCAGAAAGAGAAGGAGTGGAAATGCCAATTTCAGAAATGGTGTATCGGATTCTTCACGAAGGCATGAACCCTGAAGACGGGGTAAAAATTCTTATGGCAAGAAGTTTAAAAGAGGAATTATATGGTATATCATTAAACAGATGAAGGAACTTCAACAAGAATTTAAAAGGCTTATAAAGACAAGGAATGAATGGATTTCAAACTTATCAGTTGAGAACAAGGAACTTCTTTTCTTTGAACTTGAAATGCTTTTAAAGGCAGTAGAAAGATTTTTTAATATAAACAATCATCCCTTATGGACACGAGAATCTGCATCTGCGAAAAATTTTTCTTCGGAGATAAAAATCCTGAAAACAGGAGTTGAAAGGATAATGGCTATTACAAAGAATATTCTTGAGAACGACTCAAACCTTCTTCACTTTCAAAAATATATAGAAAACAGAATCACGAGAGACAGTGCAAGGGATAAACTAATTCTTGAAAGCATGGAGCAGAAAGACCCTAAAAGCTCCCTTTTTCTTTTGATGATAAACATTATGAGCCTTTATGAGGTGATAAAATTCCTCTCAGAAATGCCAAGATGCGATTATCTCTTGTTTAACAATTTAGGACATATATTAATAAGATTGATTTCAGCTAATTTGTTCTTTGACCCCATAAAACTTCCTACTTTTTCATCTTTATATGACAGGATAAATAATCCCAAAATTTTGAAAATCGTCAAGAAGATAAAATCAGAAAAGGAAAAAAAGGTGATTTCAGTTATATTTCTCGCTTTCTTCAGATTTCTCAAGTATCTAAAATTTGTGAATGCTGATGAGACCGATGAAGTCAAATTAAAGGCTAACCTCCTCATATTTTCACTTTTGAGGAGTGAATTAAGAGAAATTATAAATTATATAGATAATGAAGCAGTTTCTGAATTGAAAGATGGCAAAGGTTCAGATGCTCTTTTGTCTTTCCTTAAAAGTTTAAAATTTCAACTTGAACTTGAATTAAAGAAGGTCTATGAAAGCGTTCTGAAAGATTTTGTATCTATATCAAATATAGGAAACTTACGAGCAAATGTTGATACAGCGAGAGGAATCCTCACTAACAACTTTCAGCAGGTTATTGTCAATCTCGCAAAGTTTCTTTCTCCAGATATAGAGGGGAAAGAGATATTTGTTGATTTCGTTTCAAAATTGGAAAATTCTTTGAGATTGAGGGAGGACCTGTGGATATACAGGGAGGTTCTTTATTATGCAGAACTCTGTCTTAAGGCGGATGAGAAAGATGAAAATTACAGACCCCCTAAGAGGGTTATTGAGATGATAAGGGATTTTATAATATACTTTCAAAATCTTTCCTTCACTCTTCTTCGCTATGCAGACCTTGAACCTTTTGATGAATTTGCAAGATATGTATTTAATTTATATGAAGATTGTGTAGAGAAAAAGATTGATGAGATAAAAATTAATGAATTGAAAGAGAAGATTCATTCTTTCAGAATATATGTTGAGACAACACTTTCGCATGTCAACAACAGGGCTGAATTGAAGGATGTCCCATTTCATACAGAAAGCGCAAAGGAGCTTCTTGAACAGTTCATAATATAGAAAATATGAGCATTTTAACACTTGTTTTTTCCTCCAGTTCTATCGTGAGAGAATTTTTGATACATCAATGGCATAGAAAGTATAAAAAAAGCATCCTTCTTTCAGAAAAGGGGTCTTTCCTCCCTTCAAATAATGAGATTGAAGTAGTAAAGAAGAAAAAATTTGCGGAAGCAGCTCAAATTTTATATGAAAATGAAGAGTTTTTCATCTCTCTATCTCCTGATTCCTTCTTTCATCCATTTCCTTCAAGAAGGGAGTGGGAGAATAAAAAAGTCATGTTACGCAGGGGAAAATTGGAATACGAAAAGTGGCTTATTTTTTTATCAAAAATTGGATATGAAAGGGTATCAATTGTGAGAGAAAAGGGAGAATTCAGTATAAGGGGTTTTATAATTGACATCTTTCCTTCTGGAAGTGTTCTTCCTGTTAGGATAGAGATGGACGGCGATGAAATTTCTTCATTAAAGAGGTTTAATCCTGAGAGTTTAGTCATGGATGAAATAGAAGAAGTTCAGATTTTCCCGGTAGAAATAGATGGGCACAGCAAATTTGCTTACGAAATCCCTGATGGTTCATCAATCATCGTTGAAAGCACCTTTATCCTGAATGAACAGATTGTGGATTGGATAGTTTCAAAGAGATATCCCGTGCTAATTCTTTCAGAAAAGGGAGTGATAAACGAAAGAATTCTGAAATCCGCTGATAAAATTTTAGAAACCGAACCAGTGGAGTTTGACCCTTTTTCTTTTCTGCGTTCAAAAACGAATCCGCTTTATGCTCTATCAGTGTGGACAAAGGACAAAATTTACAGGGGAATGGAGGTTTTCTTTTCATACACAACAGAAAATGGACATAAAAGGCTTATGAATTTTCTAAAAAATTTCGGGTTTGAGCCATTTATAAAGGATGGAGAAAAAGAATTTCCTGGCATCTATATAGTTAAGAAAAAATTTGATAAGGGATTTTTTGATGAGAAACTCAAAATAGCCCTTTTCCCATTTGAGTCAAAATTCCCTGTTACAGAAAAGGAAGTTAGAGAACATGAGGAGATTGAATGGTTTGAAGAAGGAGACATTGTAGTCCACAGGGATTACGGAATAGGTATATACAGGGGTTTAATTAAGAGGGAAGTTGATGGCAAAGAGGAAGAACTTCTTGAGATTGAATATAGAAATGGGAAAAAACTATTTATACCCAGGAGCAATTCGTTCCTGATAAAAAAATACAGAAGTGGTGGTGAATCTTTTAAAAGAATTTCCCTTGATACCATAGATGGAAGGACATGGAGAAGAAAGAAAGAAAAGGTTCTAAAAAGCATAAATGAACTTTCAGAAGTTCTTCTTGAAAAGTTCAAAAAAAGGCTTTCTATAAGAAGGGAACCATACAAAATTGATGAAGAATGGTTAAAAATTCTATCTGAAACCTTTGAATATGAAGAAACCCCTCATCAGATAAGAACTATGGAAGAAATCATTGAAGACCTGAGAAGGGAGTATCCCATGGAAAGAGTTATATGCGGTGATGCGGGATATGGAAAGACAGAGATTGCAATAAGGACAGCATGTATCGCTGCAATGAATGGAAGGCAGGTTGCAGTTCTTGCACCCACAACAGTTCTTGCGGAACAGCACTATAATTCTTTTTTAAGGAGATTAAAAGGCTTTCCATTGAATATAGCCCTTCTCACAAGATTTGCAGAGGATGCCTCAAAAAGGAAAATAAAAGAGGGATTGGTTTCAGGACAGATAGACATAGTTATAGGGACACATTCACTTCTTCAAAAAGGAATTTCCTTCAAAAAGGCAGGACTTCTCATTATTGATGAGGAGCATAAATTCGGGGTTGAGCATAAAGATATAAGAAAGAACTTTCCAGATGGAGTTGACATCCTTTTCCTTTCCGCAACCCCCATCCCCAGGACCCTTCAGTTAACCCTTACAGGCTTAAGGGACCTTTCAAGGATTGAAACCCCTCCATCAGGAAGGCTCCCTGTCAGGACCTTCATAATGGAGTTTGATGATGATGTCTTGAAGAGAATAATTGAGGATGAAATAAAAAGAAACGGACAGATTTTCTTCGTTCATACATCAATAGATGAATTACCTGATATTGCAAATAAAATCAAAACCCTCATTCCCTCTGTGAGGCTTGAAATACTACACGGGAGAATGGACGGAAAAAGGATTGAGAGGGTGATGAAGAAATTTCTTGAGAGGGAGATTGATTTGCTCGTTGCCACCATAATTCTCGGCGTGGGAATTGATGTCCCAACTACAAATACAATCATAGTTAACAATGCTCATCTATTTGGGCTCGCCGATCTCTATCACTTAAGAGGAAGGGCAGGAAGAAGCGACCTTCAGGGATATGCTTACTTTTTCGTCCCGAAATCTCCTCTTCCTCCTGATGCCATAAAGAGGCTTAAGGCGTTTTCGGAAACTATAGAGAAAGGGCGGGGATATTATCTTGCGATTAGGGACCTTGAAATAAGGGGAAGTGGTAATATCCTCGGAAGGGAACAGTGGGGACACATATATGAAATCGGATTTGATACATATATGGAGATTTTAAAAGATGCCCTGAAGAACTTGAAATCAAAAAATTTCCATGATATAAAATTTTAAAAATGGGGCTGTAGCTCAGACCGGGAGAGCGTTTGAATGGCATTCAAAAGGTCGGGGGTTCAAATCCCCTCAGCTCCATAAAAAGGGAGAATTTGATGAAGGAGAGGGGTTTCACCTTGATTGAACTGATGATAGTGGTTGTAATTATTGGCATCCTTGCTGCGATTGCCATCCCAAACTTCCTCGGCATTCAGGAAAGGGCGAAGAAGAGGGTTATAATAGGGGATGTGGAAACCGGAACAAAGGAGATGAGTGGCTGGCTTCTTATGTTAGCCTCAAACCGGACAATGCAAGAACCAATTGATTGTGATGGAGATGGAATAACTGATGATATGGTTGGTGATACAGGGTGTGATGTTGATGCCTGTGTTGGCGGTTCATGTCCTGGAGGGATTTTCCCATCAAACAAAGCAGATGCTGTTGCCCTTGCATGGGTTTATTTAAAGAGAAATGATAGAAGCATTTACAATCCATCACTTCCGCAATGGGTTTATGGTGGAAATCAACAGGATGGTTTTACTCCTCCAGAAAGCGAACCTAACTATGCGGGGCAGATTGT